>Ga0265328_10000122_pt1 | contig 37211 bp, 36 predicted proteins | sample 41624metaG_FD_202086 | JGI IMG/M metagenome (GOLD analysis project Ga0265328, IMG submission 202086) | Rhizosphere microbial communities from Carex aquatilis grown in University of Washington, Seatle, WA, United States - 4-16-24 metaG | ecosystem: Host-associated > Plants > Roots > Rhizosphere...
GTCGTTGCTGTCGTCGTACCGGAGGTTGGCGCCGCCGCTGAGCATCGTGTCGGTGACCTGGTCGATGACCATGCGTCCCTGCGTCGCAACGTAGTTGTTTCCGGTCATGGGGACGTAGAAGGTCACTTTGACCCCGCTGCCCAGCAGGTAGTCGCCCGCCTGAGTGGGTGCGTTCAGGATCAGTCGATTGCTGCTCACGCTGGCGCCAGCGCCGGTGCAAGGGGCCAGCGCCTCCTGGTACACGTCGATCCAGAGCTGATCGGACCTGGACAGCAACGCGTTGGTCTCGGCCGTTCCAAAGCTCCAGGCGACGCCCCCGATCAGGCCCGCCATCGGCGCGCTCGAGATCTCGATCGTGCCTGCGTTGCAGCCGCCCGCGAGGCAAGCGGCCAGCAGGATCGCGCGCAGCGCTCGCCTCATCCGTCGCTCCGCATGCCCCAGAGACTAACGCCGCCACGACGAGCCTCCCAGGAAATCCCGCGCGCGCAGGCTATGATGAGGTGACATGCCCAAGTGCCTTCCGCAGCCGAGGCGTCGCCTCGCCGTCGCGTTGCCGTTGGGAATCCTGGCGCTGGTCCTCTCGGGCGTGACGCCGGTGGCACCGGCGCGCCTCGCGCGAGCGGCCGGCGCCTCGATCGGCAAGCTGACCTGGTTCGGGCAGTCGTGCTTTCTGCTCGAGACCGCGGCCGGGACGCGCATCTTGATGGACCCGATCCCCAAGGGGCTCGGCTATTCGCTGCCTCCGGGGCTGAGGGCCGACGCGGTCACGATCAGCCACGAGCACCCCGACCACAACAACATCGCCATGCTCGCCAACAAGCCCAAGGTCCTGCGCGGCTTGACCGCCGACAAGAAGGGTTGGGTCAGGATCGACGAGAAGGTCAAGGAGGTCTCGGTCCGTTCGATCCCGGTCTATCACGACGACAAGCGCGGCGCGGAGCGCGGCCTCGACACGGCGTTCCTGTTCGAGGTGGCCGGCATGCGCATCCTGCACCTCGGCGACCTCGGGCATATGCTCACCGACGACCAGCTGTCGGCGATCGGCGCCGTCGACGTGGTGCTGATCCCGGTCGGCGGCACCTTCACGATCAACGCGCACGAGGCCTCGCGCGTGATCGACCAGCTGCACCCGCGGGTGCTGGTCATCCCCATGCACTACAAGACCGACGCCGTGACCGTGAAGGAGCTCGCGCCCGTCGAGCCGTTCCTGGCCGCGCGGCCCAACGTGCGGCGCGAGGCCGGCAACACGATCCCGCTGACGCCGCTCAAGGGACGGCCCGGAACCGAGGTCGTCGTGCTCGACTACAAGTGAGCGGCGCCGGACTTGGGCGCGGCGCCGCCCGACGGACGTCCGGCGCTGTCGGCCGCTTCCTTGAGCAGGCCGCCGACCATGTGCTCGAGCTCGGGCCGCGATGAATCGCCATACATGTCGGCGCGCAGCTGGCCGGTGTGATCGTAGACGAACAACGCGGGGATCGCGCCGGTCCAGCGCGGGCTGATCGCCGCGATCAGCTCATCGGCGTCGACGAAGCGCGCGATGTTGGGCGTCAGGTTCGGCGCCTGCCTGCGCAGCAGCGCGCCGACGTGCTCCGCGACCCCGGGACGCCCGGGGTTGTCCAGCGACACCGACACGACCTCGAGCCCGCGCGGCTTCATGTCGTGCGCGAACTTGTCCACGATCGGCAGCTCGCGCATACAGGGGCCGCACCAGCTGGCCCAGAAGTGCACCAGCACCACGTGTCCGCGTCCCTGGTGCAACAAACCCTTGATGCCTTCGATGTCGACGAGCCGATAGCTGGCGCTCGCCGACTTGCCCGGCGCAGGTGGCGCGGCGCTGGCGGCCGGCGCGGCGCACGCAGGCCATCCCGGCAGCGCTGCCAGAGCCGCGGCACCCAGCGCCGCCAACAGAAGCCGCGCGCGTCTCATGGCGCGAGCCGTTTCGCCGTCGCCGTCGACATCAGCGTCGCCGCGCCAATCGCCGGCGGTACGAAGTTGCCGCCCGAGATGATCATCTTGAGCGCGGCCTGCGGCGTCACGTCGAGCGGCAAGCAGCGGTTCATCGGCACGAAGAAGAGCCGGCCCGACGTCGGGTTGGGAGACGCCGGCACGTACACGCAGCAGGTGTTGGGATCACCGTCGATCGGCTTGCCGCTGCTGAAGGCGAGCATGCGCATCTGCCCACTCTCGTCGGGGACGAGCACGACGTGCGCGAAGATCCCCTCGTGGCCCCCGGTGGTGACGGCGATCTGCTTCCACGAGCGGTAAAGAGCGCTGAGCCCCGGGATTCGCCGGAGCACCCCGTCGGCCAACCCGATCACGAACTTGCCGAGCACGCTGCTCACGAACAACCCCAGCATGTAGATCAGCACCAGCGTGATGCCGATGCCGAGCCCGGGATACTCTGCGCCGAACAGCGTGCGCGCCTTGGTATCGACGTACCAGAGGATGAACAGGGTGATGGCCACCGGGATCGCCGCGAGCGCGCCGGCCACCATCTTGTTGCGAACGTGAACTTGGAGTCGTCCCACGGCCTCGTTCTATCTTACGGCAGAAGCAGCGTCCCGACGCTCCCCGGCATCGCCAGGCTGTCGGCGATCTCGCCGGCGCCCACGATGTGCACCGCGCCGACACCGGCGGCGAGCGGCGCGAACGCCTCTTCCAGCTTGGGGATCATGCCGCCGCGCACCGCGCCATCCGCGATCGCCGCGCGCGCCTCGGCGACGGTCATGCGCGGCAGGCGCGTCGCCGGATCGGCGGCGTCGCGGCGCACGCCCCCCACGCCGGTGACCGCGACCAGCGCCGATGCGCCCGCCGCCGCCGCCAGCTGGCTGGCGACGACGTCGGCGTTGATATTCAGCACCTCGCCGCGCGGCGACGCGCCGACGCAGGCGATCACCGGCAGATAGCCCGCGTTCTCCAGCGCCGCCAGCAGCGCGAGATCGAACCCGTCGACATCGCCGACCGATCCGAAGTCGATCGGATCGGGCCCGCCGCCCGAGACCACGCGCGGTGGCCGGCGGTGCGCGCGCACCAGGCCGCTGGCGCCGTGCAGGCCGACGGCGGCGACGCCGGCCGCGCGCAGCGCCGCGACCAGATCGACGTTGAGCTGACCGGCGACGACCATCTTGATCACATCGAGGGTCGCCGCGTCGGTGATGCGCCGGCCGCCGACCAGCCGCGGCTCGAGCCCCAGGCGCTGCGACAGCGCGGTCGCCTGCGGGCCGCCGCCGTGGACCACGATGAAATGTGCGCCCGAACCGGCGCGCGCATGCTGGACGGCGCGAGAGAGATCCGACGCCACCGCGCCGATCGCCGGCGCGCCCAGCACTTCGCCTCCCAGCTTGACCACCACCGGCCGCGCGCCCGAGAGCGCGGCATCCCCCGTGCTCGCTCCGCCCGATGCGCCTAGGGCCAAGGCCCCGGATCTTCCAGCGAGGCCGTCTCCGGTAGGCCCAGCATCAGGTTCATGTTCTGGATCGCCTGCCCCGCGCCGCCCTTGATCAAGTTGTCCGTCGCGCTGACCATCGCGAGCGTACGGGTCCCGGCGCTCGACCTGGGACCGCCGGAGCGCTCCAGGCCTCCATGGGCCTCGCCGAGCGTGAAGCCGACCTCGGCGTAGTTGCTGCCCGAGACCGCCGCGACCTCCGGCAGGCGATCGCGCACGAAGCGCACGAACGGCTCGCCCTCGTAGGCGCGCGCGTAGAGGGCGCCGATCGATTCGGCCGTCTCGCTCGCCGGCACCTCGACGAAGCTGGTGGCCAGGATCCCGCGCGACAGCGGCGCCGACACCGGCACGAAGCGCAGCTCCAGCCCGCGCGCGCCCGCCTGCGCGAGCGCCTCGCCGATCTCCGGCGTGTGCTGGTGCTCCAGCACCTTGTACGTCTTCAGATTCACCGCGCGGATCGGGTGGTGCGTCCCCGGCGACGGCGCCACGCCGCTGCCCGACGAGCCGGTGATGCCGACGACCTGCACGACGCCGCCCAGGAGGCCGGCGCGCGCCAGCGGCAACAGCGCGAGCTCGATGGTGGTCGCAAAGCAACCGGGCGACGCGACCGCTTGCGCGACGCGGATCGCCTCACGGTTCAGCTCGGGCAAGCCGTAGACGAAGCGGGGGAGCCACTCCGGGTGCGGATGCGCACCGCCGTAGAACCGCTCGTACGCCGCCGCATCCTTGAGCCGGAAGTCGCCCGACATGTCGACGACCTTCACCCGCGGCGCCGCCGCGAAGATCTCGGGGACCTTGCGCGCGCTCACCCGGTGCGGCAGGCCCAGCAGCGCGACGTCGCAGCCCTCGACCGCGGCTCCCGGTGACAGGTCCTCGAAGCGCAAGCTGGTGCGTCCGGTCAACGGCAGGTGCACCGCGCCCACCGGCTCACCGACGTGGTCGACGCTGGCGACCCGCACGAGCTCGACGTCGGGGTGGATGAGCAGGCGCCGGATCAGCTCGGCGCCACCGTAGCCGCTCCCGCCGATGACGACCGCTCTGAACCGTCTCATCGTTCCACGTTCCGCCCATTGTAGCTCGGCGGCGAGCGGCGTTCCTTTACATACCGCCGGAGCCGGTGATGATCGTCGCGTCGCCCTGGTCGGCGTCGAAGGTGGTGCCGCCGTTGCCGCCGACGGAGTTGTCACCGCACTGGCCGTTGGGTCCGTTCGGACAGTAGGCCTGTTGTGGACCACAGCTCATCACCACTCCGCAGAGCGCAATGAACAGTCCGCAGACGATCAGCAGGAATTTCATACCGAGCGAGCCTCCAAAAGGACCGTCACCGACGGCCCCGCACCTGAATTCGCGACGGACCGTCAGCACGGCCCGTCCTTGAATTCGCGATATTGGTTCGGGCCGATCAGGGAGTCAAGCGAATGGGGCCGCGGCTGCGCGTCAAGGGCAAAGGCCGCCGCTGCGCAACCCGCTCACCGCCGCCCCGCAGGTCGCGTCGCCCATCGGCAGGAGCAGGGAGTACTCGGACATGCACTGGGCCTTGATGCTGGCGGTGGCGATGCTGTTGCAGCAGGCCAGCAGGTCGGCGCAGGTCCCCGACGCGCCGGTCGAACCCGCCCCGCCCGAAATGCCGCCGGTGCCACCGACGTGACCACCCAGGCCTCCGCCGGCCGTCCCGCCGACGCCCGGCAGACCACCCGCGCAAGCCGGCAGCGTGCAGGTCGAGCCCAGAATGCACGTGACGAGGTTCCCGGTCAGACAGGTCTCGCAGTCCTGCGAAGGCGCTCCGCACGCCGTGGTGCACGACTGGTTGTTGCAGCCACACGCCGACGTGCATTGGGCGTAGCTGGCACAGGGGCCCGAGAAGCTCCCGGTCTTGAAGCCCGGGCCAAAGCACGCCGAATATCCCGACGAGCACGCGTTGAGGACGCAGTCGCTGTACTGGTTGAGCTCGGCCTGCGTACACGTCGACGTCGAGCCCTGCGGACACGCTTGGAAACCGCCCGAGGAGCCGGAGCTCCCGCCGCAGTTGCCGAGCCCGAAACCGAGCGCCGCCGCGAAGACCAGACCGACGATGAGTTGGGAGTTCCGCATTTGCTTGTGGCCTCTCGTTTGGTGAAGGTGAAGAAACGCGAATTGGAAGGCCAACAATTTGCCGGCAAAATGCTCAATCGGTCAAGCGGCGGTGTCGGTCCGCGAACACGAATCCATCGCGCGTTGCTTCATTCAGTTGACACTGTCGATCGCGCCCCATACGCTGGAATCTCGTGTTTCGCGCTGTTTTTGCGTTGTTGGCGCTGCTCATAGCCTCGCCGCTCTGGGCCGCCGGCACCGCGCCGACCCGGCTCAAGGCGATCGTGCCGGGCGGTCCGCCGCCGGCGATCCTTCGCCTGGCCGACGTGAGGCCGGGAATGGTGGGACAAGCGCTCACCGTCTTCTCCGGAACCAAGCCGGAGCCGTTCAAGATTCGCGTCGTCGCGATCATGCGCAACTTCCTGCCCAAGCAGGACGTGATCTTGATCCGCGCCGAGGATCCGCGCGTCGAGTTCTCCGGCATCGTCGCCGGCATGAGCGGCAGCCCGGTCTACATCGACGGCAAGCTCATGGGCGCGATCGCCTACGCGTGGAGCTTTGCCAAGGAACCGCTCGGCGGCGTCACGCCGATCGAATCGATGCTGGCCGAGCGCAGCCGTCCCCGCCGCATCAAGGAAGAGACGCTGGCGCGCCGCGAAGCCGGCGACAACGAAGGTGGCGAAGGCGGGGGTGACCAGAGCGTGGCGCGCGCCGAGGCGCTGGCGACCGCCGGCGGCGCGTCGGGCTTCGGGCGCGCCGGCACGGATGGCCCGGCGGCGCTCTCGCGCGGGCTGGGGCTGCCCACGATGTTGCCCGCCTCGGTCGGCGGGGAGCCACGCCTCATTCGCGCGTCGGTGCCGCTGTCGGTGGCGGGCTTCACGCCGCGCACCTTCGCCGAGCTGGAAGAGGACCTGCGGCCCACCGGCCTGGTGCCCATGCAGGCCGGCGGCGGTCGCAAGCGGGGTCTCGCGCCCGCGCCCGGCCACGTCGAGCCCGGCTCGGCGATCGGCGTCGAGCTCGTGCGCGGTGACATGAGCACGGTCGCGACGGGGACCGTGACCTACATCGACGGTCCCAACGTCTTCGCCTTCGGCCACCCGATGTTCGGCATCGGCGAAGTTTATTTGCCGATGGTGGACGCGGAGATTCACGCGTTCCTGCCCAGCCTGTCGCAGTCGTTCAAGATGTCGTCGCCGCTGCAAGAGGTCGGCACGCTGGTGCAGGATCGCCAGGCCTGCATCATCGGCGATCTCGACGCGCGCACGACGATGATGCCGGTCGAGGTGCGCGTCGGCGGCCCGGGCGGCGAGGCGCGCATCTTCCGCGCCGACGTCGCGCGCAACCGGCGCCTGACGCCGATGCTGGCGTCGCTGGTGGTCAGCAACGCGATCGCCGACGCCGAGCCCGACGTCACCGACATGGTGGTCACGGTGACGTCGAAGATGAACGTCAAGGGCTACACCACGCTCGAGCTGCGCGACCAGCTGTTCTCGTCGGAGGGCGTGTCGGGCCGCGCGCTGTCGTCGTCGCGCGGGCTGCGCGCGATCGGCGATCTGCTGTTCAATCCCTTCGAGCCGGTGGTGCTCGACCGCATGGACGTCGACGTGCGCGTCGAGTTCCGGCGCGACGTCGCCGAGATCGTCGGCGTCTCGATGCCGGGCGACGTGGTTCACGCCGGCGACACCGTCCCGCTGCGAGTCACGCTGCGCCCCTACGCCGGCAGCGAATACGTGGAGATCGTGCCGGTGGTGATCCCGCGCAGCGTGGGCGGCGACATGGTCAAGCTCGAGGTCGCGAGCGGCGCGCAGGTCAAGCCCGACACACCTCAGCCGGAGTCGTTGCGCGGCTACATCGAGAACCTGCGCAAGTTTTACTCGGCGTCGTCGATCGTCGTCAGCGTGCAGACGCCCGACGACGGAGCTTCATTGCGCGGGAAGCTGCTCTCGGGTTTGCCGCCCGCGGCGCTGGATACCTTGCGCCCGGGCAACCAGACCCGGCGCGCCGACGCGTATCGCGTCGCCGATCGCACCGTCTTTCCGTCGAAGCGTCTGGTCAGCGGCAAGCAAGAGCTGACGCTGTACGTGCGCGAAGACGTGCTCGGCCACAACTCTCCGTGAGCCCACGGGCGGGCGAAGTCACCCCAATTCGCTTACAATTGCCGGGCCCATGAGCCGGAGCGAGCGACGGATGCGCAGCGCGGGGATCGCCGTGCTGCTGGTGGCGACAGTGACCGGAAGCGCGAACGCCACCGCAACCAAGGTCTTTCGTCAAACCACCTCCAAGGACTTCGAGGAGGGCGAGGCGACCGGCAGCATGATCTTGCCGACCGGCGAGGTCGTCGCCGGCATGAAGACCACGCACGTGCCGCTCGACGCCGCCTTCGCGTGGTGCGCGGTGCAGAGCCGCGACGGACAGGTCGCCTACTTCGGCACGGGGGATCAGGGAAAGATCTTCGCCGTCGACACCAAGCCGCCGCACGCCGGCGACGAGAAGCCGGCGCGCAAGGTCGCCGACCTCGACGCCGCGTGGATCACCGCGCTCGCGGTGCGCAACGACGGAACGCTGCTGGCCGGCACCACGCCCGGCGGCCACATCTACAGCGTCGATCCGAAGAACGGCGCCGCGCACGAGTGGGCCACGCTGTCGGCGGATCACGTCTGGAGCCTGGTGTACGACGCGCGCACCGGAGTGACCTATGCCGGCACCGGATCGCCCGGCAAGGTGTTCGCGATCGACGACAAGGGACACGCGCGCGAGCTCTGGGATTCGGGCGACAAGCACATCGTCTCGCTGGCGCAGGAACCGGGCGGCGCGCACGCGCTGCTGGCCGGCACGTCGGAGGAGGCGATCCTCTATCGTGTCTCGCTCGAGGGGCGCGCGGAGGCGCTGCAGGACTTCGAGGCCGAAGAGGTGCGCGCGATCGCGCCGACGCGCGACGCGATCTACGTCGCGGTGAACGATTTCGAGAAGAGCTCTCCGACGACGCTGCCCGGCCCGGTCGCCGCCAAGGGGACGCGCGTCACGCAGACGGCCGGCTCACCGGCTTCGGCGGGCTCGCTGCCGCGGCCCGGGCAACGCAAGGCCAAGGCCGGGCTCTACAAATTGGAGCGCGACGGGCGCATCGAGCAGATCTTCTCGCTGGCCGACGGCTACTTGACCGCCGTGCTGCCCGACGCCGAAGGAACTCCGGGCGCCGTTGCCGGATCGACCGCGGGCGAGGGCGGCGTCTTCGTCGCCACCGGCACGCAAGGCAAGGTCTATCGCGTGTACAAGGACCGCACGGCGGCGCTGGCGCTGGATCTGCCCGAGCGCCAGGTGCTGGCGCTGGTGCGCGCCGGCGTGAGCTTCCTGGCGGGAACCGGCGACGTCGGCGGCGTCTACCGCGCGCAGCCGTCGGCGGGCGAGGACGCGAGCTATCTGTCGAAGGTGCTCGACGGCGAGTTCCCGTCGCGCTGGGGGATGCTGCGCTGGCACGGGTCGGCGAACCTCGGGCTGGAGACGCGATCGGGAAACACCGCCAAGCCCGACGCCAGCTGGAACGCGTGGAAGAAGCTCGACCGCCTGCAGCCCGGCAGCGACGAATCGGCGGGCCACGTCGCCAGCCCCGGCGGCCGCTATCTGCAGTATCGCGTCGGCCTGGGCGGCGCCGGCGCGCGGCTGCGCGACGTCAGCATCTTCTACGTGCCGCAGAACCAGCGCGCGCGCGTCACCGAGCTGACGCTGGCCGATGCGACGCCGGCGTCGTCGTCCTCTTCGTCTTCGAGCAGCAGCGCCGCCGCGACCCGCGCGCACTCGCCGGTGCTGAAGCTGCGCTGGAAGGTCGACAACGCCGACGGCGACGACCTGAACTACCGGCTGTCGTACCGCGAGGAGAACGAGGTCGTGTGGCGCCCGCTCGGCGGCCCCGACCCGTTGCAGAAGGCCGAGTACGACTGGAACACCGAGGCGATCCCCGACGGCAACTACACCGTGCGCGTCGTGACGTCGGATGAGCGCTCGCGCCCGCGCAGCGAGGCGCTCGAGTCGACCTTTGTGTCCCCACCGCTGCTGGTCGACAACCGCAAGCCCGAGGTCCTCGGCCTCGAAGCCGATCACTATCCCCAAGTCAGCGGCCGCGCGCGCGACACCGGCAGCAACATCACCGAGATCGAATTCTCCGTCGATGGCGGTGACTGGCAACTGGTGCCGCCCGGCGACGGCATCTTCGACGACCGCGTCGAGCCGTTCGCGTTCCTGGTGCCTACCCTGGCGGCCGGACCGCACAACGTGACCGTGCGAACGTGGGATAGCGCGGACAACGTCGGCGCGGCGTCGATCACCGTGCGGGTGAAATGATGGGACGTCGGCGGTTGGCCGCTCGCTGAGACGCAACAAGCGTCGAGCGCGACCGAAAAGGTCGCATGACGACTCAAACTGAGCGGCAGCCGCGCCGACTGGCGTCCCTGTTCGGGCCCGACGACGTGCTCGCCGACTATCCTTCGGCGGCCGTGGCGCAGTGGTACCGCCGCCTCGTGGCGTTTTCGGAGGCTCACGGCGGTGTTCTCGCGCCGCTGATGTTGCGGCTGTGGCTGGACAACCGCGACCCGAACGCCCGCAAGGTCATACCGCCCCACCCCAATTTGATGAACAGCGCGATCGTCAGGGACGCGATCGCGTTTCATCGCAGCATCTATCTGACCGAGAAGAAGGCGCGGCTGACGGACGGGATCGAAAGATGGGCCGGCGTGATCCCGCGTCTTCAGGGCGCCGGATACCCCAGGTGGGACGGAGTTGGCGAGCTCGCCATGAGCTATCAATCGCTCGCGGCGTTTTCGGAGCTGCAGACGGCCAGCTTCGCGCTCAACTCGATGTCGATGGCGGAGGCCGACGTTTTCACGTCGTTCCACAACTTCCAGCTGCGGACGGACGTCACGGTCGTGCTCGCGCAGAGCGCGGGCGGAAGAACCACGCTGGCCTTCAAGAAGTTCGAGGCAAGAGCGATCGACCGCTATGATTGGGACGCAGGCAAGCATCTCACCGTGCCCAACCCCGACTACCGCGTCCAGGCTTCGTGGGCGATCCGCGCCGACCTGCAACGGATCGTCGTTTTTCACAGCAACGCCAAACGAATCGAGAGTGATGGTCTGGCTGCGCCCTACAATCTCGAGACCGAACCTTGGGAGGTCACGGACCGGCTGATTCTGGCGCCGGCGGCGATTGATCCGAATCGGAAGCTTTGAGCGGCGGACGGGAGACGCAGTGTCGATGAAAAGGCGGATCTTGCGAGGGTGGCAGGCGGCGTTCGTCGTCCTGGCTTTCGCGTTGCTGTCGCTCGGGATCTGGCGTGGCGAGGTCGAGTGGATCAAAGGCTGGGCCGGTCTCAACTGGCTGGCCGGTTATCCATGGGCGGCGCTTCCGATCTGCGTGCTCGTGGCGGCATCGATCCTGGTTTCGGTCGTCGCGGCGGCGCCGGCTTCGGCGTGGGTCGAGAACGCGACCAGGGGCGAGCGGCAGATCAGCGTACTGTTTCTCGCGATCGTGAGCGCGGTGAGCTGGTTGTCGTTCGAGATCGCGCGACGATGGTTCGAGACCAACCCTTTCTGGGGAACGTTCACGCGTCCGGCCATGACGGCTATTGCGGGTTGGCTGGCCTGGCCGATCGGTTCGATCGCTTTTTGCGCTGTCGCCATCTTTCTGGCCATCGATCGGCTGCTGCTGCGCCTGCGCCGGTGGACCATCGCGCTGTTCGTAGCGGCGCTGGCCCTCGTCTTGCCCGCGAGCTGGCTGCTGTTGCAGCTCGTCCCCGCGCACGGTTACCGGGACTCGATTCATTCAATCAAGGCGGGCTACCCGCCGCTCTGGACGAATCTACTGATGGGCGCGGTGGCCGGGATCGCTGCGCGGTTCGGGCAAAGGCGCGAGCGGCGCGCCCCGCACCGGTACGCGCGGGGTCTCGATGATCTTTCTGGTGGCGGCAGACATAACGGCAGCCAACTCATCCTCGGTGCGGTGAACCGTCCACTCGTGTCCAAGGCACGTCACGGCTCCGAGACGTAGGTATCTATCTCAGTCCCATCACCGCTCCGAGGTTGATTTTTCCCATCACCGCTCCGAGGTTGATTTCTCGACAACATTGGCCCTCACGCTCCGAGGTTGCTATCACCCGTCCAAAGTTGATTTTAGAGCAACGCCGTCCTCGGCGCGCCGAAACATTGGCGTGTCGATTCCACGCGAGGTTCTCCCCGACCGGACGTACATGATCACGCGGCGCTGCACCCAGCGGCAGTTCCTGATGCGCCCAGACCGAGAGACGAACAACGCCTTCGTTTACTGTCTGGCTGTCGCCGCCCAGCGGTATGGCATCCGAGTGCTCTTCACAGTCGCGATGAGCAATCACCATCACACCGGCATCTACGACCCCGAGGGCAACTACCCAGCCTTCATCGAGCACTTCCATAAGTTGTTCGCCAAGTGCCAGAACGCGCTCCGCGGTCGCTGGGAGAACTTCTGGTCCTCTGAACAGGCCAGTGTCGTTCGCCTGGTCGACCCCAATGACGTCATCGACAAAATGACGTACGCGGTCACCAACCCGGTCAAAGACAATGTGGTGGAAAAGGCCCACCATTGGCCGGGCGTTACCTCGCTGGACGCGCTGCTACACGGTCGGCCGCTGACCGCCTCGCGCCCTAAACATTTCTTCCGCGAGGACGGCCCCATGCCCGACGTCGTCTCCCTCTCCTTCGCTCGACCCGATGGATTCGAGCACCTCTCGGCACCCGCCTTTTCCGCCATGGTCATGGAAAGGGTACGGTCCGCCGAGCACGACGCCGCGGCGGAACGGCGGCGAACCGGAACGACCGTGCTGGGCCGCAAGCATGTGCTCGCACAACGTTGGAGCGACCGCCCGGGCGGTCGGGAACCACGTCGTCAACTGAACCCGCGGGTCGCCGCCCGCAGCAAATGGAGTCGCATCGAAGCCCTCCTCCGCAACCGCGCCTTCCGCGACGCCTACGCCGCCGCCCGCGCCAGCTTCGCCGCCGGCATCCGCGACGTCATCTTTCCTGCAGGCACCTACTGGCTCCGTCGCTTCACTCGCGCCATCTGCGCGACATGGCCCGAGCCCGCCTGATCGCGCCGGTGATCGGAGATTGCGCCTTTCATTCTCGACGACGGCGTGGTCCGCCGTCACGTCGTGCCGCTTCTCCAACCTGCACAGCGGCAGGCAGCCAAATAGCAGCGCCGACGTTCCATTGCGGCGTTTCTTCAACGAGACCGCGGAGTGGAGGGCCGTCCGAGCTTCGTCCTTCCCAAGCGGACTCTTGTCAAAGTCACATCAACCTCGGTGCGGTGTACGTGAAACCTCGGTGCGGTGTACCAACCTAAAGTCACATCAACCTCGGTGCGGTGTACCGAAGTCACATCAACCTCGGTGCGGTGTACGGCGCAACCTCGGTGCGGTGTACGGTGAAAGTCACATCAACCTCGGTGCGGTGTACCGCCCCAACGATTCGGCCCCGATTGACAGCGATGATTGCGCACCGGTACGCTGCCAACCTTGTTGCTAGACATCGCCAACCTTTCCCCACCGCCCGAAGTCGTTCAGATCGAGGTCGGACTCCTGCAGAACTTCTGCGAGATCCTGTTTTGTCCGGAGACGCGCGCAGCGGCGATCGTCGATCCGGCGTGGGAGGCGGATCGGCTGCTACGCGAATGCGACGCGCGCGGGCTGCGGGTGACGCACGCGCTCATCACGCACACGCACGAGGACCACATCGAAGGCGTGGAGGAGCTGGTGCGGCGCACGGGCGCAACCGTGGTGGTGAGTCCGCGTGAAGCGGAGGTGCTGACGGGCGCCGGCGGCGCGCGCATCGACGCGGTCGATCGCCTGGACATCGCCATTGGTCGTTGCGGCGTTCGCGCGCTGGACACGCCAGGGCACACCGTGGGCGGGACGTGCTATCTGGCCGACGGTTTCCTCATCACCGGCGACGTGTTGTTCGTGGGCGGCTGCGGCCGGACGGACTTTCCGGGGGGCGACGCGGCGGCGATGTGGGCGAGCCTGCAGCGCCTGGTGGCGCTGCCCGAGGAGACGCGCATCTATCCGGGGCATGACTACGGGGCGACGCCGACGTCGACGATCGCGCACGAGGTCCGGGAGAATCCGTATCTGCGGTGCCGGACGTTCGAGGAGTTTCGGACGCGGCGCTCGCGTTGAACGGGCGGACCCCCTGACCCTCCCTGACCCTCTCCCCCGCGGACACGCGGACAGGGGAGAGGGAAAATGATGGGGCGCGCGTCGGGTCGAGGAGCAACGTCGGTTCGAGTAGCAACGTCGGTTCGAGCAGCAGGTTCGAGCAGCACACCCTGTTCGAGCAGCACGCCCTGTTCGAGCAGCACACCCTGTTCGGGCAGCACACCCAAAGGGTGGACCCGCTCTCTCAGAGCCTGGAAACGCGCGCCGTTGTGACGATGAAGTCGTCTCGCCTCAACCAACGAACATCCACGTCATACCCGGCCCCGTCCCCATCGCGCAGGTCCAACGCCGCCCGCGCCGTGCCGTCGGCCCTTCGCTCGACGGCGACTTCCTGGAACGACACGTAGCGCGCAATAAAGGGATCGAACGCCTTGTAGATCGCCTCCTTTGCGGAGAACGCGAACGCGAGCTCTTCGATGCGTCGCGGATCTTCCGGCGGCGGTAATCGCGCCAGCTCTTCGGGGCGCAACACGCGTTTCGAGATGTCGAGCTTGGCGGGCGCGATCCGTTCGATGTCGATGCCGATGTGCCACGCGCCCGCACCTGCGCCCGCACCTGCGCCCGGACCCGCCTCCGCGCGCGCGGCCAATCCGACCGCCAGACTCTCCTTGTGGCTGATCGATCCGCGCACGCTCCCGGGCAGCCGCGGCGCGCCGCGTGGCGTGCTCAGGATGGCGCCCCCGTCGACGCCGAGATCCACGAGGGCCGCTCGCAGCGCGATGCGCCCGCCCACCCAGCTCGCGCGCCGCGCCTCGGGCAGCGTCTCGGCGTGCTGCCGCTCAGCCTCCGGCAGGGCCGCAACCACCGCGGACACCAGCGCGTGGCTCGTCGCGTCCGACTTCGGCAACGCCACACCCACACAACGTCCGTGCGGCAAATCCAACGCAAACACCCGCTCAAACAACGCGGGCCTCAGTTACGCAATGCCAGCAACGGCGCCGGGATGCGCCCGCCCAGCGTGATGAAACGATCGGCGCGGAAGCGGCTCACCGCCTGCACGATGGCCTCGCCGAGCAGGCCGCCGTAGATCACCGACTCGCCCGCGCTCTTGCCGGGCACGGGGATGATGCGGACGGCGGTCGCCTTGTTGTTGAAGACGCCGATCGCGATCTCGTCGGCGACGATCGCCGCCAGCGTCTCGGCGCTGGTGTCGCCGGGGACGGCGACCATGTCCAGGCCGACGGAGCAGACGGCGCTCATCGCCTCGAGCGACTCCAGCGACAGCGCGCCCACGCGGACGGCGTCGACCATGCGCGCGTCCTCGCTGACCGGAATGAAGGCCCCCGACAAGCCGCCGACGTGCGACGACGCCATGACACCGCCTTTTTTGACCGCGTCGGTCAGCAGCGCCAGCGCTGCGACCGTTCCGGGCGCGCCGGTGCGCTCGAGGCCCATCTCCTCGAGGATCTCCGCCACCGAATCGCCGACCACCGGCGACGGCGCCAGCGAGAGGTCGACGATGCCGAAGCGCACGCGCACGTCGCCGCCGGTGTCCCCGCCCGCGGCGGCGTTCATGCGGCGCGCGACCTCGCGGCCGATCAGCTCGCCGGCGCGCGTGACCTTGAACGCCATGCGCTTGATCGTGTCGGCGACGGTCGACAGGTTCATCGGGTCGCCCGACGCGCGCAGGCGCTTGAGCGCGGACAGCACCACGCCGGGGCCGGAGCAACCGACGTTGATCACGCACTCCCCCTCGCCCAGTCCGTGCATCGCGCCGGCGACGAACGGGTTGTCGTCGGGGATGTTGGCGAACGTGCACAGCTTGGCGCAGCCGATGCCGCCCTCGCGCGCGGTGCGCTCGGCCAGCTCCTTGATGACACGGCCCATGATCAGCACGGCGTCGCCGTTGATCCCGGCGCGCGTGGTCGCCACGTTCACCGACGAGCAGACCCGCTTGGTGACCGCGAGCGCCTCCGGGATCGAGTCGATGAGCGCGCGATCGCCCGAGGTCATCGCCTTCTCCACGAGCGCCGAGAAGCCGCCGATGTAGTCGACGCCCAGCTCGCCGGCGGCGCGATCGAGCACGACCGCCGCCTCGACGACGCGCGGGGCGCGCGACGGCTCGGTCACCAGCGCCATCGGCGTGACGCTGATGCGCTTGTTGGTGATGGGCACGGCGTAGTCGGCCTCGACGGCCTGCGCGGTCGCCACCAGCGCCGACGCCGAGCGCATCAACTTTTCGTAGACGCGCGCGCAGGTGCGCTCCAGCGACTCCGCCGCGGTGTCGCGCAGCGAGATGCCCATCGTGACCGCGCGAACATCCAGGTGCTCGGTCTCGATCATGCGCAGGATCTCGCGCACCTCCCCGGAGTCCCACGCCATGCGCGCCGCGTCTCCTCTTCAGACCCTCTGCAGCGCGGTCACGACGTCCTCGTGCATGACCAGGCACTCCGCGCCGAGCGCGCGCACCATCTCGGTCAGGCGCGCCTTGAGCTCGGTGAACGGAACCTCGAGCCCCGTGAGGTCGATGATCATGATCATCGTGAAATAGTCGGCGACCAGCGTCTGCGAGATGTCGAGGATGTCGCCGCCCGCGTCGGCGATCGCACGCGCGATGTTGGCGACGATCCCCTTGCGGTTCTTGCCCGTCGTCGTGACCACGGCGCGCCGCCCGACCTTGCGGCGCTCTTGTTCCAGGCACGACGCGCACAGCTCGGCGCGCACGGCCACCGGTAAGTCCGACGACGGCGCCGCCGGAGCGCGCGCCTGGCCGGCCGCGGTCGCGCCCAATGCCGCGGTCACTTCGGCCGCAACGATCGCCGCGAGATCCGCGCGCGGCTGCGCAGTCCGGCGCGCGACCTGCCGCGACACGCGCGCGATCAGCTCGCGCAACTCGGCGCTCTCGTCAGACTTTGTCACCATCCGAGATCTCGACGCTATCAACCACCGCCACCACCGCGGCGTCGATGGGGACGCTGGGCTTCTGCCCCGCCGGCAGCGCACCCGCCATCGCCACGCGCGCCGCGTGGCCGAACGCGACCAGCACGTCGTCGCCAGGCCCTGCGTCGAGGCGATCCGCGCACACGACGAGATCATCGGTCGGCTGCGCCCCGGTGCTGGCGTTCGTCCCACCACCGCCCCCGCCGCCGCCCGCCGCCAGATCCGCCAGGCAGTAGGGCCGCACCAGCAGCAGCTTCAACCCGACGGCCTCCGGCCATTTCACCGTCGACCAAACCGACCCGACGACCCGCCCCAGGAACACTATTCGGCTCCCTCGACGAGCGCCGCGATCGCGGCATCGCACACCAGGTCGCGGTTGTCGGGGCCGGCGCGCACGACGTTGCGCGCGCCCGAGCCGAACGCCACGGTGACGTCCTCGCCGCCGCGCGCGTCGAGCGTGTCGATCGCGACGACGATGCGCCCGGTCGCCGCCTGGGCAGCGTCGCGCTCCGCGACCAGCACCAGCTTGCGCCCGTCGAGGCCGGGGACGTGCCGCGCGCCCCACACCTGACCGATGATGGTGCCGCGGATCATCGCGCCCACCGCGAGGGTGGCGTCCAGCGCCGCCGGATGCCCGGCGCGGCGTGGGCCGCCTGCGCCGCGCCAGCGTCCAGATCCACGCGATCGACGATGGCCATCACCGCCGCGTCGACGGGGACGTTCTCCTCGCCACGCGACCAGCGCGCCGGCTGGCCCAAACAAACCACGACGTCGTCACCGACGCCGGCGTGCACGTCGTCGACGGCCACCAGGTGCTCGGTCGACCAGCGCGGCTCGTACCAGCCGTGTGGCTTGACGATCAACAGCTTGGCTCGCTCGAGGCGCGCGTCCTTGCGGGTCGCCCAGACTTCGCCGACGACGCGCCCCAGAATCATCGTGAGCCCGCGTCGAGGTGCAAATCGTCGACGATCGCGACGACGACGTCCTTGTCGGCGACGTCGGCGCCGACGGTGATGTCGCGGACGCGGCTGCCGTGCGCCACGATGACCCGCTCACCCGGCCCGGCGCCGAGGCCGTCGACCGCGACCACCAGGCCACGGGTTGGTGCCGGCGCACCGCCCGCCACCGCGAGCGGCCGCACCAGCAAGAGCTTGCGCCCCGCGAGGCCGCCGGCCTGGCGCGAGGCCCAGAGTCGCCCGATGACCTCGCCGATCAGCATGGGCGGCGCGCGATCAGGCGCTCTTGGCGGCGGCTTTCTTCCCGGGGGCCTTGGCCTTGGCGGCCGGCTTTTCGGCCTTCGGCGCGGCGGCCCTGGCGGCTGCCGCGCTCTTGGCGGCTGCGGCGGTCTTGCCGCGGCGCTCGGAGACGCGCACCATGTCGAGCAGGCGTCCGGCCGAATAGGTCGTCAGCTTCTGGACGTAGTCCTTGTCCTTGGCGCGCCCGACCCCGGTCGCCGCCGCGTCGGCCAGCTTGTCGTGGCCGCCGTGCTGCTTGAGACCGGTGGCGACGTCGTGCAGGCGGATCAGCTTGCGGTTGGCCGCGCCCAGCAGCCGCTTGCGCAGCTCGTCCTTGGGCTCGTCACCGGTGCTGCCGAGCAAGCTCACGATCTGATCGACGAGCTTGTCCTTACCACCGAACTTCTCTTTGACCCGCGACAGCGGGCTGCTCTGCGACATGGAACGGATCTCCTTCAAAGGGCGGGGTTCTACCCCAAATCGGGCGGCAAGGATACTCCATCCCGGCGCCTTTCAACCCGAAAAGACCCTCAGCAGCGCCCAGCCGCCCGATCCGCTACCACCAGGTCGATGAAACCGTAAATCCAGATGAGGTTGATCTCGTCGGCGGTCTCGGCCGGCGTCTCGGTGGTGGTTTCGACCGCCGCGACGTAGGGCACCCCGGCGCGGTGGTAGTGGTCGGTGATGCTGCCGTCGTGACACTCGATGGCGCCGTCGGCGTCGGCCATGACGTCGGTCCCGGGCTCGTGCCCGGAGTCGACGACTGTGTCGCGCAGGATCGGCACCTTGGCGCCGGACCGGGCCAGCAGCGGCCGGTAGGCGTTCCGGTCACCGAAGAGATAGACGTAGAACAGCGAGCCGTGGATGAAGTTGTCCTGGTGCAGGTCGAGCGCCGCGTTCGGCAGCGGCAACCGTTCGAGCGACTGGCGCAACGCCCCGGTTTCCTTGGCGACGGCGCGGCTCGGCGACCAGCGCAGGTGCGGCTCGCCCGCGCGCAGCTCTCCCTTCCAACGCCCCGGCTCGACCTCGTACTCCAAGAAGTCGTTGTTGGGCCGCTCGCCGCTGAGGTTGTACCGGGTATGCGCCTCGAACCCCGACGGATTGATACAGGGATAGATGCGCAGGCCGACATCGCGCGCGCGGGCGTAGTCGACGATCTCCGGCCCGTGCGCGAGCAAGGTCAGGGGTCCCGCCTTCTCGTCGCCATGGAAGCCGCCGGTGATCAATACCGACCGCCGGCCGGGGACCGCCGCTGATAGCAGCGGGTAGGTTCGGTTCCCTTCTTCGACCTTTCCGTAGTCCTCCAGGTGGGCCAGACCAGCCATCGAGGCGCGCCAACGTCGGGCGAATTCCGTGAAGAGCACCCCCAAGTGTGACATGGCGGACACGCACCCGCCCCTACGCACCGCGCTGGCGCCCCCGGCTAATTTTGTAGGGATTTCGCATAAATCCACCGCTGGGCTCGCGGAAAGCCCATGGTCGAGCCGGGCTGGTTCGCGTAAAATTTGATGGCATGGACCGAAACCTGGCGCTGGAGGTGGTTCGGGTCACCGAGGCGGCGGCGCTGGCGGCGGCGCGTTACGTGGGGCTCGGCGACCGCAATGCGGCCGACCAGGCCGCGACCGAAGAGATGCGCCGTACGTTCGGTGTCCTGCACATCAACGGCACGGTGGTCATCGGCGAAGGCGAGCGCGACGAGGCCCCGATGCTCTACATCGGCGAGCGCCTCGGCGACGGCGACCCCACGTCGCCCGAGATCGACATCGCGGTCGACCCGCTCGAGGCGACCAACTCGTGCGCGAACGGCATCAACGACGCCCTGGCTGTGGTCGCGATGGCCGAGCATGGCAACTTCCTGAATGCGCCGGATACCTACATGGACAAGATCGCTGTCGGCCCGATCGGCCGCGGAGTGATCGACATCCGCAAGAGCCCGACCGAGAACCTGCACGCGATCGCCAAGGCCAAGCAGGTGGCGATCGCCGACCTGACCGCGGTCATCCTGGATCGCCCGCGGCACGCCGAGTTGATCGCCGAGGTGCGCCGCGCCGGCGCGCGCATCCGCCTGATCACCGACGGCGACGTGGGCGGCGCGCTGGCGACCGCCGACCCCTCGACCGGTATCGACGTGCTGCTGGGCATCGGCGGCGCGCCCGAGGGTGTGCTGGCCGCGGCGGCGCTCCGCTGCGTCGGCGGCGACATGCAGGGGGTGCTGAAGTTCCGAAACGACGACGAGGCGGCGCGCGCTGCCCGCATGGGCATCAAGGACGGCAACCGGGTCTTCGGCATCGAGGACCTGGCGCGCGGCGACGTCATGTTCGCGGCGACCGGCGTCACCGACGGATTCCTGCTGCGCGGCGTCCGCTTCACCGGCACCGGCGCCGAGACCCACTCGATCGTGATGCGCTCGCGCTCGGGGACCGTCCGGTTCATCCGCGCCCGCCACCACTTCCAGCACCGGCCCGACTACGGTAACGGCAGCCGGCCCGCTTCGCGGTAGGCTCGCGGGCGGAGACTCACGCCGCCCATGCCCGAACGTTCCGAACGAGCCGCCCCGTCATCATCCTCATCCTCTTCCGCGCCCGCCGCCACGCGCGCCCCCGCGACCCCGCGCAAGTCGGTGAACCTGGCCCCGCGCACCAGCGGGCGGCCGCGCGTGCGCGCCATTGGCCAGCGCTTCGCGCCGCACGAGGACCTGTACCACTACGTGCTCACGCGCTCGTGGAGCGAGTTCTTCCTGCTGCTCTTCCTCGCGTTCATTGGCGCCAATGCGCTGTTCGCGTTCTTCTACTGGATGGCGCCGGGATCCGTCTCCAACGCGCGGCCGGGCTCGTTCGAGGACGCGTTCTTCTTCAGCGTGCAGACCATGGCGACCATCGGCTACGGCGGCATGACGCCGGTGACCCGCTTCGCGCACATCGTGGTGACGATCGAGGCGATGACCGGCATCCTGTCGGTAGCGCTGATCACCGGCATCACCTTCGCGAAGTTCGCGCGGCCGACGGCGCGCGTGCTCTTCAGCGACAAGGTGATCCTGGCGCCGCGCAACGGCGTGCCGCACCTGACCTTCCGCGTCGCCAACTGGCGGCACAACCTGGTGTCCGAGGCGCACCTGCGCGTGATCATCCTGGTCACCGAGACCACGCGCGAGGGCGAGACGCTGCGCCGTCAGGTCGAGGTGCCGCTGGTCCGCGACAACACGCCGCTGTTCGCGCTGAGCTGGACGGTCATGCATCAGATCGACCAGGGCAGCCCGTTCTTCGGGCTCGACGCGCTCGAACAGCTGCGCGCCGGCAACGCCGAGATCTTCGTGACCCTGACCGGCCTCGACGAGGCGATGGGCCAGATCCACGCGCAGCACTCGTACCGCCTGGACTCCATCGTCACCAACGTGCGCTTCGCCGACGTCCTGACGTTGCGCCCCGATGGCCTGCGCGAGATCGACTACCGCCGCTTTCACGACGTGGTGCCGTTGGCGCCCGAGCACCACCTCGACAACGAATCCGCTTCCGGCCCGGCTTCTGGCAATATGACGCCGCCATGAAACAGGTCCCGTCAGTTCTCGGTTTGACCATCGCATCCTTGTCCCTGGCTTCGCTGGCGGTGGCTTCGTTCGCCTGCAGCAGCAGCGACAGCGGAGGTGGCACCGGCGGGAGCGGAGGCGGCGGAAGCACCGGCGCCGGCGGGTCGATCAACCTCGACTCGGGAACCGGCGCCTGTGCGCCGCGCCCCGGCTTGATCGCGGCCGCGCCGACCTGCGACAGCGTGGTGAACTCGGCGACGGCGATTCCGTTCACGGCGCTGACCGGCACGGCGCCGGCGCCCGCGGGCGGCACGGTGCTCGACGGGCTCTACGAGTCGACGAAGACCGGCGCATACGGAGCGACCACCGGCGGTGGCCGCCGCATCGCCTTCGTGCTCACCACCCTCGCCGATGGCACGAAGCACATGCTCTGGAACGGCGAGGTGCTCGACGCGGCCGGCGCCAACGTCACGACATCGTTCAAGGCTGACGCCACCGTCACCCTCGCGGGCACGCAGATCACCAACGCGACGGTGAACTGCGGATCGCCGTCGCCGCCGCCGCTGCCGGCCGCGTTCGACTACACCGTCTCGGGCGCCGACCTGATCCTGTCGCTCGCCACCGGCAGCACCACCGCCGCGACGACTTACACGCGCCGTGGCTGCGCGCCTGGCGACTAGCGCAACTAGTGCCCGAAGCCTGGCGCGCGGCCCTGGCGCATCAGGTTCAGGAACCCCGAGACGCGGGTGAGCAGATCGTTCACCTGCGCCTCGCCGAGCGACACCTTGAGCGCGAACGTCGTCCCCTCGACGCGGCTGGTGATGCCGTCGAGCTCCGGGCCGAGCCCGAGCATCAGCACGCGCGGGTCGCGCTTGGCGCCCTGCACGGTCTCGCTGACCTTCGCCACCAGCACCTTGGCCTCCGAAGGATCGGCGAGATCCGCGGTGAATGTCGCTTCGAGCCCGGTGCCAAGCCCGATGCCCAGCGCCATGCGCGTGACCGACGCGGCGCTCTCGAAGCGCGGATCTTGCTGCAGCTGGCGGCGCAGCTCGACCGGCACGATCGCCGCCGCCCAGATCGCGTGGCCCGCCGCCGCGCGCTCGCAGAGCTGCACCAGCTCGAGATTCGTCTCCGCGCTGCCGCTCGCGGGCGCGCCGTCGGCGAGGTCCGCCATGCGCGCCGCCCAACCGCCGCCGCCGATCACCAGCGTGCGCCCGTCGAGGAAGAAACCGGCCAGCGACGGATCCTTGCGCGCGGCCCACAACGTGCGGCGACCGTGGGGTTTCGCCACCAGATCGTCGCCGTCCTTTTGCAGCGTGTCGCGCACGTAGGCGACCAGGCGCGACTCATCGAAGCGCTCGGCGCGCACGACGACGCCCAGCTCGCCGTGCAGCCGCGCCTCCTCGGGGAAGCCGACGACGATGCCATCGATCTGGCGCACGGGATCGAGGCCGGTGCGCTCGCGAAACGCCGCCAGACGCTTTTCGTCGTCGGGGTTCGACGCCGCGAGCGCGCTCAACTTGGCCGCGAACGGCGCGGCGCGCACCTGGTCGAAGTCGAACGCGACCACCGACCGCGTGTCGATCGGCAGCAGCGCGAGGCGGCCGTCGAGCGGGCCCGCTGCCTTGTCCGAACGGCCGCACGCGCCCCGACACGACGCGAGCGCGACAGCGAGAATGAGCAGCGAAGGGAGACGGGGAGCAGCACGCATCTCCAATGCCGACGCGACACTAGCAATCGCGGCGCGGTTTGCGCAATAGTCCTGCGCCATGCCCTGGGCCAAGATGCGTTTTCGAGAGCAAGACGTCTGGGTGCGCGTCGACGCCGCGGGCAAGGCGGCGCTGGACGGCGCGGGCCGCGCCGAGATGAAGTACCGCGAGACCGACGAGAAGAGCTACCGCCCGTCGATGGCCAACCTGACACCCATCGGCGGCGTCTTGGGCGCGCCGCGCGACCTGGCGCCGCCGGCGCGTCGCAACGCGCGCGGCCCGGCGAAGACGCCCGATCTACCCGCCGCCATCCCCGGCGCGTTCGACGTCTGGACCGACGGCGCCTGCTCGGGCAACCCCGGCCCGATGGGCATCGGCGTGGTGGTGCTGCATGACGGCCAGCGCAAAGAGCTGGGCGAGTACCTGGGTGTCGGCACGAACAACATCGCCGAGCTCACGGCGATCGAGCGCGGGCTCGAGCTGGTCGCGCAAATCGCGAAAGAAGAAGCCAAGGAAGAGGCCGGCGGCGGCGACAAAGCAGTGAGCGCCCGCATGCGCCGCGTGCGCGTCTACAGCGACTCCGGCTACGCGATCGGTCTGCTCGAAAAAGGGTGGAAAGCCAAGGCCAACCAGGTGCTGGTCGAGCGCCTGCGCAAGCGCGTCGCCACCGTGCCCAACCTCGAGTTCGTCAAAGTGCCCGGCCACGCCGGCGTCCCCGAGAACGAGCGCTGCGACGAGCTGGCGCGCGGCGCGATCCTGCGGAGACGCTGACGGCCTGGCGATCAGATCAGATCCGAGGTCAGTGCCGGATCGTCGTGCTCAGCAGTTGCTCGCCGGTCGGCGCCATCGAGCCCGGCTGCGGCTCCGCGGTCACGAAGATGTCGAACTGGCGGTACGACGTCATCGTGTCGAACTCGCCCTCCTGATCCTTGTTGACCGCGAGCGCGCCCAGGTTCTGCGGCGCCTCGTTCTCGTTCCCGGTCGCGAGCGGCTTCAACCAGACGACGTAACTGGACGCGCCGGTCGCGACCTTCTCCGGAGGCGCCATGTGCTTGACCGACACCGCCAGCTTCATGTTGCCGTTGTCGGCGTCCTTGATGCTGACCGCGCCCTGCGCTGCCGGCACGCGCGGGCTGGCCAGCATCGGCGTGCCGCCCGACGAGGTGAACGGCATGTGACTGCACGCGACGCCCAACGGGAGCGCTAGCGCGCCCGAGAGCACCGCGAGCCGACCACAATCGCGCAAGCGGCTGCGCACCCAACCAATCGATTTGATCGAAGACATCGTGTTTCTCCTTCTTTCTTTGCTCAGTCTCAACGGTTCGGCTTGTTCTTGTCTTTGTCGCCGGGCTTCATCGCGCCCTCGGCGGCGGAGCCCGAGCTGGCGGAGCTGGTGTCACTGCTGCCGCCGCCGTGAGGTGACGAGCTGCCGCCGCTCGCGCTTCCCGACACCTTTTCCTTCACCGCCTCCGCGGCCTGAATGACCTTCTCCTTGGCCTTCTCCGCCATCCCCGAGATCGACACGCGGCGGGGCTGAACCTCGGGGCGCTTGCTGACGGAGATGCGCAGCACGCCGTTCTTGAACTCCGCGGTCACGCGATCCGGATCGGCACCTTCCGGCAGCGCAAAGTTGCGCGCGAACGTGCCGAACGAGCGTTCGTACGCGAAGTACTGGTCCTCCTCGTGGCGCTCTTCTTCTTCGCGGCGGCCGTTGATGCTCAGGTGATTGCCGGCCACCGAGATCTCCAGATCATCCTCGCGCACGCCGGGGACATCGGCGGTGAAGACGTAGGCGTCGCGCGTCTCTTTCACGTCGAAGCGCGGCGCGAACCCGCGCTCCATCATCATCGGACCGATCTCGCGCAGGGACTCGAACGGCCGCAGCGATCCCAGCTCGCGCAGGAGCTGAAAAGGCTCCCACATCGGGGAGAACATCGGCGAGAGATCCGCGTTCTGCGGGCGGCGTTCGTTCCTGCGGATGATGTTGGCCATGCGAAACCTCCGAGCGCCAACATGGCGATCGGAGGCTCCGAGGCAAGACGGTGAAACCCTGACTTGGATCGCGCGCGTCAGGCCGTGGCAGCGGCGTGCGACGCGACCTCAGCCAGTCGCTGAAACCGGGCACCGGCCGCTGCGATCTCGGCCAGCGTGTCGTCGAGCGCCGCCAACTTCACAGAAAGCGGGCGCCGCAGGTCCGGCTGGCGCGCAACCAGCTCAGCCGGGATCCGATCGACTTCAGCGTCGCAAAGATCGATGCCGTGAAGCTCGAGGTTGAAGAACGGCTCGCGCAGCGCCGCCGCGACCATCCGCTTTCGCATCCACTCGGGTGCCGTGATCAGGCTGGTCCCGATGACCGGCCAGCGCATCCAGCGCGTGACCGCCATGGGCAGCTCCACGATGTCCAGCTTGCCTTGCCGGTAGGGCGCGCCCGCCGACGGATGGTACGGCCGTCGCGGGGCCATGAGCACGCGCGGGCTGCCGAGGAAGCTGCCCGACTTCCGCCCCACCAGCTGCATGGCGCCCATGACCGCCGCCTTCGCGCCGTAGTACGCCGCCGATGGAAATGCCGACGAGTCATAGCGGTAGCCACGCGCGGACAGGATGTCGATCACGTCGCCCGAGATTTCATAGCCGGGCGCGCGAAACCCGACCGGCGCCGCACCGCCGCAAGCGGCGATGGCCAGGTGTGCGCGGTCGATCTCGCTGGCGATCGCCACCGGTCCCAGGCGCACGAGATCGTAGGGGTGTGAATAACTGTGGTTGGCGAGCTCGTGCCCGTCGCGCGAGAGCGCCGCGAGCACCGCGGCTCCCGCCGGGTCCTCGGCGAGATCACGCCCAACGACGAAGAACGTGGCGCGCAGCGCGTGGCGCGCGAAGAGCTCGCGAAAGCGTGGCAAGCAACGCTGCAGAATCGTGTAGCGCACGTCCGCGGACGGCATCCCCTCGAGCGCGTGAATACGGAAGTAACATTCGAGCGAATCGAGATCCACGGAAACCGACGCGACGCGTGCCCCTCTGCCGCTGCCAACCATGGCTCTGCTTAACATGCGTTCGGCAGCGCGCTCAATCGACGTCTGGTCCGGATTGCGCGTCGTTCAGGCGATCGTTGCGCGGCGGATCGGGCGCCGGAGGCGCGGGCGGCTCGAGCACCGCGGCCGCGCGCGAGGCCCCGTCGGTGCTAAACATCGTCAGCACCGGCCACTGCACCACGCCCTTGGCGAGCAGGAGCCCGGCGATCGCCAGCGACAGGACGCCTGCGGCCGCTCCGACATCGCCGAGCGAGATCGAAGGAATCAACCGCTGCGCCTGCGGCGCGTCGGACAGGGGCGGCCGCGCGTCGGCCACCGACATCTCCTCGAGCTGGCGCCAATCACCCGCGCCGTCGTGGCAGATCGCGCTCAGCGACGACGCGGCGACGCCGGCGCGCGCCAGCGCTTGCTCCGCCGCGGCGGCCAGCACCGCCGCCGCGGTGTTGAACGCCACGCCGCCGTCGCACCGCCCGACGCCGGCAATGATCGCCGCGCTGCCCGCGTCGGCGCGCAGCGAGAGCACCAGCGCCGCCCCCGCCTCGCCGGGAATGAACCCCGCCGCATTCCCCGGGCCCGCCACGCGCCCCGCAGCCACCTCGCGCGCGAGGCGCGACGGCGCCACCAGCGAGTCGACGCCGACGAGAAAGCACGCCGGCCACTCTCCAGACGCCAGCCGCTGCTCCACGAGCGCGAGCGCGTCCGGCAGCGCGCCCCGCCCTGTCGTGAAGACCTGGCTGCCGTCCGGATCGATCGCCAGATCGGCGTCGTCGAGCAGCCGCTGCAACAACCAGCGCCCGTCGCGCCCGAACGGCTCCAGCGACGGCGCGCAGATGACCGCCGGCAACGGCGGCTGTGAAAAGCGGTCCGCCAGGCACTCCTGCAGCGCCATCAGCGCGAGCACACGCAGCCGATCGATCCCGCGCACGTCGTCGCCGATGGCCGCCGGCCCTCCGATGATGGGCCGCCCGTCGGCACCGACCGCCGGCAACGTCCGGAAGTGCCGCGCGTTCGTGTAGATCGAAGCCACCGACAGCGGCAGGTTGTCCCCCACCGCCGTGACCGCCCCCATGGCTTCAATCGCGAGCGCCCGCATGTTGGGCGAGGTATCGGCGATCGGCCGGGCCGGTTGCGGACGAGCAGGCTCAGTATGCGAATCGGGTGATGAAAATGCCGGGGAGGTTGCCCTGGATGTCGGTCTTCGCGCCGGGGTTGAAGTCTGCGGACCCCGAGACCACGCCAACCACGTAGAGGCTGCTGCTACCCGCCACGATGGCTTGAGCCTGTCCGGAGCCGGTGAACGACGCCGGCACGGAGCCGTCCGCGTCGGCGTACATGGTCAGGCCGTAAGTCGAGGTCTGGGAAGAGACTGCGATAACAGCACCGTCTGGCGCGACAGCCATGAGGGGGAGTCCAGTGGTCAACGACGCTTTCCACACCACGGTTCCGGTAGCGGTGGCGAGTTTGAAGATCGAAGAACTGTCTTGGACACTGAGAATCTCTCGCCCATTGAGGCTGACTGCGCCCGTGTCGCCTCGGCCGCCACCGGCCGTCAAGACGATCAAGTCACCCGTAGCCGTGACAGCTAGGTTCGAGAAGGCGGCGGGGCGAGCGCCCGCATTGATGGTGAGCCAAGGACCAAACGACATGCCGTTGTCCCTCGCGCCTATGATGAACGATTGCCCCGCGCCAATATTGGTCGTCGTTGGACTCCACGGGTTGAGGACGTATGATCCGAGGAGCCCGACGTCTCCGGCGTTCCCACCGGCCAACCAGAGCGTAGTCTTGTCTGACCCGAGCCCTGCAGTATTGGCGATATAGTTTCCTAGGCTCGTCGGTGTAGCGGCGTTTTCCAGCACTTGCATCAACTGGCTGCCAATGGTGAGGTAGTCGCCGCGCGTTGGGCGAGAAATGATCGTTCGAAAGACAACGGGGCTGGCGTTCACGATCGGATAGGTAGTAGCCCATTCGCGCAGTAGGAAATTGGCGCTATTGAAACGCGCCAGCAACCAAGGGAATGTAATCGGGGCACCCGGTCCGGGCGGCTGCTGCCCGATATCCACGCCGCCCAACATGACGTCGTCAAGCGATGTGAGGGCGAGGTTAGATACTCCATTTGGAAAACCCGTGCCGGTCGGATGTCCTGCGAAGAGGAACGCGAGATCTGTACCTAACTCGAGAACGTTGGCGCTTGTATAGCGTCCAAGAACGACTGTGGAGGCGCTAGCCACGATCGAAGCTTGAGTGTTCGGCTCGGTGGCATTGGAGAACGTTACCGTGGTGAGCGTCGCACCCGCGAAAATGGTCGCGTTGACGAAAATATCACCGGTGCTGCCCACAGCGGCGCTTTGGATCTGCGAGATCGCGTCGAGTGGCGCGACCGGCAACACACGCGTCCATGCATACGTCGGTGTGCACTTGCTCGCGTGGCAATACTGATAGCCCTCGCAGGCCGTGCCGCAGGCGCCGCAGTTCTGCTTGTCGGTCTGCAAGTTCACGCAGGCGTTGGGGCATGCACTGAGACCGGCTGTACCGCAGATCGTGCATTTGCCCGACACGCAAGCGGCACCCGTTGCACAAGCAGTGTTGCTCGTGCAAGTCATTCCGCACGCGGCCCCATTGCAAACGTTCGGGCTGCACACCTGCGTCGAAACGGCGGGGCAACTGCCAGCGCCATCGCAGTTGGCAGCATTGGTGGCCGTGCCGTTGGTGCAACTGGCCGTCCGACAGGAGGTAGTCGCACTCTGAAATCGGCAAGCGCCGTTGCCGTCGCATGCTCCGTCATGCCCACACGCGGTGGTGTCGGCAGCGCACTTCCCTTTCGACGATCCTCCCGACGAGATAGGCCTACAAAGACCGTTCGCGGCTCCCGTTTCGACGTTCGAGCAAGACAGACAGGTGCCCGCACAGGCATTTTCGCAGCAAAGGCCCCCGACGCACGTGCCGTGTACGCATTCGTTGTTGGCCATGCACGTAGAGCCGTCGATCTTCTTCGCGGCGCACGTCATCGCGGGCGAGCAGTAGCCGGCCAGGCAGTCCGGATCACCGGCGCAGGTCGTCGCGCACCCTGCCGTCAGGGTGCAGTCGAATCCCTTGCAGTCCTGGGTGACACTAGGCGTGCACGCCCCCTTGCCGTCACAGGTCGAGGCAGCAGCGAAGCCGCCGCCCACGCAACTAGCCGCCAGACAGACCGTGGTGCTTCCGTACTCCTCGCACGCCCCCTTGCCGTCGCAGTGTCCGGTATTTCCACATGAACTCGACGTAGCCGCCGCGCCGCAGCGACTCTTCGGATCGTCCTTTCCCGACGCGATCACCCCGCATGTGCCATCTGGGGAAGAGGCCGTCAGTGCGTTGCGACACGAATGACAAGTGTCGGTACACGCTGTGTCGCAGCAGACGTTTTCGATACAATTCCCGGAGGCGCAGTCGCTGCCAACAGTGCAACTGCCGCCGTTCGCACTGGTGCTCTTGCCACCATCTTTGTCGCCGCCACCGTCGGAAACGAGATCGACCTTTTGATCCACGGCGGCGTCGAAGCCAACCTGGGGGGAATCTGAGGTCACATCGACGGCCTGTCCATCATGCGGCGAGACACCGCTATTGCCGCCAGCGCCATTGCCAACCGCATCGTCTCCGCCATCAGGTAGCGCCACTCGATACTTCGTGCAGGCCGAGGAGACAACCACAAGAAGGATCAGAAATCCGTACGCGGTGAAGAAAACAGGGCGAAAGCGAGCCTCAGCAAGGGAACGTGTCAACATCGGGTGCACCTCACCTATCAACGTTCCCGTTGTCGGCACCGAGGTAGCCCGAGTTGTGTAAGAAACGTCGAGCGGCAGCCCCTTCCCCGTCGCCTGGGACCATTTCGCGAGCGTCCGTCGCCATTTACCCTCCCCACGAGCTACCGAACTGGCCGGACGCTAGCTTCGACACTGCCCAGTGTCAAAGCGAAATCCACGGGTGACTAAGAGCACACGCAGGTCGGATCACCTAAAGGTTCGAGCGCGGACAAACTCCGCGCTCGCTCCGTGGCCTCGTATGTGTCGTCCGAAAATCGAGCTAGAAGCTGTTGAAGTTCCCGCTCATGGTGAACGCGGTCAGCAGGCCAACCGTGGCATTGAAGTACGTATATCCGGTCGTCGCGGAGGCCGGATCAGAGGTATAGGTCGCGTCGAGAATGAGGCGATAGGCGCGATCAAGAAATGCCTTGGCGCTTGCGTTGCTTCCCGCATTGGCCATTGCGCCGACGCCAGCAGTGCCGATCGCCGACATCGAGTTCGGAGTCGTGTCGCTGCTCGGAAGGATTGGCGTGCCCGACTGGTAGATACTTGCGACGCGCGCGATCCCGTTTGTCGCCTGCGTGGCGAAGAAGTTGGTGTTACTGAGCAAGAACGCCTTCGCATCCCCCGCGTTCGCGCTGGTGCTATTCCAGCAGGCGTCGAGGCCAAAACGCCAAGGCACGCGGTGCGCGTCGTACTGATATTTCATGTCATCCGTGCCACCGTTTGACGAAATCGTGGCGCAGTGATTCGAACCGCTATCGGAGCACCAAGCCGAAACAAGGCCACCACCGAAAGTTGCGGCGTTGTTCTTCAGTGCCGTGTATGACGCCGTCACGACATTCCCCCAGTTGTCACCCGAATCCAGGCCAGCAAACACACGATAATACGCTGGCGCGAAATACGACGGGTTGGTCGGGTTAGGTGAAGTGTAGTTGCTACCGCCCTTCGGCACCGATGAGGTTCCGTCGATGTCGCTGGCGAAGATCTGTTTCACCATCGCCGTCGCGACCGACGCATAGTTGGTGGATCCGGTGTTACCCCACTGCTTGCCAGCCTGAATCAAAGCCCAAGCAACATCCTCGTCGGCGTCGGTCGCGGAGCCCCCCGTAGCGGGGCACGATCCAGCGCCAGCTTGGATGCACCAATTCATCAGCATACTGGCGTTACCGCCGCCCGCCGGGTGGGTCGTCCAGTACGAGTAGAGCCCATCGAAGAGAGTCTTGTCGCCCATATAAACGGCGAGAAGCATGCCGTAGCCGATTCCTTCAGAGACGGTGTCATTGCCATTCTCGGGACGAATGACACGGGTCGGGTTACTCACCACGAAACGGTTCTTCCATTTCAAGTACATATCAACCAGAAACTTCCCGGCAGCCCCCGTTGGTTTCGCGCACGACCCGACCATGGAGCTGTCCTGCGGGAATGGTTTAGCTGTCCCGGCTGCGGGCGTGAACGTCGCGAGACCTTTTGCGCCCTTGTAGAAGGTGACGTTGTCGATCCAAAGATCGTAGGCGCCGCTGGTCACCCCGGTCTTGTTGAACTGATCATAGACCGAGAACTGCAGCCCCAACATCGACTTCGGATTGAACGCTGGGGCCTCGCAGAACACGTTTGTCGAGCTGCAGACTGTCGTATCCGGCAAGTAGCGCGGCGCCAGCAAGCCGAACGGAACGTTCACCGTCTGCCAGGTCGAGGTGACGGGCTGGAGGAGCATGCCGCGCGTGTTGTATTCGTCGGTGCCCATGCTGCTCGGCGCCATGGGAGCGCCGGTCGCGATGCCCCCTGCCGTCTTGATCGATCCATCCGGCTGCGGCTGGTTTTCCAGATTCAGAACCTCGAACCAGACGTTGGGCTGGGTCGTACCGGATCCGGCTTTGATGTCGAAGCTGATGCCGTCGTAGGCCGCCGTCGTGGTGTCGTACGCACTCTTGGTCTTCGCCGTCGTGTTGGTGGCGGGCGGCGCAGGAAGGATCTGGTTGATCGACGTCCCGAAGCCGACATAGTTCATGTGACCCGACGAGGTCGAGTGCATCGCCCACTTGTTCATGCCGCACGTGCCGGCGTTGGGATCCGTGCCGTCCGCCATGGCGGACATCACCGGGCCCGACGGGTTGGTGGTCGGCGTCTGTGATCCGGGGTTCGGATCGCTAAACGTGTACCACCAGCCCTGACGGCCGCTCTCGGGGATCACGATCCCGGTGGTCCCCTCTTCGAAGTCGGAGATCGTGTCGGGCCCCGCGGCGCAAGTCGTGGGGCGCGTGCTGCCTCCGCCGCCGGTCATGCCGCCCAGGCTGCCGCTTGCGCCGGCCGTGCCGCTCATGCCGCCGAGGCCGCCGCTGCTGCCACCCTGGCTGCCCGTCGTGCCGGCAGTACCGCCGCCGACGCACTGACCGTTGGTGCAGGTCTGGCCGGTGCCGCAAACGTTCGTGCACGATCCGCAGTGCGCGGTGGTCGTCACGTCGACGCAGGCTCCGCTGCACAGCATCTGGCTGCCCGCGCAGGCGCAGCTCCCGTTGACACAGCTGGCTCCGCCGCTGCACACCGTGCAGCTGCTTCCACAGTGCGCGGAGTCGTTGTTGGCGCTGCAGGCGCCGTCGGAACACTTGAGGGTTCCCGTGGGGCATCCGCCCGACGAGCACGCGTTGCCCACGCAAACCTGGGTCCCCGTGCACGCGGTGCAGCTGCTCCCGCAGTGAGCCGCATTGGACGCGACACACTGGCCGCCGCAAGAAACCAGTCCGGTCGAGCAGACGCACGATCCGCTTTGACAGGTGGTGCCGGCGCCGCAGGTATTGCCGCACGATCCGCAATTCTGATTGTCGGTCTGAACGTTGACGCAGGCTCCGTTACACGAGTCCTGATCGGTTCCGCATGTCGAATTCATTGTCGACGTGCCCTTGGCGCAGCCGGCCAACAAGATCAGGGCGGAGAGGAAAGCCGTGGCTAGCGACGGCAAGAGAGGCTTGCGTTCGTTCATGATTCGACTCCTTCGGGGAAAACTTCCCAGGCTAAAAGAGAGAGCGGCAGCTTCTGCCCCAGCGGGGGGACTGGAGGGCCGTCGGCACGCATACCACAGTTCACGACTTGGCGCACTCCTCGAAAAGCACGGCGTCGTTGCAAGGATCGGCGTTCCGCGATAAGTCACCCTTCATGAAGACCCGTGGTTCTAATCTTAAGAGCTCCACGAGCTGTGTGACCCTCGGATCCATGATGCGGGCCGGCGTTTGTTTGCTTACCGTTGCCGTGGCAACAGTTGGCTGCAGCAGCAAGAACGGCGGCACGACGCCGACGGACGGCGCCACCGGAGGCACCTCGGGTTCGACCTGCGGCAAGAACACGACGACCGGCTGCACGTCGATGAACACCGACCAGGCGCCGACCAACGGGGTCATCGCCGACTTCATGAGCGGCGACGGTGGTCTCTCGGTCGCCGGCGGTCTCACGACCTACGGAGGCAACGCGGCGCCGATGTACACCGTGAACGCCGGCTCGGTCGACCTCATGGAGGCGATCGGCACCGGCGGCACGACTCAGTACGCCGGCTTCGTGCTCTTCTTCAACAACTGCGTCAACGCCTGCGCGTTCAAGGGCGTGAGCTTCACGATCAAGGGCTCGATCATGGGCTGCACCATGCAGTTCTCGAGCAACTTCACCGAGGACGTCTGCAACGACGGCACCACGGCCACCGACCCCAAGGGCTCGTACCGCTTCGACGCCGGCGCGACCTGCCCGGCCTACTCGCCGCAGCTGAATCTGACCGGGATCTCGTCGACGGCGCAGACGATCCAGGTCGCCTTCAACGATGCGATGCTGATCGGTGGCGTGCCGGAGACCATGGTCGACAACGGACACATCACTGGCGTGCAGTGGCAGTTCACCATCCCGCCCGCCGGCGACGGTGGCCCCAATGCCTGCGTCGCCAACATCAACATCAGCAACGTGAAGTTCTACTAGCCCCCGCGCCGGCCCGAAGCAGCACCCGGTGGCCCGCTCGAAACTCAACCGCCGCGCGACCGCCGGCGGCCGCACGTCGCTCGGCTCGACCGCCGAGCCGCCCATCGCCTACCGCGTGGCGATGTCGGATCCCGACAGCCACGAATTCGAGGTCGAGATGCACGTGCCGCCGCTGCCCGAGCGAGCGACGGCCGACATCATCTTCCCGGCCTGGGCGCCCGGGAGCTATCTCGTGCGCGACTTCGTCCGCCACGTCTACGCCCTCACCATCACCGACGATCGGGGTTACCACCTACCTCACGAGCGGCTCGACAAGCAGCGCTGGCGGGTGTCCAGCGGCGGCCATGGCTTCCGCGTGCGCTACCGCGTGTTCGCGTTCGAGCAGAGCGTGCGAACATCGCACCTCGACCGCAGCCACGGCTACTGGAACGGCACCAGCCTCTTCTTCTTCGTCGACGGCGAGCTGAAACGCCCGTGCGAGATCGCGGTCCAGCGCCCGCCGCGCACGCGCTGGCGCATCGACACGGCGCTGCCCCCGATCGCCGGCCGCCCCGATCAATTCCGCGCCGCCGACTTCGACGAGCTGGTCGACTCCCCGTTCGAGGTCGGCGACCACGCGCACGCCGCATTTTCAATCACCGGCGTGAAGTTCGAGGTCGCGCTTTATGGCCGCACCAACGCCGACCGCGCGCGGCTCATCCAGATTCTCCGCCGCGTGGTGATCGCGACCGCCGAGATGTTCGGCGGCAAGTTCCCGTTCACGCGCTACCTGTTCATCATTCACGCGCTCCCCGTCGGCTCCGGCGGCCTCGAGCACAGCGCCTCGGTCACCATGGACATCACCGGCCTGTCGTTCGAGGACGAGGGCGGCTACCAGCGCTTCGCCGATCTCGCGGCGCACGAGTTCTTCCACGCGTGGAACGTGAAGCGCATCCGCGACGCCGTGCTGGGACCGTTCGACTACACGCGCGAAAACTACACGCGCCTGCTCTGGTTCCACGAAGGCTTCACCGACTACCTGGCCAACGTCATCATCTTGCGCGCCGGCATCATCGACGAGAAGCGCTTCTGGCGCTTCATCGCCGACGACTGGCCGCGCTACGCGAACCGGCCCGGCCGCAGCGAGACGACGCTGGCCGAGCTGTCGTTCGAGGCGTGGATCAAGCTCTACAAACCAGCCGAAAACCACGTCAATCGCAGCGTCAGCTATTACGAGAAGGGATTGTGGGCGGGCATGGCGCTCGATCTCTTGCTGCGCCGGCGCACCAGCGGACGGCGCGGGCTGCCGGATCTCTTCGCGCGCCTGTGGACCAGCTTCGGGCGCCACGATCGTCCGATCAGCGAGATCGACGTGCGCAACGCCGCGACACAGGTCGCGCGCGCGCCGATGGACGATTTCTTCCGCCGCTACATCCACGGCACCGACGAGCTGCCGCTGCCGGCGCTGCTGCGCACCGCCGGACTGCTCGTCGCCGAGCGCCCCGAATGGGCCATCGAAGCCGAGAAACCCGACGGCGATCGCGACCGCGTGAAGGAGCGACGCCTGCGCGCCTGGACCGGGATCGCGCTGCACCCGGATCGCCTGCTCGTCCGCAACGTCATTCCCGATTCGCCGGCCTGGCGCGCGGGGATCACGTTCGGAGACGACATCGTGGCCGTCGACGGCCATCGCGTCGCGCCGGCGACGTTCGCGAAGCGCATCGCCGACCGCAACCCCGGCGAGCGCTGTCGCATCACCTACTTTCGACGCGACTCGCTCGAGGAGGCCACGCTGACCCTGGCCGAGAACCCCGAGCGCAAGTTGATCGTGAAGCCGGATCCCGACGCGACCAGGCCGGCGCTGGCCATCCGGCGCGGCTGGCTCGGCGTTTAGTCGCGGTTCTGGCGCACCGAGATCGCCAGCTTGGCGACGCTCTTGATCACGTGCGGGACGCGTTTCATCAGGTTGATCGACGGCGGGCGCTTCTCGCGCACGGCGAAGGGGATCTCGACGACCTTCTTGCCCTCGCGGTGCGCGCGGATCACGAACTCGCTGGCGAACACGTCGCGGTCGAGCACGCAGCGACGCGCGGTCTCGACCAGCGCCTCGCGCCGGAACGCCTTCAGGCCGTGGGTGTCGGTGCCGCCGTAGTGGCAGACCACGCGCAGCATGCCGTTGTAGACGCGGGTCGCGACGCGCCGGAACATCGGGCGCTGGTCGTTGGAGCCCACCATGGCCTTCGAGCCGACGACGAACTCGGTGTCGCTGCGCTCGAGCAGCGCCAGCGCGCGCGCGTAGAACTCGGTGTCGAGCAGATCGATCTCGTCGCAGATGACGTAGCGGCCGCGCGCCTCGAGGATGCCGGTCTTCATGGCGATGCCGTAGTTGGGCTTGCCGATCGACAGCATGCGCACCTCGCGGTGCTCGGCTTCGATCTCCTTGCCGATCTCGACGGTGCGGTCGCGCGAGCCGTTCTCGCACAGCAGAAGCTCGTAGGTCCAGCCGAACGGCCGCAGCTTCTCCTGCAGCTCCAGCACCGAGCCGCGCAGGATTCCTTCTTCGTTGTAGACCGGGATGACGATCGTGACGTGAGGGGCCTCTAACACCCGGTTCCCTTAACACGATCGATACGGTACGCGCCACGCCGGCGCGCGGCGCCCGCAGGCTATGGTACTTGAGTGGCGGTGGCTTCTCCGCCCTCGAGCTCCGGGCCGCGCCGCCGGCCCACCGACCCCGGCGCCTCCGCGCGCGCGATGGAGCTGGAGCAGGCGCACCACGGATTGCTCCACGGTCCGGCGCGCGCCGTGCTGTCGCTGCGGTTCCTGAATGCGGTGTTGCATCGCCTGCGGCGCGGAACCGCGCGCGTGGTCCGCCGCAACGTCTCTCACCCGCCCGAGGGCGTGGTCGCGGTGACCTTCGTCGGACACGCCACGGTGATGGTGACGACGCCCGAGATCCGGATCCTCACCGACCCGCTGCTGCGCACCTTCCTGTTCGGCCTGCGCCGCGCGACGGAGGCGGGCATCACCATGCCCGACCTCGACGACGTCGGGCTGGTCCTCATCTCCCACGCCCATCGCGACCACCTCGACCGCCCGAGCCTCCGCCGCCTGTCTCACCGCGCCACCGTCGTCGTTCCGCCCGGTTGCGCCGATCTGGTGGAGGATCTGGGCTTCCAGCGCGTGGTCGAGCTCGCGCCCGGCGAGAGCTTCTCGATCGCCGACGTCGGCGTCACGGCCGTGCCCGTGCGTCACTCGGGCGCGCGCGGCCTGGGCAGACGGCGGCTTCGCCGCGGGACGGCGGGCTACGTGATCTTCGCGCAGGGGACGACGCTCTACTTCGCGGGTGATACCGGGTACTTCTCCGGCTTCGCC
>Ga0265328_10000124_pt1 | contig 36820 bp, 34 predicted proteins | sample 41624metaG_FD_202086 | JGI IMG/M metagenome (GOLD analysis project Ga0265328, IMG submission 202086) | Rhizosphere microbial communities from Carex aquatilis grown in University of Washington, Seatle, WA, United States - 4-16-24 metaG | ecosystem: Host-associated > Plants > Roots > Rhizosphere...
CCTCATCCATTTTCGTCGACATGGCGAAAGGCTCCCGATTCGCTCGGAAGCCTATGAATCACGACAGATTCAACGCGGGAATCCCAAAAATATCGGTCCAGCTAAATTCGTCCACACAGCCTAGCAAAACCGCAGTTTCGTCTAGGATAACAATCTCCGCCCAGGCCACTGGCGATTATCAAATAGATTTTGTGCAGAGTGGAGGTGCCAGGGGTGGACGATCATCGGGACGAAGACATCGAGATCGGCCGCATCCGAGCCCGCCTGACCTCGCTGGAAGCCGAACGAGCCGAACTCGAAGCTTCACTTGCTCAAATCGAGCGGCGCCGGCGGGCGACTCCAACAGTCAGCTCCTGCCCAGGCCCAGCCGGCAATATTGGCGATGTGACGACGGCGTCACCAACGGCCGACAAGGTTGCGCTCTTCCGTCGCCTCTTCGCTGGCCGATCCGACGTGTTTCCGCTCCGCTGGGAAAACGCAAAGACGGGAAAGGCGGGCTATGCGCCCGCCTGCGCCAATGAATGGATCAGGGGCGTTTGCGGCAAGCCGCAAGTCAAATGCGGGGAGTGTCCCCATCAAGCCTTCATCCCTGTCACGGACGAGATCATCGACAAGCATTTGCGGGGCGGCGATGGATCGCGCGCCTTTGTCGCCGGCGTCTACCCGATGCTGCCGGATGAAACCTGCTGGTTTTTGGCCGCCGATTTCGACAAGGAAAGCTGGGCGGCCGACGCTGCGGCGATGGTTGAAACCTGCCGGGCGAGAGGCGTTCCCGCCGCCCTCGAACGCTCGCGGTCCGGCAACGGCGCCCATGTCTGGATTTTCTTTTCGGAACCGGTCCCCGCCCACGCCGCCCGCCAGCTCGGCGCGGCGATCATGACGGAGACGATGGAGAGGCGGCCAGAAATCGGCTTCGCCTCCTATGACCGCTTCTTTCCAAGCCAGGACACCATGCCGGTCGGCGGCTTCGGCAATCTGATCGCCTTGCCCTTGCAGTGCAGGGCGCGCGAACACGGAAACAGCGTCTTCATCGATCAAGCCCTTCGACCCTACGACGATCAATGGGCGTTCCTCTCGTCGACTCCGCGTCTGTCCGCCGACGCGGTCTCGGACCTCGTCGCAGATGCGGAGTCGCGGGGGCGGGTATTGGGCGTGCGCATGCCGGTGGAGGATGAGGACGCCGACGAGCCATGGCGCATGACGCCTTCCCGGCGGCGGGAGCCCGGACCGATCAATGCGCCCATGCCAAGCAAGGTCGGCGTCGTGATCGCCGATCAGGTCTACATTGATCGGACCGAACTGCCAGCGGCGATGACGACGCGGCTGATGCGTCTGGCGGCGTTCCAAAATCCGGAGTTCTACCGCGCGCAATCCATGCGCTTCCCGACCTTCGACAAGCCCCGGATCATCTCCTGCGCCGAACTTCACCCGCGCCATGTGGGCTTGCCACGGGGTTGTCTTGATGAGGCTATTGAGTTGATTGGCGCGCATGGCACCGAAGCGGTGGTGGAAGACCTGCGAATCTTAGGGGCGCCGCTCCCGGCGGAAGCCTCTTTCCAGGGCGTGCTATATGGCCCGCAGGTCAAGGCGTTCGACGCGCTCACGCAGCATGACACCGGCGTGCTGGCGGCGACCACCGCCTTCGGCAAGACGGTCGTGGCCGCCGCGCTTATCGCCGGGCGGGCGCGCAATACGCTGATCCTTGTCCATCGCAGAGAATTGCTCGCCCAATGGGTCGAGCGCCTCAAGACATTCCTTGATATCGATCCGAAGCATATCGGGGTCATCGGCGGCGGTCGGCGCAAACCAACCGGCGTCATCGATGTCGCCCTGATCCAGAGTCTCGTGCGCGGAGGTGAGGTGTCCGATCTGGTGGCCGACTACGGTCATCTGGTGCTTGACGAGTGCCATCACCTCTCGGCCGCGAGCTTTGAGCTGGTGGCGCGGCGCGCCAAGGCCCGATATGTCCTCGGCCTGTCCGCGACCGTCGCTCGCAAGGACGGGCACCATCCCATCATCTTCATGCAGTGCGGTCCCGTGAGACACCGCGTTGACGCTCGCGCGCAAGCCGCCGAACGGGGCGTTGCTCACCGTGCCAAGCACAGGGCGACAAAATTTCAGTTGCCGCCGCCTTTAGCGGCCTCCGACCGCCCCGCCATGCCGGCGGTCTATGCCGCCCTCGCCCAGGACGAGCTGCGCAATGACTTGATTTTCGACGATGTGCTCAAATCGCTTGAGGCGAAACGCTCGCCGCTCGTGCTGACCGAACGCAAGGATCATCTCGAATATCTGCAACACCGCTTCTCGCGCTTTGTGCGCCATCTGGTTGTCCTCCGGGGCGGGATGTCGGCCGCCGAACGCCGGGCGTCCGAGATGGCATTGCGTGTGCCTGAGGATGCAGAACGCCTCATCCTGGCGACCGGGCGCTACATCGGGGAAGGCTTCGACGATCCCAGACTCGACACCCTCTTCCTGACGATGCCCATTTCCTGGAAAGGAACACTGGCTCAATACGTTGGCCGGTTGCACCGGCAACATCATGGAAAGACGGAGGTTCTCGTCTTCGACTACGTCGATGAAGCTGTGCCCATGCTGGCGCGCATGGCGGCGAAAAGACGAACCGGATATCGAGCGCTTGGGTATTCCCTTGAATAAGACGCACCGTTCCGGGTCACAATCGCCCGGGGATGCAGTTCCGGCTTCTGGCGAACAGCCTTTCATAGGGCTATGGCGTAAACGTAGTGATCATCGCTATCGGGCGTGGCCCGCCATTTCAAGGAGTTATGCCAGTTTTTGGCCCGTGCGCTGGGCGTGAACGGAAGCGGTTTGCGTTGGCGCAGAAGGCGGCGCAGTTCGTTCGCCGGGCGTTCCGTCCGGCGGGGCTCCGGCGGATGGTCTTTTCGTTCGCCCCGGCGCTGGGGGCTACGCCGGCGGCCGCGGGGGCGCATCGGTCAGGGTTTGCGCCCGGCGTTTCGGGCGTTGCATCCCGCCGGTGGAGGGTTGGATGCGCGCGTTAAAGTCGGCGACGGTCGCAGTCTTGTGGCGCGAACGCCAGAAGACACTGGTCTGCCGGTGAAAAGCGATTCCCTCTGAAGCATGGCTTCTTAGCGTGATGCAAGACAGTGAGATGCCGAGAAGGCGACACAAGGCGGAAGAAATCATCGCCAAGTTGCGGCAGGTTGATGTGCCGACGGCGCAGAGGCGATCGGATTGGTCTTGCGCCGTTGCTTGCCAAGGCTTTCAATTCGAGCGAATATATATATATCGGCGTTCTCTGGAGGTCCTCGCGATCGGCGCCTAACTCAGTGCATGCTCAATGCTAATCGGTCTATTCTCGACAGGAGTCTTGCAGCGGGCGTTTCGACGCGCGGCCTACTCATGCGCCCTCGCGACGAACGTTCTCGCGGGCGTCGTGTTTAACTTGTGCGCGTTCTCAAGCCATCTTGCAATGGCGCAGAGTGTGGGCGTGATAGACCAGCCGGACGCGCGCGCAGAGCAGGCGCGCCTAGGAGATCACATACGTCAACATCCCACAGATTACGAAGCGACTTATCGTTACGTCCTCCTTTCGACCGAACTGAAGGACTATGAAGCGGGGATCGGGGCGCTTGAGCGGCTGCTGGGCTTTAATCCTGGCCTGTCGCGCGCGCGAAAGGAGTTAGGGTTCCTCTACGCGCGGCTTGGCGCTTACCAGGTGGCGGCGCAGCACTTGCGCAAGGCGCTCGCCGCCGGCGACTTGGATCCCGTGCAGGTCGCCCAGATCGAGGCGCATTTGTCCGACATCGAAAAACAAAACGAAGCGAGCCGTTGGTATGCTCGTTTTCAGACCGGCGTGCGGTCGCAGTCGAACGCCAATTTCTTTCCCTCAAACGACCTGTTTCAGGTCGGCGGTGTCGACCGCATCGCCTTCTCGCCGCGCAGATCGGACTTCAACACATTCGAACTGGGCGAAGTCGCCCATGATTTCGATTTCCAGAACCAGCGCGGAGACATATTCGAAACGCGCGTTTCCGGCTATGCGACGCAGCAGTTCCATCTCAGCCAATACAATGTCGGCCTGTTGAGCGCTTCGGCTGGTCCTCGCCTTGCTTTGGCGCCGGACGCTTTGCCTGGCGCGACAGTGAAGCCCTATGTGACAGGGCTGGTGTCCAGTCTTGGCGATATCAATTACCTTAATTCCGGCGGCGTCGGTTTTAATGCGAACGTGCCGCTTGGCCCCATGTTTTCGGTCGAACCCGGATTTGAATGGCGCGCCCTTTACGTCAACGCGGTCGGCCCCGTTCCAACGGTCGCGTCTCTCGCGACCGGGAACGCGATCAACGCCTCGCTTTCAGGCGTAATAAGGCCGGTCGACGACGTGCGGATCGAGACGGGCCTGTCTTATACGCGAGGCGACGCCCATGATCCGTCTCAGTCCTTCAACCAGATAGAGGCGCAGGCGAAGTTGCGCGTCGATTTCGAGCCCCCCATCAATCTGATCGGCCACAAATGGACTCTCGCTCCTTACTTCCGCGTATTCCAAATCCAATTTGATGGAGCCAATTTCTTTCTTGATCCGTTCCTCGCGCGTCGAGACGTCGCTTGGACAACCGGTCTGGCCTTCGACGCGCCGATTACCGCGAATTTCGGTTTCGCAAGCGCGATCGAGTTTTCACGCAACGGCTCCAATCTGCCAAATTTCAATAGCCGCAATCTGTCCGTGCTCTTTGGTCCCGTAGCAAAGTTTTGATGAGGCGCGATATGGTCCGTTCCGCGAAACTTTGTCTCCTGGCGTCGAGCCTCGTGCTGACCTGCGTCGGCGCGCGTGCAGAAAGCGTCGGGAATGTCGGCGTCGTCAATCAAACGGCGCGCGGGACGCCGCCCGGTCAATCCACGCATCCGCTTACACTCGGCGCGGGAATCGAAAATCGCGAGCGCATTGAAACCACTTCCGAGGGCAGCACCCAGATCGTGTTTCGCGACTCTTCGACCATGACGATCGGCCGAAACAGCTCAGTGACGGTCGATCGATTCGTCTATGGCGGCAATGGGGGAGCCGGCAGCCAGGGCTTATCTCTCGTCAAAGGCGTGATGCGCTTCGTAGGCGGCGGCGTCAGTCATGAGGCCGGCGCGAATGTGCGCATTCCGATGGCGTCCACCGGCGTGCGCGGCGGCACGGCGTTGTTCGCCACAAAAAGCCCCTGCGGCGGCGAATTGGTCGTGATCCAATATGGTGTCGCGCGGGTTTCGAACAGTCATGGCTCAGTTGCGCTCACGCGTTCGGGCTTTGGCGCTTGCATCTATCCCGATGGACGAATTTCCGAGCCGTTCCTCGTTCCTGCGGCTTGGATCGAACAACTCGATGCGAGCCTTTCCAGCAACCCGGAACAGACCGGGGGCGCCGATGTCTTGCCGGACAATGCAGAGGCGAACCGTCGCCTTGGGCAGGCGCGTCCGCCGACTGACATCGGACAACCCAGCAGGGCGACCGGCCTCGACGATCTCAACTTGATTCGGACAGGCAATAGCTTGGTTCAAAGCCTCAGCGGCGTCAAGAATTTACCCTTGTCGCCGCCCAATCCCAAGCCCACACCTACACCTACACCTACACCTACACCCAAACCCACACCGGTTCCGACGCCTACACCTACACCTACGCCTACACCTACGCCTACACCCACGCCCACACCTACGCCCACGCCTACGCCTACGCCTACGCCCACGCCCACACCTACGCCCACGCCCACACCTACGCCCACGCCCACGCCCACACCTACGCCCACGCCCACGCCCACACCTACGACTACGCCTACGCCTACGCCTACGCCTACGCCCACACCCACACCCACGCCTACACCTACACCTACGCCTACGCCGAAGCCTACGCCGCGAGGAGGTTCGCTGCCGTAGCGGCAGCCACAGACTTGCAGCCGAGTTCGCAGATCCCGATTGATTGAGGACCCGCAGATGTTCGGTCTCAGGCGGCAAACGCCGCCGGCGCTCTCCTGGTTCGGCTAATCAGGCGCCATGTTCGTTGTCCCCGTCATTTTTCGAGCGCAGTAACCGCCATGAGCGGGACGCTGGTTCTGGGCGCCTAGTGAAACAAGCGATTGGAAGCGCCAACGCGATCCGGCGTCTTGGGCTTCAAGCTGTTCAGCAGTGCGCCGATCTGGCGCATCTCGAAGCGATCATGCGGGCGTTTGGTCCGAACTTCGAGCCCCAAGCATTTCAACTTGATTCATTTCTATCAAATTCCCGCCCGCACAACGCGTAGCTATGTGCGCTTGCGCACAGTATCAGGACGGTTTTTTGGCTTTTATGCCCACATGCCGCCTCGGCAAGCGTAAAGGAGTTTCAGATGTCTCCCGATGCAGTCATCCCCATGTGCCCCGCCGTCATCCGCTGCGCGCTCATGCTCGTGAGCGCCGTCTGCATTGTCCTTTTTAACGGCGGGCTAGTGCAATTCGTTGTCCGGACGCTCTGAAGGCGTCAGGATTACGGCGTCATTCGGCCGGTCGGCGCGAGCGCTGCGGCGGAGCGGGATTTCGCTTGCCGGAGCCGATAGGGGCGGGGCGGGCGCCGTCTGCGCCCTCGCCCGGCGCCTCGTCGAAAGACGCAATCAGCCGCGTTAAAAGGTCGGCGGCAAGCGCCCTGTTTCTCGCTTACGAGGAGTGACGGGCCTCGCGGCGGCCGTCATGGGCTCCGCCGAGCCCAGTTTTGGTTTCCTCAGCCGCCAATATTTTCAATTCGGGGCGCCGCCACGGCTTCCGCGCCGCCGCGCAAGCGTCGTCCTGCCCCAAGCGCAAGCGCGCGTCGGACACTCCGTCGTGACAAGATGGTTTCGTCACGAAACCTATATCCTTCAAGCGGCACTCCCCAAAAATACAATTTCATACGCCCTCTCTAATAATTGTATAGGATTAAAATCGCAGGATCTATGATGAAAATCACATAAAGTGTACAATTCATACCATCGTCCGAGCGCGGTCGCTCAGCCGCGCGTGCTTGTATCGTCGAAGTTGGCGTTTTGGCGCGTTAAAAGAGGGCGACGAAGCGCCCCATATCGCGCTTATTAGGAAAAGTGGTTGGACTGGTGGCCCTCGCTGGCGACGCCATTTGATGTCTTGGTTTCCTCAACCGCCAACACTTTCAGCCCGGGACGCCGCCATGGTCTGCGCACGGTCGTCGTGCGAACGCCCTCCTGCCCCAGAAACGGTTGCGCGTCGGTCGACTCATCTAGGCAAGTCGGTTTCGACGCGACATCTAAATCCTTCATGGGTCTCTCCATATAATACAGTCGGCGCGCCGATCTAATAATTATATACAATTAATATGGCGAGATCCATCATGAAGATCACATAAAGTGTGCAATTCATCTCATCGTCCGAGCGCGGTCGCTCAGCCGGGCGTGCTCGCATCGTCGAAATTGGTGTTTTGGCGCGTCAAAAGGGGCGGCGAACGCTCCGTGGCGCGGTCAAGAGCCATGTAGGGCGGTGCCGCTGCCGTCTTTCCCAGGGGCGAGGCTGTGCTTGGTTTCCTCAACCGCCAGCACTTTCAGCTCAGGGCGCCGCCATGGCTTGCCCGCCGCCACGCGATCGCCGTCTTGGTTCGAATACAGTCGCGCATCGGGCGATCTGTCGAGGCAAGCCGGTTTCGTCGTGAAATATTGGTCGTTCATGGCGCTCCCCAAAATTATGTCTCCTCAGACCTATCGCGAAAGTTTTAGGTAATTAACATGGTCAATGTCGTCACACAAAGCGTGTAATCGGTCTCATATTCTATATGCAGTCGAGCAGTCAGGTAATTTAGCGGTTTTGCGCACGCGCAATTCGTCTCAGCTGGCGGATATAGTCGCATGATTACGTGCAGTCATGTGGTCGAGTAAGTTCGCGACCTAGCGCTTTTCGTATACGCCGTCGTCGCGCTGGCCATCGGGCGAGAGCCGGTCGTCCCGCCCATAGAGCGGCGTTGGCGCCCCGCTGGATGGCGCGAGATACACCCGCCCGAATGCGGCGGCGGTCGCAGTGTCGCCAAAACGAAAATTGGCGTGACGCAGGACCAATAATCCGCCGGGTTTCAGGCTTCTGGCGAGCTCAAACACGCTCCGTTCGAAATCGCGGAAAGTAATCAGATGATCGCAGCGGGGCGGCGCCTCGCCGAGCCGGCCGTGACGAAACACCGCCATCGCGAAAATCACGTCGTAATGCGCCGTCGGCTCGCGCGCGGCGGAGCCCGCCGTTTCGAACGACAGGCTGGGATCGCCGCCGAGGCGGGTTAGACGCTTGCGGCAGCTTCGAATGTTGAGGCGGCTGATGTCGATCCCTTTGATCCGCGCCCTCGGGAAATAGCGTCTTAGCGAAAACACCTCCTCGCCGGTGGAGCAGCCGAGGGACAGAATGCGCCGCTCCGGCCCATCGCCGATATGGCCGCGAACGAGCTGGAACAACTCCGGATATCGGTCTTCCGCCGTCGTGGGCTCGGGTTGAAACAGGCCGGCTGGCCGCTCGATGGCCAGAAGCGCGAGGCGGCGGCCCTTTTCGTTTCGCAGCTGATACAGAAATCGCAATAAACTCGCGCCGGGCGCCTTGCGCAGCAGCGCCTTGAGCCTCTCCAAGCCGACGCTCTTGGGCGCGAACTTGCTCATGACATCCGCCCTCGGTCGGCCGAAACTTGGCTGCATTCTCCGCCCGCGCGCGCCAGCATGGAGACGGGCGCGTGATTTTGCGCCGCGACTAGGATAAGGAGCGGGGTCTTCGGGGCAAGAGTTTTCCTCGCAACCGCTCCATTGCCGCCTTGCGGCGTCTGAAACGCGCAAAAGGATTCCGTGTCGCCTGTTTCCGTTTTGAAGCGATCGTGATGACGCAAAACGACTATTTGCTTTGCGGCCTGCGCGTGCGAAGCGGCCTGCCGCTATCCGAACTGCCGGCTTGGCCGGGCGACGCCTCCGGATGTCCCGATGTCGTCGTCGTGGAGACGCAGGTTGCCGATCGGTTGGACGACGGCGTGACGGACCCCGAGTCATGGACGACGGTCGGCGCCGACGGCGCGGTGCTGCTGCAAGCGCCGGACGTCGTGCGCATCCGCGTGTGCGGCGGAAAGCGGATCGAGGTGGAGATCCTGCGCCGCGACGAAGAGCAGGAGTGGCGGCTGTTCTTGCTCGGCTCGGCGCTCGGCTATTTGTGCCACCAGCGCGGCTTCTTGCCGCTTCATGCGGCCAGCCTGCGCATCGGAGACCGTACCGTGGCCATCGCCGGTCCCTCGGGCGCTGGAAAATCGACCCTGTCTCTGGCGTTGACGAGGCGCGGCCACGCGCTTTTGTCGGACGACGTGACCGTGCTGCGCGTCGAAGGGCAAGCGCCCGCGCAGGTGCTGCCGGCCTATCCGAGACTGAAACTGTGGCGCGACGCGCTGACGGCGCAAGGCGTCGCGACGGCTGGTCTGCGACGCGTCATCAAAGACATGGACAAATACGACTTGCGGCCCGGCGCCGGCTTCGATCCGACTCCGCGGCCGCTCGACGCCGTTTTGATGCTACAGGAAGGGGAAGCGTCCGAACTGCGGCGATTGCCGACTCTGGAGGCGGCGCCCGCCGTGCTCGAAAACGTGTATCGATCGAACGTCGGCCTGCTTCTCGGGCGCAGAGCGTCGCTGTTCGCCCAGGCCGTCGCCGTGGCGGGGGCGACGCCGGTATATGAATTCCGCCGCCCCAGGGACTTCGACTCCCTCGAGGCCTGCGCTGCGTCGATCGAAGCGGTCTTCGCCCAATGAGCGGGAATAATGCGGCGAGGTCGCCGCGCTTGTTTTCTCAACGAGTGCTAAGAGAGCGACCATGAGCGATTTTGCAGGGGTTTGGCGCCTTGATGGCCGGCCGGTCGACGAGACGGATTTGCGGCGGCTGGCGAACGGACTCGACGGACGGGGACTGGCTCCCGCCCGAATGTGGCGTTCGGGCGCCATGGGGCTTGTGCATCGCCAGTCGTTTTTCACGCCGGAGGGTCGCGCCGAGCGTCAGCCGCTGGTGGGGGCGTCCGGCGCCGTGCTGGCGGCGGATTTGCGCCTCAACGCGCGCCCCGACTTGCTGCGCGCCCTCGATTTGCCGGGCGAAGCGCTTCGCTGGGCGGACGGCGCCTTGCTGCTGAGAGCGCTGGAGACCTGGGGTGTCGAGGCGTCGCTCGACCGGATTTACGGCGAATTCGCCTTCGCCCTCTGGCAGCCCGAGGCGCGGCGCCTCATGCTCGCGCGAGACTCGACCGGCGAGCGCAGCCTTTTCGTCCATCGCGGCGCGGAGATTATCGCCTTTTCCACGCGCTTGCGGCCTCTGCTGGCGCTTCCGGAGGTTCCGCGCGACCTCGACGACGCGGCCCTGGCCGATCAACTGGTCTTGAATTTGGGGCCGGCGAAGCGCACGATTTATCGGGCCATCGATCGCGTCCCCTCGGGCCATATAGCGGTGTTCACGCCGACGGATTCGCATATGAGCGCCCATTGGGATCTGCCCGAGCCCGGGTCGCTGCGCCATCGCAACGACGCAGAGATCGAGGAAGCGGCGCGGGACACGGTCGACCACGCGGTCGCCGACGCGCTGCGGGCCGAGGGGCCGGTGACGGCCTGGCTGACCAGCGGACTCGACACGGCCAATGTCGTAGCTTCGGCGGCGCGTCAACTCGCGCCGGAGCGGCTGACCGCCGTGACTCTGGTCCCGAGCGGCCCGACGCCGCCCGACACGCCGCTTATTTATCATAACGAAGCGGCGCGGGCGGGGGCTTTCGCGGCCATGCACCCAAACGTCGATTGGCGCGTCGTCGGCGACGATGGCGAGGATTGGGGCGAGAAAGATTACCGCCGCGCCTTTCTGGAATTCGGCGCGCAAACCGGGGCCGGCTTGAACATCGCTTGGTTTTATCCGCTCTACCGCTTCATGGCGGCGCAGGGGAGTCACGTCTCGCTCGGCGGGGAAATGGGCAACGCATTCTTCAGCGATTCCGGCCTCTCTTTCCTGCCGGAAGCGTTCCTCGGTCTGCGCTGGGGCGATCTGGCCCGGAATTTAACCGATTTGCACGGCCAAGGCGTCCCGGCGCGTCGCCTCGCGGGCCTTGTGTTTTGGCCGCTCGCGCCTTTCTGGCTGAGGAAATGGCGAGGCGGTATGCGGGGCGCGCCCTGGAGCGATCACAGCGCGATCAATCCGGCGTTCGCGGCGGAAACCCGTCTACACGAAAGGGTCGACCTTAGCCTGTATCGCATGCGCTGCGGCTTTTCCCATCACTCGACGCAAGCCCTTCGCCGTTGGATGCATCAAGATCAACAGGTCTACGACATGACGAACGCGCACCGCGCCCGCACGGGCGTCGATCATCGACTTCCCCTGGGCGACCGGCGCGTGGTGGAGTTTTTCGGCGCCTTGCCCGTCGAGCAATTCCTGAAAGGCGGTGTGACGCGCTCGCTGGCGAAAAGGCTGCTGCGCGGCCAGGCGCCGCCCGAAACCCTCGAAAGCGCGGCGAGGGGATGGCAAAACGGCGATTGGTTCGCGCTGATGTCCGCGGCGCGTCCGGCGATGCGCGAGGAGATGGCGCGCCTTCGAGCCTCGCCGCAGGCGCGGCGCGTCATCGATTTGGATCGGCTCCAGGCTCTGCTCGACGACTGGCCGGCGGACGCCGCCGCCGCCGAGCCCCGGCGCTTCGAATATTACTATATGCTGGATCGGGGCATTGAGATGGCCCGCTTCCTCGCCTGGCGCGAGGGCGGAAATGCGTGACGCTTCTGGTGCGGCGGCCGCCGCTGTGTTACAAACCGGACAGCGTAAAGAGGGACCCATTCGAGCGGCCTGAGCGCGAAACCCGCGGTCGGACGGGCGTTTGATTTGCTTCGAAGGAGCACAGCGGTGGGCCTGAGCGCCTCGAGCAAGATAAGCCGCAATCCCGAGTTGCTTCACGCCGCCGCCGGCGACGAGATGGTGATGCTCAGCGTCGAGGCCGGAAATTATTATGGTCTCGACCCGATCGGCCGACGGATTTGGGACTTGCTGGACGAGCCCGCGAGGGTGAGCGAAATTTGTTCGCGGCTGACCGCCGAATATCAAGTGGAGCCCGAGGAGTGCGAAGCGGACGTGTTGAGCTTCCTTCGCGAGTTGGTCGAACGGCGGATCGTCAATGTCCTTGTCGACTAAAATCGCCGCGCTGCGCGCCATGTCGCGAAATGAGCGGCGTATGACCGTCGAGGCGGCCGTCTTTCTCGCCATCGCGCGCTTGCTGATTGTTCTAGCGCCGATGCGGCGGCTGCGGCCCATTCTCGCCTTGGAGCCGAAAGACCCGCGGGCCGCGTCCGATGCGTCCTTGCGCGAAGACGTCCATCGAGCCGTCGCGAGGGCTGCGCGACACGTTCCCTGGAACGCCGTATGCCTTCCGCAGGCCATGGCGGCGAAATTCATGCTCGCGCGGCGCGGCCGCGCCTCCACCTTGCACCTTGGCGCGGCTCGAAGCCCGACGGGCGATATCGAGGCGCACGCCTGGTTGGTTTGCGACGACGCCATCGTCGTGGGGGAGGCGGGCGCTCAGGGCATGACCGCCGTCGCGCGTTTTTAAAATGAGCGAGGCGGCCGCCGGCATGGATCGCGCAGCAAAGGCGGACGGAGCCGCCGACGGCGGCCTGTTGCGAAGCGGCGTCGGTTTTTTGCGCGAATTTTCGACCTACGCCGGATGGCGGGGCGCCCTAGGGGCGCTGCTTGTTTGCGCCGGCGCGCTGTTGGAGAACGTCGGAATCCTCTTGCTGATCCCTTTCCTGTCCCTGTCGATGGACAACGCCGCGACGGGGACCTGGGTCGAAGCGCATGTGGCTCCAGCGCTCGCTCTGCTTCACGCCGAAACGCGTTTTGCGCGCCTTGCCGCATTGCTGGGCGTTTTCGTCTTTCTGCTCGCGCTGCGGGCGGCCGCGCTTTCGGCGCGCAGCCGAATTCTCTCGCAGTTGCAGATCGGCTTCGTCGAGACGCGCCGTTCGGGGCTTCTGCGCTTGCTGGCGGGGGCGCCCTGGGATCGCGTGCTGAGCCTTCGGCACGCCCGGATCACCCAGGTGGTCAACGGAGACATCGACCGCGTCGGCGCGGCGTCCTATGTCTTGCTGGAGGGCGGGGTTAACCTCCTAATGCTTGTCGCGCAAGGCCTGTTAGCGTTTTTCCTCGCGCCGGCCTTCGCGGCCATTTCCTTTGTGCTGCTCGGCGTCGGGGCCTTGGCCCTCAAACCCATTATCCGACGCAGCTATGCTCTGGGGAGCGCGCTATCCCGCGGCTATTTGGCCCTGACCGACGGCGTGGGCCAATTCCTCGGCGGATTGAAACTTGCAATCAGCCAGAACCTTCAGGCCAGTTTCGTCGCCGAATTCGAGCGGGTTGTGGCCGATCTCGAACGCCGGCAGATGGACTTCCAACTGCAGCAGGCCGACAGCCAAATCTTCTCGTCGACGCTCTCGGGCCTCGTCGGCTGCTTCTGCGCTTTCGTCGGCTTCGGCGTTTTGGACATGCCGGCGCCGCTGATCTTCACCTTGCTGTTGATCCTCGCGCGCATCGGCGGCCCCGCTCAGGCGATCATGAGAAGCGCGCAATTCTTCATGCACAGTCTGCCGGCATGGGATCGCCTGCGGGAGCTTGAGGCCGAGTTGGCGCCGCTGGCGCCGCAGCCGCTGGCTTCGCCGCCTCTCGCACAGATCGATGTCGACGGGCCGGTAAGCTTTCGCAACGTGACCTTCCTGCACGGCGGTCAGCCGCGCGGCGATGAAGCCAGGGTCGGCGGTGTGCGCGAACTGAACCTGACCATCGCGCGCGGCGAAATCGTCGGCGTCACCGGTCCGTCCGGGGCGGGAAAGACCACTTTCGCGGATTTGCTCGTCGGACTCATCGCGCCGCAAACAGGAGCGATCGCCGTCGGCGGAAACGCGATTGAAGGCGCCGTGCTCGCGGCGTGGCGAGAGGCGATCGCCTATGTCGCCCAGGACGCCTTTTTGTTCCACGACACGCTTCGCCGCAATCTGCTGTGGGCGAAGGCCAACGCCGACGAGGGGGACATTTGGCGCGCCTTGGCGCTGGCGGGCGCCGACGCTTTGGTGCGCGCAATGCCGGCGGGGCTTGAAACCATCGTCGGCGAACGCGGCGCGCTGCTCTCCGGCGGCGAACGCCAGCGCATCGCTCTGGCGCGGGCCATTTTGCGAAAGCCGCGCTTGCTCGTGCTCGACGAGGCCACCAGCGCCATGGATATAGCGGGCGAGCATGCGGCCTTGACGCGCCTGCTGACGCTCGATCCCGCGCCAACCATCGTCATCATCGCGCATAGGCGCGAAAGCCTGACGGTGTGCGGCCTGACTTTGACCTTCGTGGACGGACGGCTCGAATCCGCGATTGGCGATTGAGATGAGCGCAATATCGCAAGCGCGCGAGTCGATTGTTCGGTGGATGGCGAAAAGGCTGATCGCCAAAACGCTGACCAAAGCGTCGCCGGAGTTTTTCCTCGCCGCCGCCTGTTGCCGTTGGCCCCCTGCCCAAGGCCGGTCGGACGCCATTCGCGCCGCGGCGCAGGCGCCGGTCGATTGGGGGCGCTTTCTCGCAATCGTCGAGCGGCATCGCATTTGGGGCTTGGCGCGGCGGGGGCTCGCGCAAGCCGGCGTCGTATTGCCCGCGATTATTGAAGGCGCGCTCGAGGCGAAGGCCGCCGCTTTGGCGCGTCGCAATCTCGTCCTCGCTGCGGAGACGGCGCGGCTTTGTCGGCTGTTTCGCGAGGCCGCGGTTCCCGTTGTTTTCGTAAAGGGCGTCACGCTGGCGGCGCTGGCCTATGGCGACATCGCGTTAAAGCACAGTCTCGACATCGATATTCTGGTTTCTCCCGCGCAAGTGGGAGAGGCGAGAGCAGTCCTGGAGGGGGCTGGATATGCTCTCAAACAGCCTTTGCCCGCCCTGACCGAAACGCAGTTGGCGTTGCTGCTGGGGCACGCAAAGGAGTGGGAGTTTTGGCGCGAGGCCGGCGAGGTCACGACGGAATTGCACTGGACCTTGACCTACAACGGTCTGTTGATGCGGGACGTGGACGCCTCTTGTCCGCTCGCCGCCGTTCGCATCGGCGACGCCGAAATTCCCACCTTCCGCCTCGAAGAATTGTTCGTCTATTTATGCGCACACGGCGCCCAGCACGCGTGGTTCCGAATGAAATGGCTCGCGGACCTCGGCGCCTTGCTTGCGACCGTCCCGAGTGCAGATATCGAAGGTCTTTATCGCGCAGCGCAACGAAGAGGGAGCGGCAGATGCGCCGCGCAAGCCTTGCTGCTGTGCGAACGTCTGCTCGGCGTCGAACTTCCCGCGGCGTTCTCGGCGGAGCTTCGCGGAACCGGGACTGCGCCGCTGCTCGAAGCCCTGGCGCTCGACGCAATGCTTGGGGGAGGCGCCGACGCCGTGCTGACGGATCGCCCTTTCGGAACCTTGCGCCTGCTCGCGTCGCATTTCTTCCTCGGCGAGGGATGGAGCTATTTTTGGCGCGAAATAAGCAGGCATCTTGTGTCGCCGCAGGATGTCGCGGCCTTCGCCTTGCCGCCCCGTTTGACATGGCTCTACGTGATCCTGCGTGCGCCCTTGTGGGCGCTTCGCCGCTTAAAGTTGGCGCGAAATTGAAGTCTCGGGCGAAGATTTCGCAAGCTGGCGAAGCGTCCCGGCCCATCGTTCGGCGCGTCCGCCCGGCTTTATCTGATATGCGTCCCGATGGCTCCTCTAGCTCAATTGTCGTTTTGCGCCGGCGCAAGGAGATTCGATCGGCCACCCGGCTCGCAATGGTCCGCCCAAGCGGCCATCAGGGAGCGGCGCTTTTCGAGCGCGTCGCCGCGCCGGTAGGCTTGCTCGGCTTTGTCGCCGACGACGTGGGCAAGCGCCGCCTCGGCGACTTCGCGTGCAAAATGCGTCTCGTTGCCAGCCCAGTCGCGGAATGCCGAACGGAAACCGTGAACCGTCGCGCCGCCTTGTTTCATCCGGCGCAAAACCATTTCCATCGCCGTCGCGGAAAGCGGCTTTCCGGCGCGCTGGCCCGGAAAGACAAATTCGCCCGTCCGCGTCTCGGCGAGCTTTTCGAGAATGGCGAGCGCGCGAGCGGGGAGGGGAACGCGATGCTTGCGCGCGGCTTTCGTCCTGACGGCGGGAACCGTCCAGACTTTCGCGGCAAGATCGATTTCACACCATTGCGCGCCGAGCGCTTCGCCCGAACGCGCCGCCGTCAAAATGCAAAATTCGAGCGCCAGCGCGGCGAGGGCTTGCCGCTCGCGCAGTAGCGCGATGAAAGCCGGGACGTCGCGATAGTCCATCGCGGCATGATGGCCGCGCGCAAGTATTCCGCGCCTGGGCAAGAGGTGCGCGAGATGGCCGCGCCACGCCGCCGGGTTTTCGCCAGAGCGGTATCCTTGCGCCTTGGCCGCGTCGAGAACCGCTTCGATGCGCCCGCGCAACCGCGAGGCGGTTTCCGGCTTCTCGCGCCAAAGGGGCTGCAGCACGGCCAGAACCGCCGCGGTGTCGATTTCGTCGACCGGGCGGGAGCGCAATGGCGTGGCGTAAGTTTGCAGCGTCATGCGCCATTGCGCGCGATGCTTGGGGTTGCGCCATTGGCTCTGCTTGGCGGCGATGAGGGCGTCGGCGACGGCGCCAAAGCTGGGTTTCGTCGCGCCGATAATCGCCGCCCGGCGCCGGGCTTCTATCGGGTTTTTCCCGGCGCCGAGCATTTTGCGAGCTTCGTGAGCTTTGTCGCGCGCTTCGGCGAGCGAGACGACGTGCGCGGAGCCCAGCCCCATCTCGGTGACTTTGCGGGCGAAGCTGAATCGGTAAACCCACTTTCGCGCGCCGCTCGGCGCGACAACAAGATAGAGCCCCGCGCCGTCGCCATGGCGCCCCGGTTTGGCGGTCGCCGCCGCTCGCGCCGTGAGTTTCCGCTTTCCGCCCGCCATGGTCGCCATCCCGTCTTATGGGCGGTCTTACAACCGAATGGCGCTTCGTCCAAAACCGGTCGAAGCCCTAAGGAGACGCCATGAATTAAACGCGCCAATTTTGCTCGACGGCAGTCGGCCGTCGGCAATCGGCAGGGCGATCGACTGCCGACCGCCGATTGCCCGGTTCATTCTTTTCGGCGCGTCTCCTTGGTCGTTGCGGCAATTCGCGAGCGAATGGGCATTGATCCGCCTCGGCTCAGGCGCTAACGATATTTCTCATAACGTCTGCAAGGGCGGGCGATGCATGCGGCTCGCCGGCTCCTGCTCACGAATCTCGACTTGGGTGGCGGCGTCATGATCGACTTATACGAGGTGTTGGGAGTGCCGCGCGACGCCGACGCGGCGACGATCAGGCGCGCGTACCGAAAGAAGGTTCGGAGCGTCCATCCCGACAGCGGCGGCTCCGTCGAAGCCTTTAACGAACTCAAGACCGCCTACGACGTTCTCTCGGATCCGAACCGCCGCCGCCGCTATGACGAGCATGGCGAGGTCGGCGACCCCGCCGCCGATCCGCACCGGGCGAAAGTCATCGAGATTTTGTCGGTCGGGCTGGACTTCGCGCTGCTCAAACTCAGCAAGATTCCGCATGTCCGCAGGGATTCCGACATTGTCCGCCTGACGTCGGAGGCCCTGTGCGAGAAGAGCCGGGAATGGAGCATGCAGATGAGCCACTTTCAAAAGGCTCTTGATGAGGCTTATCGGCTCAAGGATCGGTTCCGCGTGTCCGAGGGCGAAAACCTGATGGAGGCGGCCGTCGCGACTCGCATTTCCGCCTGCCAGAAGCAGGTCGACCTTCTCAACAGTCGCATCAGACTGGTCGAGGAGGCTCTGGTGATTATACACAATACGCGCTTTGACGCCCCGCTCGAACTGGAGACCGACCTCGATCCCTTGCACGAGCTCACGGACGATCAGAAGCGCGTCCATTCATTGTTGGACAGATCCAATCTGGTTTGGTTCAAGTGATGGAACCAGGCCTTTACGACTCCAACTCGCCCATGCGCCCTTGCGAATAGAGCTCGACGCCGAGTTGCTTGATCAATTCGTTCTGGGTCTCCAGAAAGTCGATGTGGCGCTCCTCGCTTGCGACGATTTCCTCGAATAACTGCTCGGAAACTCGGTCATTGATTGACAGGCAATAGGCCGCCGCTTCGAGGTAAAGCGCGCGCGCTTCAATTTCAGTAATAAGGTCGGCGTCGATGATTTCCTTGACGCTCTCGCCAATGCGCAGCGGGTTCAGCGTTTGCATGTTGGGAAAGCCTTCGAGAAACAGAATGCGCTTCACGAATTTATCGGCGTGCTGCATCTCCTCGATGGATTCTTCGCGCCATTTTTTGGCCAGCTCCAAAAAGCCCCAGTTGTCGAAAATGCGGTAGTGCAGCCAATATTGATTGACCGCGGTCAATTCGTTGCGCAAGCCCTGATTGAGATAGTCGATGACTTTCGCGTCGCCTCGCATGGCGAATCCCTTTCAAATTCCACTCGCGCGGCGTCACGCCGCCATTTCTTCGCTCTGGCAATCTTCGCAGGCGCCGCCGCCCGCGCATTCCCTCTTCGCTCCGCGATGCTGATCGACGACCGCGAGGATGTTACGCGTGCAGCGCCCGCATTTGGCCTCGCAGCCCAACTGGCGAAACAGCGCGCCCACGCTCGGACGGCCGCCGGCGCGAAGATGTTCGCGAATGTCGCGATCGGACACAACGTTGCATGAGCACAGGATCATTCCGCTTCCTACTTTGGAAAGGTTGCAAACTTCCTCGATTTCAAGACGTTATACGATTTCCTCGCGTCCCGCCAGCGCTCTTGCGCTGTCGGCTTTAGGACAGACTGCTTCCATATATAGCGGCACGCAAGACTTGCGCCATATTCGGACGCTGCAAAACTAGAATGGTGCGGCGCCACGAAAAAAGCGGAGGCTGAATCGCCCCGCGCGGATCGCCGCCTCAGAGCCCGACTCGAAATTCAAGCGTGGCCGATTTTCGCTCTGGCGAGCCTTCGTATGAGGAGGAAAGCCAGAGCCAGTCGCAGTTATGCGAGCGAGGATTCTCGATCGTCGCCTCGAAATCCTTCGACAGGCGTCGCGCGCGATTGATCCAGCTCTATCGGCCTCGTTCCAAGGCGTCCCGTATCTCCCCAAGTTGTTGCAAACCCAGGGAATCAAAGGCCGCGAGGCCGGTCAAGCAATTTCAGGTCAGGCTCTGAGCACGGAGGTCGATGTGAGCCTGAGCGCGAATCGCACAAAAATGGGCGAGGCGGTCATCCGCATAAAGCGACGACTCGTTGCTCAAGTATTCTTGAAAATGCAGTATCATTGGATTGGAATGATGATTGTCGCAATTCTATGTTGCGGTTTTGTGGCGCGGTCATATTCTCATAATTACATACTCCGTAATTCACTATTTCGAAAATGCCGTTGTTGTCGCCACAAAAGCGCCGAATTCTCGCCCCCATGTCATACCGAGGCTATCGGTGAATCGGACATTTTTGTGCGTCAATTTGGCGTTCGGGACAACTGACTCGAAGGAAAGTTGCGACTATGACGGCCCTGGTAGTCCCCGAGCAACACCGCCTTCGGTTGAAGACCGAACTCTTTATAAGAGACGTCTACTCCCGGGAATATGGGGCGACACTCGGAGCTTTTCCGCCTACGCTCATGGTGATCCTTGATAAACACGGCGACATTTCATGCGCGGCAGGGCTCCGTTCCTCTGATGACGGATTTTTTTCCGAATGTTATCTGGGCTCGTCCATCGAAGCGATGCTCACGCGCCTGAACGGGGAAGAAGTGGGGCGCGAGAGCATTTTCGAAATCTCGACATTCGCCAGTCGCGCGCCCAATTCCGTTAATTCCTTCATCCGCCAGATCATCGAATATGGCGAGGCCGCGGGATTCGATTGGGCGTTTTTCACGCTCACGCGCCGATTGAGATTGCTCTTAGACCGAATTGGCCTGGAGCTGACGCCGCTCGGATCGGCTGACATTTCGCACGTCACGGATTCCTCGGCTTGGGGAAGCTATTACGAGAAGGACCCGAAAGTTTTCGCGGGAAATCGAGACAGTCTGTCGGCGCTTTTCAGAAGCCGGCATCGGATCGCCGCTAATGCGTGACGCGTACGAAGCGCTTCGTTCGCGGGCATTGCGCGACGGCGGTGAGATCGTTTTCAGCGACCAAACGGGCTCTTTGTCGCGCGATGAGTTGCTGCAGCGGGTCGGCGCGCTCGCCCGAGAACTGTCGCTTCACAAGGAGACCATCGGCATTTTGGCTCCGAATGGCGTGGCTTGGGCGGTCGCTCAACTTGCCGGCGCCGTTGCGGGCAAAACCGTTGTGCCATTGCCGACGTTCTTCAGCGCCGAACAGCTTGGTCACATTATTCGCGACGCCGACATTGGATTGATTCTTTGCGGCGACGAATTTCGGGCGCTTACCGCGCCATCCGGGGTCGCCGTGCGCCCCATCGAAGAAAGGCGTGAGGCGCCTCCCGTCGAATTCCTCGAAGGATTCAGGCAAGTCATTTATACGTCGGGAAGCACGGGCCACCCCAAGGGCGTGCGACTCGGCGGCCGCCAAATCGGGTGGTCGACCGCGGCGCTGGCGGCTGCAAGCGACGCGAACGAAAGCGATTCATATCTTTCGATTCTCCCATTGCCGCTGTTGCTTGAGGCGATTTGCGCGATCTTCATTCCCTTGCTCGTCGGGGGAAGGACGCATTTCTCGGATCAAGGCGCAAAAATCTTCGGCGCCGGACAGGCGCTCGGCGTCTCGACCATGTTCGAAAGCGCCAAACCGACCTCCAGCGTTCTCGTGCCGCAACTGCTGGACGCCTGGGTCGAAGAATTGACCGCGAGCGGCCTTCGGGCTCCCGCAACCCTGCGTTTCGTCGCGGTGGGCGGCGCGCCCGCGCCGAACGCCCTTGTCGAAAAGGCCTGGGCGCTCGGTATACCCGTGCACGAGGGATATGGCCTTTCCGAATGCTGCTCGGTCGTGACGCTCAATCGAAGCGGCGCGCGGAAGGCGGGCACGGTTGGGCAGCCTTTGGCGGGGCTTCTCGTTTCGATTGAAGAGCGAGAGATTGTGGTCGAAGGCCCATCCGTCATGGACGGCTATCTCGGCGGTCCGGACGTAGATCGGCGCTGGCGCACTGGCGATCTCGGAGAGATTGACGCGGACGGCTATCTCACGGTCCACGGCCGCGAGGACAATCTGCTCGTCACGTCGTTTGGACGCAATGTAAGTCCCGAATGGATCGAAACCTTGCTGCTGGCTGATCGCCGCATCGCTTTCTGTGCGGTTTTTGGTCACGGCGAACCCCATTTGTCGGCTTTACTGATTCCTTCCGCCACTGGGGGCGAATGGTTCGTGCATGCGGATCGCGCCGACGTCCTCAATTTTATCGCCGACTGCTGCGTCGATGCGCCCTCCTACGCCGTTCCGAAAGACTTCTTGGCTCTCTCGTTGCCGGAGGCTATAAGGCTCGGGTTTCTTACCTCAAACGGCCGTTTCCGGCGCAAGCAGGTTGCGGACCACTTTAAGAGCTCGCTCAACCCGGCTAGCTAGCCAATCCAGATGAATCGGTCATTTTTATCAGGAGCGTTCGCGATGGGTTTTTACGACCGGCTCATGGCGGAAACCGTCGCGGAGCGGAACGATTTTCGCTCGATACCCCTCATCCAGGATGTCATGCGCGGCGGAGCGACGCACGGCATGTATTTGGATTTTCTAAGTCAAGCCTATCATCATGTGAGACACACTTTTCCGCTGCTTGCCCTGGCGGCCGCGCGTACAACGGACGCCTCCTATCAAAAAGCCTTGCTTTCCTACATGAACGAGGAGCGAGGTCACGACGAATGGATACTCGACGATATTCATTCGCTCGGCGGCGACGCCGAAGCCGTCCGCAACGGCAAGCCGGGCGCCGCTTGTCAAATCATGGTCGGCTACAGCTATTACGCGATCGAACATATCGATCCCTATGCGCTGCTCGGCAGCGTCCATGTGCTGGAGGGCATGTCGGTGGCGCTCGCCGAACTCGCGGCGAATTCCATCCAAAAATCTCTCGGCGCCAAAGGGGAAACCGGCTTCACCTATTTGCGCTCGCACGGGGCGCTGGACATTGAGCACGTCGCCTTTTTCAAGGCGTTTGTCGACGACATCAGTGATGCGCGTATTTGTGAGATAGTTTTGGAAAGCGCCAAGATGTTCTACAGATTATATGGCGACATTTTCCGGGAGCTTGGCGCTCGGCACGCGGAGAAATTCCATGCAGCTTGAAGGCAAATGCGTCCTCGTCACCGGAGCTGGCTCCGGGATCGGACGAGCGTTGGCGATAGAGGCCTCGCGGCGCGGCATGACGGTCGCGCTGTGCGGTCGACGGTTCGATGTTCTTGCCGAAACCGCCGGCTTGCTCGATCGCACGAAAGCGCATGTCGTTATCCCCGCCGACGTGACGCGCGCTGAAGATCGCCACATGTTGAGCGACAGGCTCCATGAGGAATGGGGACGGCTCGACGTGTTAGTCAATAACGCCGGAATCATCGAGGCGGGCCCGCTGGAACGCCTCACCGACGCCGCGCTGGAGCAAACGATCGCGACAAACGTCACCGCGCCCATGGCGCTTACGCGCGACATGCTGCCTCTGCTTCTGGCCGCCAAGCCGTCGCGCGTGGTGAACGTAGGCTCGGTCTTCGGGGACATTCCTTACCCTCTTTTCGCTGTTTATTCGGCCACAAAATTCGCATTGCGCGGATTCTCGATCGCGTTGCGACGCGAGCTCCGGGATCGTGGCGTCGGCGTGACATATGCCGCGCCGCGCGCGACCAAGACCGACGCGGCGGACGCTCTCGAAGCTCTGATCGCGGCGATCCAGCCCCGCCTCGACGATCCTGCGATGGTCGCCGGACAGATATGGCGGGCCGTTGAGGTGGACGCCGATAGTGTCTATCCAGCTGGCGCGGAACGGATATTCGTCTTGCTGCAACGGCTATTTCCGGGGCTGGTCGATCGGGCTGTCTCAAAGCAAATGGCGCGTTTAATCGCAGGTTAAAGTCGGTTCGCCGCCGAACAAATCGAAGACGGAACAGGAGATCGGCATGCTGTCCAAATTATATTCGTTCGCGCGCATCAGCGCGGGCGTGATCGCGCTGAGCGTCAGCGGTTTCGCTGCGCAGGCGGCCAACACGCCGGCTTACGACCCAGACGCTTTGCGTCTCGCTCTCTCGTGGGAGAAAATCAAATTCCTAGTCGAGGATCCTGACGAGCAACGCAAGCAAATGGACGCCCTCGGCGACCAAGCCGACGCACTCGCCGAGCAACGCCCCGACGCCGCCGAAGTGGTGATTTGGGACGGAATCATCACCAGCGAACGCGCTTCCCTGGCCAACGAACAGGGCGGCATATCGGGGCCGATTAAGGCCCTCCAGCTGGCCATCCGCGCGCGCGACACCTTGGATCGTATGGAAAAGAAGGATCCGAAAGCTTTCGACGCCGGCGCGCCGACAAGCTTAGGCGTGCTTTATTATCGCGTGCCCGGCTTTCCGATGGGGTTCGGCGACAAGAAGAAGGCGCGCCACTATTTGGAGGAGGCGGTTCGAAATGCGCCCAATGGCTTGGACGCACATTATTTTTATGGCGATTTTCTCCAGGAGCAGGGCGATTACGCCAAGTCCGCGGAGGTGTTGAAACGTGCGCTCACCCTGCCGGCGCATTCTGAGCGGCCGATATGGGACAAGAATCGCCGGATCGTCACTCAGGAACTTCTGGAGAAGGTGGAGAGCAAAATCGTAAAATAGCGAGAATTTGGATGCCCCGCTCCAAGGGTCGGCAACGCGTCGAATTCTGATTTGGGTCGGAACGACTAAAGCCGCGCCGCGTGCGAAGGATTGAATGTTGTTCAGAGCTTCGATCGCATGCGTAAGCGCGAGACGATGACCAAGTTCGATGGCGTCTGGCGTGCCATTGGCCGTCAATTCAGCTGCCCTTCGGGGCTGGGCGGGCGGCTGATGGGTCGCGTTATGGAATTTATCAACCGCGCGCCAAACCGGGAAGCCATCGCATCACTCGAAATCGAGCCTTCGGATGTTATCCTCGAACTGGGATTTGGTCCCGGCTGCGCCATAGAGATCTTGGCTGCAAAAGCGCCTTTGGGTCGAGTCTACGGCGTCGACCCGTCGGAGGGAATGCTCGCCTCGGCTTCCCGCAGGAATAAGCATGCGATCGCTTCCGGTCGGGTGCAATTGCTGCAAGGTCGGATCGACGCGCTGCCGTTGCGGTCAGGCTCGATCGATAAAATACTCGCGGTGAACGTCGTCTATTTCTTCGACGAATGCGGGAGCGAACCTCGCGAGGCGCGGCGCCTTTTAAAGCCGGGCGGAAAAATGGCGATCTACGCGACCGATAAATCTGAGATGGCGCATTGGAAATTCGCAGGCCCCGACACGCATCGTCTCTTCGGGGCCGACGATCTCGCATTGTTGATCGCCCGCGGCGGATTCGATAGCGACGAGTTTTCGATTAGAGAAGTCCGTGTAGCTTTCGGAATCACGGGCCTCGTGGCGACGGTGAGCAAGCGACGACGCTGAAAAAACCCGACGCCGGGCGCCGATCAACGAAAGCGAGGGATTGTTGAGCAGACATGGAGAAGAAACATTGCGCGGGTGGAGCAGAGCGCTTAGTTAGACGAAAGCCAACAGCAGATTTTTTTGGGCGACGGGGATGTCGATGTTGCAGAAAACTCACAACGACAGCGTCGTCGTCAATGGCTACGAGCATTACGTCAATCCGCAATGGGTGCGTTTGCTCAACATTCTGCAAATGAACGTCGATTACGTCCGTTGCGATGGAGTGGAACTCCATACCTCCGATAACAGGCTGATCCTCGATTTCAATTCCGGATATTGCGTTCACAACATCGGTCACAATCATCCGCGTCTTGTCACTGCATTAAAGGCAGAACTGGACCGAGCCGGCCCGGCCATGCTGCAAAGTCACGTCTCCGATCTTGCCGGACAATTGGCCGAAAAGCTTTGCGCTCGCGCCGGCGGCCGCCTTTCCAAGGCGTTTTTCGCCTGTTCCGGCAGCGAAGGCGTCGAGACGGTTATCAAATTTGCGCGCGCCCACACCGGGCGGTTCGGCATATTATATGCCGCCAATGGTTTTTACGGGCTGACTTGCGGCGCGCTTTCGCTGATGTCGAACGAGTTTTGGAAAGACGGGTTTGGGCCGTTCCTGCCGGACACGGAAGCGGTCCCGTTCGGCGATATCGAGGCGCTGGAATGCAAGCTTGCAGCAAAGCCGATCGCCGCATTCGTGCTGGAGCCGATCCAGGGCGAGGGCGGCGTTCGACTTCCGCCTCCCGACTACCTCGCCAAAGCTCAGGAGCTCTGTCGGCGTTACGGGACTCTCTTTGTGCTCGACGAAGTTCAGACCGGATTCTATCGAACGGGGCGCTTCCTGGCCGCACATCATTTTGGAGTCGAACCCGACATGGTCGTCCTCGCCAAAGCCATGAGCGGCGGGCTGATTCCCTGCAGCGCCGTGCTGATGTCCGACGCCATTTACAATTCGATTTACAGCTCGCTGAAGCGCGCCTTCATCCATACCTCCACTTACAGCGAAAACTCTCTGGCGATGCGCGCAGGCTTGGCGACGCTCGACATATTGGAGGAAGACCAGCTCGGCGCACGTGCGACGGCTCAGGGCGAAAAGCTGCGCCGGATGCTGACGGAGCGCCTTGGAAAATACGAGATGGTGTCCGAGATCCGCGGCCTCGGGCTGTTCAACGCTATCGAGTTCAAGGCGCCGCGCTCCATTTTGTTACGGGCGCCCTTCGAATCCTTCTGTATGATCCATCCTGGGATGTTTGGGCAGGTGGTGGTCATGCGCCTGTTCCGAGACCATGGGATTTTAAGCCAGATCTGCGGCAACGACTTCATGACTCTGAAAGTCTCGCCTCCGCTCGTCGTCACCGATGCGCAGATCGACCATTACGTATCCGCCATTGAGGCAGTAGTTGATCTCATGCATAACTCCCTAGATTTTTGGTCTGAAGCCCTCGGCATCGGACGTCGCGTTCTGGCGACAGTGTGAGCGGGGCCAAGATCGATGCGAATTAGCGGCGTAGGTAGCGCCCTGCCTGAATATTGTTACCCACAGGAACTGCTAACCCAAGCGTTGCGGCAGTACTGGGGAACCAAGCTCGAAAATCCGGAACAGTTCGAGCGGCTGCATGCGCACATGAAAGTGGCCACGCGGCATTTGGCGTTTCCAATGCACCGCTATCTGGAATTCGCCACTTGGGGCGACACGAACGACGCTTGGTTCGAGGTGGCGCAGGAGTTAGGCCAACTCGCGATCGACCGGGCGCTCGACCACGCGGGGCTTTCCAGAAGGGATCTACACGCTCTGTTCGTCGTATCGGTGACCGGCATCGCGAGCCCCTCGCTGGACGCGCGCTTGATCAACCGCATGAATTTGCGATCCGACATCAAGCGCACGCCCATATTCGGCGTCGGCTGCGTCGGAGGCGCGCTCGGCCTAACGCGCGCCGCGGACCATACTCTAGCCTATCCAGACCAGAACGCCGCAATACTCGCCGTAGAAGCTTGCACTTTGACGCTAAAGCGCGACGATCTCTCGACGACGAATTTGATCGCGTCGGGATTATTCGGCGACGGGGCCGCCGCCGTCATCGTCTCCGGATCCCAGACCGAGGCCCAAAAGACGGATTCTGGACCGGAAATTCTCGGGAGCGGATCGTTCTTCTATCCGGATACTGAAGAGATCATGGGCTGGGATATTTCCGAAGGCGGCTTCAAGATCGTGCTTTCGCCACTCCTGATGGATCTCATTCGGCGCAATCTCGGCCCCGATGTCGACGCCTTTTTGAGCCGGCATGGCTTGTCGCGAGGCGATATCGGAAACTGGGTGATTCACACGGGCGGACCTCGTGTCCTCGAAGCCATGCAAGACGCCCTTTCGCTTAAGCAGCGCGATGTGCAGCTGTCCTGGGACAGCCTCAGCCGCATCGGCAATCTTTCTTCCGCTTCCGTGCTGATGGTGCTGGAGGACGGGCTGAAGAACCATCGCCCACAGCCGGGCGTCCTCGGCCTGCTGTTGGCGATGGGGCCGGGCTTTTGCTCCGAAATGATCCTGTTGCGATGGTGACGCCTTCTGAAACGGACGTTGTCGTGATCGGCGGCGGCCCGGCCGGCCTTGCCGCGGCCCTCGCTGCTCGCCGCAGCCGCTTTGAGGTTTGCGTGGTCGATCGCGCCACGCCGCCAATCGACAAGGCGTGCGGGGAGGGTCTGATGCCGGACGGCGTTGCGGCGCTGCGTCGGCTGGGGGTGACGCTCGGCGTCGGCCAGGGCGTCCCGTTCCGCGGTATCCGTTTCGCCGATGATAGACGAAGCGCGGAGGCCGCCTTTCCCGAAGAAGTCGGCGTCGGCATTCGTCGCAGGACTCTGCATCAACTCCTCGTGGATCGCGCAGAAGCCGCCGGCGTCGTGACGCGCTGGGGCGTCAAGGCGACGGGCGTCGAGACCGAGGGCGTCAGAATCGGCGAGCGTCTCCTGCGATGCCGGTGGATCGTCGGCGCCGACGGCGCCTCTTCACAAACGCGCCAATGGGCAGGCTTGTCCGTGGCCATCGATCACGGCGGACGTCTCGGTCTGCGTCAGCACTTTCGCGCGAAGCCTTGGACGGATTTTGTCGAGGTGCATTGGGCGAAAGGAGAGCAAGCGTATGTCACGCCGGTGGGACCAGAAGAAATTTGCGTCGCGCTGCTTGGACGAGCGCAGGAGGTTGGCTTTACAGATATTGCGGCGCGGTTCCCGCGGCTCGCCGAACGCCTCGGAGATGCCGAGCCGACGAACGCGGCGCGCGGCGCGTATTGCCGGACCATCCGGCTTGGCCGCGTAGCGACGAAGAGAATTGCGCTCGTCGGGGACGCCTCCGCCGCCATTGACGCTGTCACCGGCGACGGTCTCGCCCTTGCGTTTCGGCAGGCGGCGGCGATCGGCGATGCGCTGCGGAAGGGCGATCTGTCGTTTTATGAATCGCAGCACCGCAGCATTTGCCGAACTCCTTTTTTCATGGCGCGTCTGCTGCTTCTCATGGACCGCCACGACGGCTTGCGAAAAATCGCGTTGCAAACCCTGGCGGAGCGGCCCGATATTTTCAGCCGTCTTCTCGCGACTCATGTTGGCGCCAGACATCCCGCGGTCGCGTCGCTCGACGTTCTGGCTTTGGGATTGCGCTTGCTGGCGCACGCGGCGACGGATGCAGCGCAATGATCTGGCTTGCGACGCGGCTAGCCTTTCACAATCGCACGCGGTTGCTTGTGACGCTCTTCGGCGTGGTCTTTTCCGCCTATCTGACGCTCACCGAAACCGCCCTCTACATCGGCATGATGGAGAACGCGACCTCGATCATCCGTCACTCCGGCGCCGACCTGTGGGTGGCATCCAAGGGCATTCAGAACTTCGATTTTGCGAAGACCTTTCCCGACGACCGCGCGAAGCTGCTGATTCGATCCCGAGAAGTGCTTTGGGCCAAGCCGATCATGCTGAGCTGGGGCTTCCTGAAACTTCCTGGCGGCGCGCAAGAACTGGTTGAAATCATCGGCTACGACCCGGCGGCTCCGGTGGGCGGGCCATGGGAAATGGCGAGCGGCGCCGCCGGCGACGTTGGCGGCGGCGCCAATATGATCGTCGATGAGAGCGCCCGTCAGCGGCTGGGCGATCTGCGCCTCGGCAGCTTATGGGAGCTTAATGACCGGGAGATCAAGCTGGCGGCCCTGTCGCGCTCGGCCAAGACCTTCACGACGGCGCCGATCGTTTTCGTCTCTTATGGGCTGGCGCAGGAAATGACGCCGAACGCCTCGCGCCGCGCCGACGCCGCCTATATCGCCGTCAAACTGCGCAAGCCTCAAGACGCCGAACGCTTCGCCGAAACCATCCGGGGCGATTTGAAGGACAATGAGGTCCTGACAACCGAGGCCTTCGTCGAACGGACGATTCTCTATTGGACGGTGCAGACCGGGATGGGGGCGGCGTTTTGCCTGACGGCCCTGCTCGGCCTCGTCGTCGGGGCGGGGATCATCGGCCAAACGGTGTTCGCCAATACGATGGAGCATCTCGGCGAATTCGCGACATTGAAAGCGATGGGCGCAACGGGGCGCGATCTCAACACTCTCATTCTGGTTCAAGCCGCCATCGATGCCGCGATCGGTTTCGGCGTCGCCGTCCCGCTGGCGCTCCTCAGCAAATCTCCTCTGGAGAGGACCGGCGTCACGCTGACCGTCGACATGAGGCTGATCGCCTTCTTATTCACGACAACGCTCGCTATCGCCCTTGCGGCGGCGTATTTTTCGATCCGCCGCGTTCAACGGCTGGATCCAGCGACCATCTTCCGGAGCTAAGATGAGCCCTTTGCTCGAAACGCGAGCGCTGTCCAAACGATACGAGGAAGGATCGATTACGGTCTCCGCCGTCGATTCGGCATCTTTCGCCGTCGATCAGGGACAGATCGCGCTGATCATCGGACCTTCGGGCTCCGGCAAATCGACGCTGCTGTCGATGCTGGGCTGCATTCTTCGGCCGACCTCCGGGGCCGTCCTCTTGGCGGGGTGCGAGGTCAGCGGCCTACCTGATCGAGACCTGCCCTTTATCCGCGGAAAGTATTTCGGATTCGTCTTTCAGGCATTTCACCTCTTTCCCTTTCTCACGGCGCAGGAAAATGTGGAGACGGCGCTTCGCCTTCGAAAAATCCCCAGTTCGACCCGTCGGGCGCTGGCGATCGATTTCTTGACGCGCTGCGGTCTTGAAGAACGGATGAGTTTCTACCCCGCCAGCCTGAGCGGCGGCGAAAAGCAGCGTGTCGCGATCGCCCGCGCGCTGGTCGGCGATCCGCATATCCTCATTGCCGACGAGCCAACCGCGAGCCTCGATTCGGCAAATGGCGAAGCGGTCTTCGCCATGCTGCATCGCTTCGCGAAAGAAACCGGAAAAGCGGTGGTCATGGCCAGCCACGATCCAAAGGCGAGACGTTTCGCAGACAAGGTTTACAATCTAACCGATGGCCGGATTAGCGTTGAGCCAGGCGATATCTGAAGCGCGGGCGCAAATTGCGCCGCTGATCAGCTTTATGGCCGCCAATGCGCTCGACAGGGCGCGCCGCAAGCCGCCGCCGTCCGCTCGAAAGACCAGCGAGGAAAGTTCAGGCCGTTTTGTCGACGCCAGCGGCGCGATGCAAAGTCGCCGCAAGGTGGCGAAGACCGTCGTCATCGAAGCGGTCGGCGTCGAGTTCGTCGCGGAGAACGGCGGCGGGGCGGGTGCGAAATTGCGGAGAGTCGGGAAGTGAAAGCGGTGGCGAACAGCAAGACGCAAGCATTCGTGGTCGTGAAAGAGCTAGAAAAGCTGAAACCTGACTACTCGCTCGAATGCCAATTTCGCGAAGTTCCGAAGGTCGGCGATTACATTTCGATCCATCGCCCGGATTTGCAAACCGCTGGGAGAAGACCTTATTGTGTGCGGAGTGTGGCGGGTCGTTGAACGCCACGAAACACGCAGCCGCCAATCCCCCGGCAATCACGGAGCGGCGCAGGAGAGATTCGTGGAACGCGACGCGGCAACGGCCGGTAAGCATCTGAAAGATAGATAAGAACGGTAAGGGCGGCGAATGCGGGAGGCGTTGTATCTCCCGAAATGCAGGTTAATCGTTACAATTCGCGAGGCGGGGATTTGAGCGCCGAGAATGACGAACGGGGGCGCCGGCCCGGGCGCATCGTGCGCCTCCTAGACGGGGAGTGAAGCAATGAAAAAACCAAGAGACCTGTTCACACTGGATGCGGAGATCATCGTTGGCGTAACTTTTGTGGCCGCGCTCATCGTTCTCGGCGTCAGCGTGTACTATTATTTGAGATAGGCCGAGAGCCGCCTTCGTCTCCGCAGGCGACGCCTCGTAGATCGCCTTGCTGCGGAGGATCGCTTAACGTATTCCGTGTTTTGGGCGAAACACCCAATACAGCATCGCTATGATGGAAAAGACGACGCCTAACCAAAAAACAACCTCCCCGATCATCTCGTCTTTCATGGTGCGACTATAAAGGGCGAGGCCCAGTCCGACGATGACAAACCACAGGGGAGCCGGGCTCGGTTCCGGCGCTTTTGCCGGCTTTCGTTGACTTGCGCCTTCGGACATCGCCGTTTTCCCTTCGCTTTTTGCGATACCCCCGCCGCAGCAGCCTGGCATCAATTATCTGGCGCGATCGCCGGGGAAATCCAGGCGAGGAGCATTCCGCGCTTCTCTAAGTAGGGATGACGCTTGCCGCCAGAAGTGTGCGCCCTGCTGACGCGAGTGGAGACGCCGGCGGATTTTGCGCGGCGATAACGGCCGCATAGGCAGCATTTTATTGCTGGCGGCCGCATCGGATTTGATCCTATGCGTTCACTTCAAGTCGAACGCTAGACGTGCGTAGCCGGGCGCGGCGCCGGCGATAGCGCGCAGATCCGGCTCTTCGCCCGCCCGCGCCGCCGCTTTGACGGCGCTGTCGAAGGCGACGGTGACGCGCCCCCCGACAGGCGCGAAGCGCCAGGGCGTGTTTTGCGGATCGAAACTTCGCCCCATGCTCACGAAGCGTTGAATGGCGTCGCGATTCATGTCGGGCGCCCGCAGCACCGTGGCGCCGCCGTCGAGCCCGGGGAATTTTCCGCCGCCGTCGGCGCGATAATTATTGGTCACGACAATGAATTCCTGCGCGGGATCGATCGCCTCGCCGGCAAAGCGCAGATCGACGATGCGGCGCGCGTTCGGGTTGGCGATTTTGCCGGAGCCGTCATAGCGCGCGGGCTGCGACAGGTCGATTTGGTAATCGAGACCGGCGATCGCATCGAAATTATAGGTGGCCGCGCGCCGGTCGAGCAATTCCTGCGGCGCAGCGTCGTTGGGGTCGATCCGGTTGAAGACGCGCGCCGCGCATTCCAACCATTCCCGCAATCCCGCGCCGGTGACGCGCACGGCGACGAGCGTGTTGGGATAGGGGTAAATATCCGCGATGTCGCGCAGCGCGATCGGACCGGCGGCGAGATCGACAAAGGCGTCCGGCGTATAGCCGACCCTAAAGGGCGCCGCCGCCGAGAGCAGGGGAAGGCCGGCGTAGGACGTCGCCGCGATCAGAGGCCGCGCATAGTCCAGCTGCGCGGCGTTGACCAGCGCTCCGACGGGATCGTAGCCCGCCCAGACGAAGAAGGAGTGTATCGGCGCCGGCAAGGTTCCGATGGGCTCGTCGACCCATGCTTTCGCCGCCGCATGTTCGCTCGCGATAAGTTCGGCGAAGCGGGGATCGGCGTCCGCGAGCGAGACGACGCGACCCGCTTCACGCCGGTAAATCGGCCGCGCCTCGACATGAAAGTCGTCGACCTTCCAGGCGTCGCCATCCCTCGCGAGGGTGAGATCGACGACGCCGAGATGGCTTCCCCAAAAGCCCGGCATCACCGCCGGGACGCCGTTCAGCGTCCCGCGCGCCGCGTCGACGCCGGAACGCCCCGCGTAATCGGGACCAGGAAATACGCGATGCGCATGACCCATCAAGATCGCGTCGATTCCAGGGACGGCGGCAAGTTGCAGCGAGGCGTTTTCCTCTCGATCATCCGCCGGATTGGTGTTGATTCCGGAATGGCTGAGCGCGACGAGCACGTCGCATCGACCGCGCAAAATCGGAACATGGCGGCGCGCCGCCGCGAGAATGTCGGCGCAGCCGATTTTGCCCGCAAGATGCGATCGGTCCCACATTGCGATCTGCGGCGGCGCGAAGCCGATGACGCCGATGCGCAGATCGTGCAAGACGCCGTCCTCGTCCAGAGCTTGCCGCTCCAACACGCAAAAGGGCGGCAGATAAGAGCTTGCGTCGGCGCGTTCGACATTGGCGTTCACGAAAGGAAAGGCCGCGCCGGTCAGTGCGCGATCGAGAAAATCGAGGCCGAAATTGAATTCGTGATTGCCCAGCGTTGCGGCGTCGTAACGAAGGCTGTTCATCGCGCGGATCATCGGGTGCGAAACGTCGCTTTGCGCGCCTCTTGCGGCATGCGCGAGATAGTCGCCGAGCGGATTGCCCTGGATGAGATCGCCGTTGTCGAACAGCAGCGCGTTCGGCGCCTCGTTGCGCGCATCGGCGATCAGAGTCGCGAGACGATTGAGCCCGACCGTCGGATCCGGCCGTTCGTGGTAATAGTCCCAGTCGAGCACGAACATGTGCAGATCGGAGGTCTCGATCAGCCTTAGGCGCAGCCGCGTCGCCGCGCGCGCCGGCGCACAAAGACCGGCGCCGACCACGGCGGTCGTGGCGCCGGCGAGGAGATCGCGTCGCGTGATCGTCATCGGCTTCTCCTTATTCGGCCGGCGCCGAGCTCAAGGCCTCGGCCGCGGGTTCGGAGATGGGCGCGCGCAAAGGCCGCGAGAGGTCCGCGCCGGTCGCCGCCAGCAGCGCGCCTTTGAAGGCGTCGATAATAACGTCGGCCTCACGATGCAGCAGGTTATGGGCGACGAGGCCGAGCAAGGCCGTGCCGATGCCGATTGCCGTGGCGATCAGCGCCTCGGCTATGCCCCGGCTGACGGCGGCTGGGTCCGAAATGCCGCCCGACGACAGCGCGTTGAACGTGTCCATGATGCCCAGGATCGTGCCGAGCAGGCCAAGCAGCGGCGCCGCCGTCACGATCGTGTCGAGAATCCACAGCCGGGCCTGCACCTTGGAGTCGACGCGCAGGAACAGCGCCGAAGACAGGTCTTCGACGCGCGCGCGGGTCACGCCGGCTTCCTTTTGCGCGGCCATATATTCGCTGAAGGCGCGGCTCAACTCGTCGCCGCCAAACGCCGTCGGCTCCACGGCCTCGGCGAGCGCGTGATCGCGGATCGCCTGATTGATCTTCTTCTCGCGCAGCGTGAGCAGTCCGTAATAGACGAGCCGCTCGATCAGGATGAAGATGACAAAGGCGATGCAGCCATAGAGGACATAGATGCAAAGCTGATGGAAGTAGGCGTGATCAATCTGCATGTCAGAACCCCACGGAGAATGTGCCGATGGCTGCGAAGCCTTCGTTGACATAATAGGTCGGCAAGCTCGCCGCGATCACATTGCCATAGACGCCAACCGTCGGACGCGCATTGGTCTGGATGCCGCTTGGGCCGGACAGGTTTTCGCGGTTCGTAAGATTGGAGAGGTTGATGCGGAACTCAGGTTTTTTCACGGTGGGGAGTCCAAACAGCGCAAGATTGTCGAAGCGATAGCCGATCGACGCATCGAGCTTGAGATAGCCGTAGACCCCTTGGTCGTTCATGAAAGTCGAATACTGGCCGCTGACGTATTTCGCCGCGAACGTCCCGAACACATGACCGTCGTCGTAATCGACGCCCAAGCCGGTGGTGAATTTAGGCGCGCGCGGCAAATGCTTGCCCTCGGTTGGCAAAAAGTCGGGGGCGCTCGGAGAGGTTCCCGCGCCAACGGGAACGGAGCCCGTTGTCGAGAGATTGTCGAGCAGACGCGTTTGGAGATAATTCAGGGACAGATAGGGCCGGAAGTGCTGGATCGGCTTGGTTCCCGCCTCGAAGGCGACGCCCCAGAGATCGACGGTTCCGCCATTGATCGTCGTGCTCTGCGGAGAAGTCGTTCCGGGGAATATCTCGCTGGTCGACTGCTGGTAGTTGATGAAGTGCGAACCATAGATGGACAAGGCTGTGCTGAAGAGGGGGCCTTGGTAGCGATGACCAAGTTCGAGCGTCACGCTCTTTTCCGGGGCCAATCGGTTATAGGGCGTGACGACGCCAGAACTGTTGCTCACCGAGTCGGCGAGCGCGAAGTTCGGTGTCGCCTTGAACGAAGTGCCGATCGAACCGAAGAATTGATGATCGGTCCAGAACCTATAGCGGAAGCCCGCCTGCGGCAGCGCCGCAAGGTCGCCTTGCGTCACCAGCGGGGTCACGCCGGGGAGGAAATTGTAGACCGAGCGATGGATCGACACGACCTTGACGCCCGACTCGATCGTCAGATGGTCGTCGTATTTCCAGGTGTCGGCGACAAAACCCATATTAGTGACGGTTTCCGTCAGCATATCGCGCCGCTCCAGCGTTCCAAACGGCGTCGTGATGGCGCCGTAGTTCACGTAAGGATCGACGACGCCGCCATTGGCGTTGAGGAAGGCGTAAGGCGCGGTCTGGCGATGGTTCGCATATTCGAACCAATAGCCCAGCAACAGTTTGTGATCGTCGAAATCGAAGTTGAACTTGTTGATGAGGCCGGGGCGCAGCGTCTCGGTGATCGACGGATCATAGAGAAGATTCTTGTCCTTGTTGAAGACCACTCCATTCTGATTCCAGTCGAAATTGCCGATTGGAACCTTGCCCCAATAGAAGCTGGTTCCCGCAGTGCTTTCAGTCGCCGAAGCCGTGCCGCCGCCATTGCCGAAGCCGTACCAGAAGTAGGGGATGACGTCGTATGTGACCTTTTCGCTAAGCTTGAACGTCGAGGGGGCGCTGACGATCAGGTTGCGGAACGGGTTGATGTGGTATTGGTAAAATAGGCTCGCGTTGCCGGCGGTGCGATCCCAGGCGCCGGGGCCGGCCGGCGCGAAGAAGGTCGTCGGCAGCGCATTGTTGTAGCCGACGGCGGCCGGTCCGAGAATACTATATGAGGGTAGGCTCGGCGCTTGATAGGAGTCGTTGATCGAGTCGTTATAGATGATGGACAGCGTGACGCGATTGCCGTTGCTCGGCTCCCAGACGCCGCGGAAATCGACGTGGCGGCGCTCGTCGGCGCCGGGGCCTTCCCAGTGGTTGCGGCTATAGTTCGAGAAAGAGGCGTAGGCGCGAAAATCGCCGATTTGGCCCATTTCGAGCCGCGCGAATTCGCGCGAAAGATTATGCGAGCCGACCGAGGTGTCGACAAAGGCGCCCATCGTCTTGGACGGGTCGCGCATATACATATTGATGACGCCGCCGGTCGCGCCGACATGCGGACTGTCGAGATCGGGCGAGCCTTGCGCGATCGAGATTTGCTCGATGTTTTCGGCGTCGACATACTCCTGCGGATAGAGCGCGTAATTGCCGGAGTCGTTGATCGGCGCGCCCTCGATCGTGAAGCCGAGCTGATCCGAGTTGTAGCCGCGGATCGTGATATTGCCGCCGTTCATCCCGGCGGCGTCGGTGCTGGTGATGACGACGCCGGGAAGCCTGTCGATCATTTGATAGGGGTTCGACGTCGGCGACATTTTGGCGATGGCGTCGCGCGTCACGGTGGAGCGCGTTTTCACGGCCTCCTCTTGGATCATGAAGCCGCCGCCGACATCCTGTCCGGTGACGCCGTCAAGCGGGTTGTAGCCGCCGACTTCTGCGTTGCCGCCGGTGATTTCCGCCATGCGGAAATCGGTCGGCGCGGCGGTCAGGCCGTTTTGCGCGCGCGAGCCGCGCACGACGATTGGTTTTTCCGGCCCGGCGGGAGCCAGCCGATTCGCATCCGCAGGAGCGGCGGGCGGATTGGCCCCCGCGCCGGCCGTCGCAGTTTGCGCGAAAGCGCCGCTCGACAGAGCCGTACCGGCGAGCAGCGTTAGGGTCAGGAGACGGAGATTCATGGTTCTGATCCTATTTTGCAGGCTATTGGGAAAAGGGTTGAGCGGAAGGGTTCCGACCGGCGCCGGCGGGTTTGTTCATGGTCCTCGTCAATGGAGAAGGAGCGTGCCGAGCAATTCTAAATGTAGCAAATTTTTAGGATTCCCGAATCGGCGGAAAAATGATTCAGCCTTGGAATGGAGCTTTTGCCGTCTCTTCTTTCTGGTTTGAAAGCCGTGTGCGCTGCCTTCCCGGAC
>Ga0265328_10000125_pt1 | contig 36812 bp, 42 predicted proteins | sample 41624metaG_FD_202086 | JGI IMG/M metagenome (GOLD analysis project Ga0265328, IMG submission 202086) | Rhizosphere microbial communities from Carex aquatilis grown in University of Washington, Seatle, WA, United States - 4-16-24 metaG | ecosystem: Host-associated > Plants > Roots > Rhizosphere...
AGCGGGCTGGACGACTGTCGTACCTGCCTGCAACGCGAAACTGAGAGATGGAGGGTACTAGGATGAAAAGAGCACTGATTGGATTGGCACTTGGCGCGGCGATGGCCGCATGTGGTGCGGGTGGAAAGCCCGCCGCGAAGGACGTGCGGATTCCGGCACCGCAGCCGGGGTTCGTGGCAGAGGAGCTGAAAGTCGGCGACCCTGGGATCTCGTTTTCGTCGGCGGCCGACGACTACAACAGCTTCGTCGAGTACGGCCCGAAGGGCTACGGCGGGGTCGCCAATCCCGCGAACGGAGAGCCAGTCTCTCACACGCAACAGACGTACGCAGTTGGGACGTCTCCCTACTACTGGCCGACGGAGATCACGGTTGCGATCATCCCGCGCGCCCAGGGCTTCGGAGGACACTGCCCGGACTCGCCGTGCTTCCAGGTGCAATTCACCTCGAGCGCGCACAACGACGCTTACCACCCAAATCTGGTGGGGACCGTCTTCATCGCTGGAGGAGACAGCCAGATCGTAGGAACCTCGGCCAGGCAGGTGGTTGGAGGCGTTACGAGCTGGTACTACCCTGGGGCTATGTACCCTGGATATTTCGGCCTTGACTCACACAACGCCGGGGCTCAGGTGCTGTTTTCTTCCAGTGGTGGGGCAAATCCAACGACCGGTAGCCTGAGTTTCTCGAATGGCGCCGCGGCGTCGATTCGTCAGATCTACATCGTGTTCCCAGATGGTTCTTCTGCGCCACGGCCGGCAAACGCATGGATCTGGGCATCCGTGGAAGATCCGACCGGGACGTACGTGTATGATCAGTACTCGCTCGCCACGATCAATCCAGGCTGACAGCTTCCTCCCCTAGAGGACGTGGCACTGGGATGGGCGACGGTAACACGAGGCGCCTGGGAGGTTCGACCCCTCCCCATCCCGCAAACCCGAGCACCACAATGGTGTGGGCCGAAACCCTGGCGGGGGACGGCATCTCGGGTCAACTTTTCGGCGGCAGGACCGAGGTCGTCGACACGCTCACGAGGCCGCCCGCGATCGTTGATGCGGCGCCGATGAGCATGCGAGCCCACCACGGCAGGTGGCTTGCGTCTGCGGTGGCAAGCACCCAGGTACATCCGAGGGCCAGGGCGGAGCAGATTCGCGTTGTGGTGAGCATCTCAGTGGCCTTTCGTGACGAGTGCGGCGATGACGGCCCCCGCGGTCGCGAGCGCACCGGTTGCGATGGCCCCGGCGAGCCAGAGAATCAGGCTCATCTTGACCTTCATGCCTTCGAAGGCGACCTTGATGCCCTCGATCGATCGAGCGATTTCGCCCTCGAAATCCCGGTGCCGTGCGTGCGACTCCTCCACCACTGAAAGCCTCCCCTCGATCTCTCGAACGTCTTCGATCGTGTATGACTCGCGTGCGCTATTCATGCGACGGTCCCCGCCGGGAGCAGCCCGGCCGCGACGAGAAACGACTCGGCCGCCTTGTTGCGCGCTCCGATGCCGCCGGTTGACGCCGCCACCAGATCGGTGAACCCCGTGGGGGTCGTGGCACCGAAGATCTCGAGGATGTCCGCGTACCCGAGGGGGGACGCCTTTGCGCGCAGTCCCTCGCTCGCCCCGTCGCGGATGCCCAACGTGTAGAGCTGCGGCCACGGGAGCGCCCCCGCGCCCTGGACCGCGACAGTGACAAGCGCGGTGTTGGTGTCACCGTTGAGGTCTACGACCACCACGCGCATCTTGGCGATGTTCGGGACCGGGATGTTTACCGTGAGGTTGAGCATCGAGTTCCCCTTAGTTTTGGCAGCGCCACGCGGTGCCGTCGTAGATGAAGTCCCAAGCGCCGTTGGTGGTGGTGGTCAGGGAGGTGCCGCTGCGGAAGGTGATGTTCCCGGCGTTGGTCACTTGAGAAGCGGTGCCGGTTCCGAAGATGAGCGTCACCCGCGAGCCGGCTTGCCAGTTCGTGGTGGTGATGGTCGTGATGACCGTGGTTCCGGTGATCGGGAAGACGTTGCCGTCGTTGCCGAGGGTGATGGTAGTGGCGCTGGCGACTGCCGCGCCTTTGCCAGTCTGGTGGCGAGTGTTGTGGATCAGGCCGTTGGCGTTGACGTGGAGCTGCTGAGTACCAGCCGCCGACCACCCGAGGTCATCGGTAGCAGCCTGGAACAGGCCGGATCCGACGTTGGCATTGAAGTAGATCCCGGCCGCCGGCGCAGAGCCGCTCGCGCCGACGTTGAGCACGCCGAACACACCGACGTAAGAGCCGGAAACCCGAAGTGGCGTGGCTCCCGAGTATTGAACGCCGACAGTGCCGGCCGCGGCCTCCGTGAATCCGTAGAGCGACGAGTAGACCGGGAATACGCGCCATGTTCCCGAACCCTGGGAGATAGCAATGCAGGTATCTCCGGAGTTCAATCCGAGTCCCTGTGCGCCGGGAGTGAGCAGGGATGCGCCGTTGGTCAGCGCCCACGTGCACCCTGCGCCGATGGTGCAGATTCGAACCGTGCCGGCCGCGACGGTCCCGAGCGCCGTGGTGGTGAACACACCCGACCCGGTGACGGTGCCATAGAGACCAGACACGGTAGAAAGGTCGGTGGTCCCGTTGACCGCCGCGATCGTGAACGTGCCCTGATGGAGCGCGTCCGTCGCGGCCCCTGCCGTGGTCTGACCCGTGCCGCCGTTGCCGAGGGGAAGCGTGCCGGTAACCTGAGTCGTCAGGCTGGCAGTGCCCGAGATGTCGGCAAACGCCGGCTGTGCGAGAACGGACGAGCCGTCATTGGCGATCGAGGTCAGGAACTGGTGGGCAACGGCCGCTTTCGTCTGGACGCCATGGTTGACCACGCCCGCGTCATTCTTGATGGCGAGGTTCTTGGACGTCGAGTCGACGTAGACCGTCCCGATGCCCGCCGCCGGGGTGCTCGGGGCTGCGATTGCCGTGAAGAGCAAGGCGCCCGTGACCGAGGTGGCGTTGGCGATGGTGAGCGCGTCTCCCGCCAGGGTGATCTTCTTGATGACGCCGCCGTTGTCCCGCCAGTAGGGCTGGCCGAGCACGTCGGTGATGGCCTCGTTGGTGAGGTCGGTTGAGGTGTTCGCGAGTTGGGAGAACGCCACGGCGTAGAGCGAGCTCGCTCGGTGCGACGCGAAGCTGAGGTCCGCGTTGATGTTGAGCCCGGCCGCTGGGACCTTCACGCCCTTTCCGGTGGTGTGGTCGTGCGCGTCGACGGTGTTCAGCGCGTTCGAGATGTTGGTGGCGTAACCCGTGCCCGCGTCCCCCACGACGGGGACCTGGAGCCCCATGTTCGGGGACGTCGTCGGCATGGCTTAGACCTCGCCCGCGTAGAACTGGCCGCTGTAGACGCCCGTGCCGCTCGCCTGCGTGATCACGAAGCGGATGTATGCGTAGGGGCAGACCCAGGAACTGAAAAAGTCCGTGTCATTGCCACCGCCGCCGAAAGTCGCCTTGAAGTTGTGGACACCTGGAGCGGTATTCGCCCCGGCCACGCCATAGGACGCGGTGACGTCAGTCCAGACACCGGGTAGTTGGACCTGGCGAGAGTCGTCGAATCCGTTGTTAGCCTGGATTCGCCACGCATACCCGCCCGACGGCGTGGTGACAGCTGTCCCGACCTCCTGGACGAAGAACGAGAACGACGTCTTGGAGTTGATCTTGAACGCCTTCGAAATCAGGGTGCCCGCGCCCGTGACGGTCGCGTTGCCGCTGGAGTCGATCGTGGTGGCGGTCGACGTCTTGATGTCGAACGGCTGGATGTCGACCTGAAAGGATGGATTGCCCATGCTTCGTTGTTGCCGTGCCCGATTAGGCGCGGTCCTTTTCGGCGGGTCCGTAGGACTTCGCCACACGGGAGCCGGCCGCCGTGCTCGGGTTTTTCGGGGGGCCTTGCTGTGCTTTGGCTTTCGCGATGACCGCTTGAATGTCCGCTTGCAGTCCGGGGTCGGAGAAGTCGCCAAGGAACAGCGTCAAGTAACGCTCCTTGTCACGGGGGAGGTTCCAGTTCTTGCCCTGGCCCGCCAGCGCCTGGATCAACTCGCCCGTGATGACTGAGAGGATCGCGGGGTACATGGCGCCGAGGCAGTCGACGTGCGCCCCAGTCAGCCGCCCCTCGTGGAGCTTCTGGAGCACGATCAGGGGTTCCTCGGCGACCTCGATGCATCGCTGCCAGCGGTACTGGTCGGACGCGCACGGGGGACGCTTGCGGATTCCCTGCATCCTGACGTCGGCATTGTGGGGCCGTTGGTCCATTACGTAGTTGACCACCCGGGTCATGGAGCCCACGTAGCCGCCCGAGAGTTCGGCGTGCTCGGCCGGTAGGCATTTCACGAGGTCGGTCCATATCTTGGCGTTGGTCGGGTCGAAGGCATCGCAGGCCGCGTCCAGACGCTTCCAGTTGAACGGTACGGCCTCCAGGCTGAGCCCTGGCCACTCTGACCCTGCCACGTAGTGCCGCACGGCAGAGCGCACCTTTCTCGTGAGCTGATGGGCCTTCTCGTGAGCCGCCACGGAGAGCAGCTTGGGGGAGCCTTCGAGGAAGTTGATGAAGCCCGTGGTAGCCACGAGAAATTGAACGTCCAAGCTCACTGGGCCGCCTCCGTTCCCGCTGCCTGGGTCGCCTTGCTGGACAGCTTGATGATGGCCTGAGCCAGTTTGCCGCTGGTCCATCCTTCGGTGTGGGCTTTCGCCACGAGGGTCAGCATGGCGCCCGCAGCCTTCTGGGGGAGGTGTGCCGCCTCGATGGCGATATCGGCCGCCGTGGCGAGGCTGTGCCCAATCGACCCGCCGCCGAGTGCATGGGCCGCCACGTGGGGAATGGTGTCGAGCACGGTGTGTGCGATGGCGTGGGCCGCGCCCTTTGCGATCTTCCCGCCAGTGGACAATGCTCCGGCCGGGGCGGTCACTGCATCGGCCGCAGCCGCCGCCGGTGCGCGAATGGCGCCGCCGACAAGCTTCCCGGCCGCAGCCCCGACCGGGTTGGTCAGTAGCATTCCGCCCGCCTCGCCCGCGCGGCGGTACCCGGGTGCCGCCGCCGCGTCGGGGGCCGCACTCGCCGCGAACGACGGGTCAGCCTTCCCGGCCACGTAATTCGCCAGCCCGAAGGTAGCCGCGTTACCCACGCCCCGCTCCAACTCGCGCCGCTTCGACGGGTCGGTGAGGGTGTCAACTGGGTGGAGCACGGTGTTCCCGATGGCCGCCAGCGTGGGGTGCTCGGCTTCCGTCCCGAACTGCGCCGGGTCGGGGCCGACCATACCGTCGGGGGTGCGCTTGAGCCCGTCGGGAGCCGGGGCTTTCGACTCGGGAGCGTCCACCGCGCCGGCCGCCGTGAGCTGTTCGAGGGTCATGCCCTTTGGCGCGTCCTCGGGGGCATCCGTGGCGCCAGCCTTGGTGAGCTCGTCGAGGGTCATTGCGGCTGCCAGTTGTTCGGACTGACCTCGACGTAGGTTTTGCCGTTCAGGACCTTGGGTCGACCCGGGGTGAATGACTTGGCCGCCGGCTTCGACTCGGCCGTCGGGGTCGATCCCTTGCGGTAGGACTCCACGGTCTTCTGGACGGTGTCTTCCAGGTCCTTAATGACGAGTTCCGTGCCCTTGATGCCGTCTTTTGCGCCCGCCCCGATAAACGGGATGGTGTATTTGCCAGTCTTGCCGAGGGTGCCCGCTTCGATGTGAGTCGAGTGATCCGACGCGCCCATGCTCGTCACGGACGCCACCGCGGACACGGCCGCATCATGAAGTCGCTCGCGACGCGCTACCGCCTCGGGGGTGTAGACGTCGCCGTTTTCCTTGAGGTCAGCGTGGTATTGGCGAAGCTTCTCGATCGCGTTCATCTTCGACTGGTAGCCGCTCACAAACTGAGGCACCGCGCGGGCTGTCGGGAGTTTGAGGTCGGTCCCGTCGTTGAGTTGGATCGTACGGTCGTCCTCGCCGGCTTTGGCCTTCTCGCCGACCGCCTGCCCCTTTTCGCGCTCTGAAAACGCGAGGTCGACCTGGTTCTTCCAAGTCTTCTCGGGAATGCCGTGCGCCGCAGCCGCAGCAACGATCTCGCTCCGCTTCGCGCCGTTCTCCGCCATTTTCACGAGGTCCACGACGGCAGAGCCGCCGCCCGCACCACCCGCGCCTGCGCGCCCGGGGGCGAAGTGCGTGGTGGTCGTGACGTGCGTGTCGGCGAGCCGGCCGGCTGCAATCTTCGCGTCTGCCGCCTTCATGTCGAACTTGGCGTTTGCGACATTGGCCGCAGCCTGTGCCGCCGGGATGCCGAGTGCCGCCTGTTGTGCCACGGCGTATTGCTGGAGGTGCTCGTAAGTGCGTGCGCGCTGCGCCTGGGCGAACTGCATGTCTGCCCGCGCATCGGTGGCCAGCTTTTCGTTGTAGCCGTCCTTTTCGGCGAGCGCGTGATACCGCTGCTGAATCTCGTCGACGTGCTGCTTGTAGGCCCGATCCACGTGGGAGTCGATGAGCCCGAGCGCCTGGTTTGCCGCCGCGCCGATGCCGCCGTTACGAGACGTGAGCGCGCCGAAGACAGACACGAGACCAAGGGTGGTGTCGAGCGCGTTCCAGTTGCCGAACATGGGTGGCTTCTGCTTCGCGTCCTGCTGAAGCTGCGCCCACTCCAGTTCACGCTGCTTGGCGATTGCCGCCTTGCGGTCAGCCTCCGCCTGGGCCTGGGCCGCCGCATCGGCGTCCTCTTGCCGCTGGCGCGTGGCGAGTTCGTCAGCCTGCCGAGCCGCCTCGACGGCCTTCTGCTCGGCAATCTCGTTCAGCTTGGTTTGACCCGCCCGTTCGGCTTCGAGTGCCCGCGCTTGGTCGCGCTGCCCTTCGAGGGTCTGACCGGATGGGACTTCGGTCTTGACCGTCTGCTCCCCTTTGACGGCATGGGTTCCGAGGGGGACTGAGGCGACGGTAGGGGCTGGAGCGGTCGGGACCGGGACCGGGGCCGCCATGGTGGGGGTGGTGTCTTGAGGGGCGAGCGGTACGGCCGGCGCTGCCGAGTCGCCAGGATGCACAGGAAGCGCGCCACGGTCGCCCGGCATCTCGGACGGGCCTTCGGTGCCGGCGGGCAACTCGGGGCCGCTGGCGACAGGAGGGAGCCCTTGCGAGAGCCGGTCGAGGTCTTCATCGGGCATCTGCTGGTCAGCCACGGGTCACACCCTTGCGCTTCGCGGAAACCTGCTTCTCGATGTCGGCCATTGCCGCCATGAGAGCCGATACCGCCATGGGGATGTCGATGGCCTTCGTCCCGTTGACCTGGGTGACCATGCCCTTGCCGAGCGGGCCGGCTTTCTCCACCTGTTCAGCGATCACGCCAAGGTGTTTCGGGGACTCGGTGTCAGGCATCGGGAGCCCGCGCTTGGCCATCTCGTCGGGCTTGTAGGCCCACGTGGTCGGGGTGATTTGCGCGAACATGGCCCGCGCTTCATCGGGGGAGGGGCGCACGTTGGTCTTGACCTTCTTCGAGGAGGCCGCCGCCAGGGGGGCCAGGGATGCCGCCTCTCCAGCAAGGCCCGCCGCTCCGCCGGCCGCCGCCGCATCACCAGCCGCGCCAGCGCCGCCCATGAGACCGGCCGCCGAGGCTAGCTTTGATGCCGGGGAGATGAGCCCCGCCGCGCCCGAGATGTCACCGAACAGGCTCGACCCGCCCCCGCCGCTCGGCTTAATGAGCGAGCCCGGGAGCGCGCCAGCGGGGGCCGCCGAGGTGGCCTTGTTCAGGGTCGCGAAGAGGTCGGCAACCTGCTGGGAAGCCGCCGGCCGCACGTCCGCCTTGACCTGCTCGGAGCTGATCCCCAGCTTATTCGATACCTCCTGTCCGATGCTCTTGCCATTGGCGGACGCCTGGTTCTCGGCCGCCTGCTCGCGAGAGCTCGCCGCGGTGACGTTGTTGCCCGCCGCCGTGTTGGCCGCGCCCGCCATGTTGCTCTTAAAGGTGAGGTCCTGGCCCGTGGTCGTGACGCCGTTGGCCGCGTTCGTGGTCTGTCCCGCGAGGTCGTTCGCCGCGTTCGTCTTGGCGATGTCGGTGTCACCCGTGCGGATGTTGGCGCCCGTGGTCGAGATACCCGAGCCGATGCCCGCCAGGGTGTTTCCACCCGACACGATGTTGTTGCCGGTGTTCCCGATCGCGGTCCCGGTGGCGGTGACGTTGTTGCCGATGCCTCCCTGTGCCGTCCCGACGTTGGCGAGGCCCGTGCGCGCCGCGTTCTGCTCGGTGGCACGGAGGATCGCAGCCTGGGCCGCCTCCTGGGCGTTGAGGCCACCGCTGTTGTTCATCGCTGTACGCAACGCGAGTGCGCGGTTTGCACCCGTGGCGCCAGCCGCAGCGCCGAACTGGGCCGCGACGTTCTGTCCAGCCTGCTGTTCGCCCTGGAGCTGCGCAACGCTCGGGGCAGCGCCTGATAGCACGTCCCGGTAGGACTGCCCCGCCGCGCCGAGAGTGCCCCGGGCAGCCGCCTGGTCAGAGAGGCCAGCGCCCTGGACGCCGGTCGCGCCCACCTCGGTGCCGATGCCAGCGCCAACCACGGGAATCCCGCTCGCCTGGACGCCAGCGCCGCCCATCTGGAGCGCCCGCGCTTGGTCACCCTGGGTCGTATTCAGGGTCGGGGCCGTGACGGTCGGTGCCACCGCGCCCGACCCCGACTTGGCCATTTGCGAGAACTGGTCGCGCAGATTGCCGGCCGCCGCACTGGCGTTGGCGATGTCGTTCCCGGGGGTGACCGGGTTGTAGCCGCCCGCGACGGTCGAGCCGTCGGGCTTCTGGGTGTAGATGGTCCCATCCGCCAGGGTGGTGGTGGTCGACCCGTCGGGATTCGTGACCACCTGGGGTGACTGCGCGCCGCCCGCGACGATGGACCCGATGGGAGTATTCGGGTCCTGGAACTGAGAGAATGGATTTCCCATGCTCCCCAGTGTTCCCGTGCCCGATTAGACCTTGGTCATGCGCCCGGTGTTCCCGGTCCGCGTCAAGCCGCCCTCGACGCCAATAGACGCGATCATTGCCTGGAGCGTGAAGCCCGCCGTCTGGGTCGAATCGAGGGCCGAATCCCACACGGTGAGCTGGTAGCTGCCCGCCTGGCGCTTCTTGGGCCGAATCTCGACCTTGAGCACGTTGTCGAGGGGGCCGCCCCACACGCCGTCGCCCCAGTTGCCATCGCCCCAGTGCGTCTGACCTGTGAGGTCGTAGCCGTATTGGGTCGTGGCGAAGTCTTGGGAGTTGTAGCCGAGGGTGGCGTTGAGGTGGCACGCCCCGATGACCTCGCCAAGGAGTTGGATCGCGAACAGGCAAAAGTACCCGCGCAGTCCCGCCGGGGAGTGAATCGCCAGTTGGATCAGGGACTGCACCCATGCGCCGTTGTCGCCGTAGCTGCCCGGCGTCTCGACCCAGACGTCTCCAGCGGAGCGCACATAGCAGGGCTGGCCGAGCCAGTTGCAGGCGTCGAGTGCGGGCTGCCCAGAGAACGACGTCCACAGGTTGAAGACGGTGTCCCAGACCAGCGTGTTGCCCGCCGACGTGTAGAGCCGCACCTGATGCAGGCCGGGGACTTCGAGCCCGCCCGTGATGGTCGCGGTACCGAGGGTGTCCTCGATGTCCGCCCCGATGTATTTGGCGCCCCAACCCCAGTCAAGGAGATGGATGCCCTTCGTGGACTGGAAGAAAATGCCGATGCTCGACACGACGATGGACGCAGGGGAGACCGCCCCGAGTTGGTGGGGAAGCTTGAACGGGGTGGGAATCTGGTTGCTGCCACCCGTGGCGTCGGGAAACTCGCCCGTGACGGTCCAGATTGCCGGCGCATCGGTGAAGACCACGACATTGCGATCACGCCCAGCCATGGCCGTGACATTGCCAGCCACGCGGAACACGAAGCCATCGAAGTAGGAGACGCCCACGCCAGGGGTGGCCTGGTTCGAGAACCACACCGCGCTGGGGTCCTGGTCGATGCCCGCCAGGAAGACGCGGTTCTGCGCCGTGGCCGCGATAGTGCACGCCGGGGGAGCGACGTGCTCGACCTCGACCTGGTCCCCGCTGGCGCCGCCGTCGCCGTTGTAGAGCAAGGCGCGGGATGACCAGTCGGGCTGGGTCGGGTTGACGGCGAGGTCGTTCAGCGAGTCGAGGACCGTCACGGCGTCGGCGCCGGTGTTGTTGGGGATGGGGACCGCGTTCACGAGGCGGTAGACGCTCGGCTGGGTCGGGTCGTCGCGATAGACATTGATGAAGATGTCGGAGCGCGTGGTCTGGCGGTAGGTCGGCACGATCACGTTGAGGTCGTGTGCGTTGCTGGTAACGAAGGTGAAGGTGGCGGATGGGACCGACTCGTAGACGTTGCCGGCCGCATCCCGCCACACGTAGGTCGCGCGGTAGGCGTAGGTGGCCGCCGAGACCTTCGAGGTGCCCGCACCGCTGTCAGCCACGCCAAGGGGCTCAGGGTAGAGGCTGAATCCTGACTCCACCGCGTTCGCCCCGTCGAAGACCCAGGGGATGCCGCCAGGGTAGTGCAGCACGCCGTTGAGCTCGACCGGCTTGGACAGCGCGGGGCTGGCGTCGAAGGTCCCGAGGCTGACGCCCTGAATGGTCGTCCCGAGCGGCACGGCCGCCGTCTGTCCGAGCGCCACGTGGCCCGCCATGAGCGGAATCTTGGCCTTCGTGCCGGTCTGCGAGACCCACGGGAGCGTGCCGTAGACGGGGAGGTAGCTGGACCACTGCCCCGCCCCGATGTCCACTTTGGCGACGATGCGCGTGGTCCCGAGTTCCATGAGGAAGAGGTTGGGCTGAATGGCCGAGTCGAACCGCACGAGCGCGTACCAGGTTCCGTTGGACAGGAACGCCCGCGACGCGAAGATGACGCCGCGTTCGTAGATGGAGCCGCCCGAGTAGAGGTAGAAGAACGAGGTCACCCGGTTGTCGACCCACACTTGAGGCCCGAGAATCGAATCGTTGTAGCCGACGACGTTCCCGAAGATATGGGTCGCGTCGATGACCACTGACGAGACGAATGACAGCGTGCCGTCGAGGGTGACGAGTTGGGTGCCGTTCGTGGCGTCGGTCGTGGTCAGGTAGTAGCGGCGCGACCCGCCCGAGGCGAAGGGGTTTTGCGTGAGCCATAAGACCTGCTGGCACGAGACCGCCGTCCCGATGCTGGCGGTGAGGGTGACGCCGCCGACCGAGACGTTGAACAGCCACGCCACGACGTTGGTGGAGCTGGCGAGCCGAACCGCCAGGAGGATATTGCCCTCGGGGGTGATCTGTCCGTCGAACGGGGTGCCCACGGCGTCCGTGCCGCCAAGGGGGATGACCGTCAGGGGGTCGCGCGGAGCGAGCGCGTTTACCTTCACGATTTGGAGCGCAAGCGTCCCCGAGGCCGGCCCGAGGATGTAGAAGTTGCCGTCGCCTGGGGCGAAGACCTGCACCTTGTAGGCGATGGAGAACGCCGCCATGCCGGCGCTGCGCTCGAACACCGCGACGTCGCCCGTGACGCCCAGGACCGTGAACTTGACGCCGTCGATGGCGTCGTACCAGGCGACGCACTCGCACCCGCTCGACGGGTCGATGGCGTGGCTTGGTGAGACCTTCTGGTAGAGGCTTTGCGAGATGATGGACCGCTTGGCGGACCACACGAAGCCGCCGCCGTCGCGTGCCAGCCAGCGGTTCTGGCTCGTGTCGAAGCTGAAGATGGCCTGGTTGTTGTAGAGCACCAGGGAGTTGCCGAGCGTGTCGACGTGGCGCGGGCTGGCGACGGTCGCGTTGATGGAGTCGGTGGTCGTCGGGAGTGGGGTCGTGCCGTATCGCTTCGAGAGTTCGATGCCGTTCTCTCCGCCCTTCAAGACCTGGACGTTGGTCCCGGCGACGAGCTCGCCGGGCATCGACAGGTTCGAGGGGGATTTCTGGCTGAGCCCCTTCAGGGTGACAGGAACATTCGTCGGCTGAATTGCCACGCCGAACTGTTGCCGTGCCCGATTCCCCGGCTACAGGCGGATTTCGGCTAGGCCGGCGTTGACGGTGCGACTGGCTACCGCCCACACGAACGCCTTCCACTGCGTCGCCGTGATCCCCTCGATGCCGAAGTGCCGGGCGAACCGTTCGCGGTCCCGCTTCTTCCACGAGGCGAGGAGTTGCGCGGCGCGGATGTCACCCACCTGGGTCTTGGCCTCCGGGACGAACGCCAGGAGCCGACGCACGCGCACCTGACGGCGAATCTCTTCGAGGTCGAGGTTAGGCATGGTTTAGATGCTACTGTCCGAGCTACCGGGTAGCAAGTGCCAAAATGTCACACGCTACGCCTGTAACATGAACTCCCGCGTCAAGGCATGGTACGGGTCCAGGCGGACGCCGGGATTCCGTACTCGCGCTCGAACCGCTCGACGAACGCCATTGGGATAGGGCGCGATCGGGGGCCAGCCTCGGCCAGCCACGAGCTGAGCCGCACGCGAGCCACGCCTGTCTCCTTGGCGACGTCCGACACGGTTTTGCCTGCCGCGTACCACGCCGAGATGGCCGGGTGAGCCCGCCGCACGCGACTTGCGCCCGTCCGTAGCATTCTCCTTGACCCCTTCGGAATATCGAGTAGCATCTTATCCATGGTACTCGAAAACGCTGCTTCCGCCACCCCGTTCTCCTTCAATGCCCGTCGAATCGTCGCCTCGATTGCGTCGGCATCCGCCCGAAGCTTCGCCGCCTGGCGTTCGAGCGCCGCCGCGCGCCGCCTGAGGTGGTCCGGTGTCAGCACGCGCCGGAACCTGACAGGGGCGCTGGTCGCCGTCAACCTGGCCCTGGCGCTCGGTGGCTGTGCCAGTGAGCCAGCCTCGTCGGCCGAGCCCGTGGAGTGCGTCGGTTACATGGTGACGTCGCAGTGCCCGGGAGCGCCGATGTCGATGGGAATGCCGGTCATCGGCTGCCACGATGACACTGGCGTGTTCCACGGCGGATGCACCTACAACGCCGGGCCGGCTGGCCATGAGACGACGTCGCTCTGTGCGCTCGTCTGCCCCGGCTTCTAGCTGCTGAATTCCCAGACCACGATCCGGCCAGTGGAGCCTGCTCCGCCAGTTACCGCGCCGGTGCCCGTGGCATTGTTGCAGCCGCCGCCGCCGCCTGCTCCAGGTCCTGACCCGGCGGTGCCAGCGACGCCGGTACCTCCGCTCGGTCCACCCTGACCGGGTCCGCCGCCCGGTCCTGAGGTTCCGCCGTGACCGCCCCAACCCGTGGTCGATGCCGTCCCCGAGCAGTGCCCGACGCTGCCCGGGTTGCCGGTGCAGCTGCATAGGGTAGTCCAGCCCGCGCCGGTCAGGGAGAAGGTCCCCCCCGCTCCGAACGTGGTCACGGTAGGAGCCGCCGCAGGAGTGGCTCCGAGGCCGCCCGTGCCGCTGTTGCATGTGATCGTGTTCGTGGCGTCGGTGATGGTCGTGTTTCCGCCTGACCCGCCTGTTCCGCCGAGATTAGTGCCCGCCGAGCCCGACGTGCCGATGGTGTAGGTCATGGTGGCGGTCGGAGATGGCACGTAGACCTTGCAGTAAGCGCCCGCGCCGCCACCGCCACCCGCGCCGGCCTTGGCCGCAGCCGACACTGCCACGCCGCCTCCGCCGCCTCCTCCGCCCCATGCCTCGATGATCAGCGACCCGATGCCCGCCGGCCTGGTGTAGGTCGCCCCGGCTCCACTCGTGAGTACCTGGAACGACTTCAGCCGCCCCGGGGCCTGCGCCGCGCCAGCCGAGCCCGCGAGGTCGGTAAAATTAGGCTGAGCCGCCGAGAACACCCCGGCGTCGTTGACCGAGGTGAGGAAGTTGCTTGCCGTGAACCCCTTCGTTTGGACGCCATGGTTGACCGTCCCGGCGTCGTTGATCGCTGCGATGTTCTTCGAGGTGCTGTCAACGTAGACGCGCGTCTTCCCGGCCGCTGGAGTTGCCGGCGCGGCGATGTTCGTGAAGAGGATGTCGCCCGCGGCCACGGTGTCGTTCGGGATATTGATGGCCGCGGTGTTGAAAAGTCCCGTGGTCGCCAGACCCGTGACCATCTGGCCGGCGGTGATGGACTGCACCAGCGGCATGACCGAGGTGAACCCGGACGTGCCGTTGTTCGACTTGATGACCCGGTCTGTGGAGTCCGACCAGAGAACCGAGTGCGCCGAACCCCCCGTGACCGCCGCGCGGTCTGCGAAGCTGATATCTCCCGCCGCCGGTGTCCCGTGAGGGATATTCGCCAGGGTCGTGACCGTGCCGAGTGCGCCAACGGTCGTGACGTCGCCAGTGAGCGGGCCGGTGAAGCCGCCGCCGCCCGGGGGGGCTGCCCACGTGTAGTCTGCCCGAAGGAAGTTGGTGGTACCGCCCCCGCTCGCCGGGGTGCAGTCAGAGAGCGCGGGCTGAGAAGACGTGAATGCCCCGTTCGACGCCAGTCCTGTGAGCCACTGGTGAGCGGGGGCGGTTGCCGGGTACGCGGTGATACTGGTCAGGCCAGCGCTGTTGATGCAGTTCCAAATGGCATTGGTGGAATCCGCAAAGACCCGCGCCTTGCCTGCCGCTGGCGTCGCCGGGGCCGCGGTGAGCGTGACGAGCAGATCCCCGACCATCGGAACGTCATTCGGGATGTTCGCCAGGGTCTGCACCGTGGAGCCGAGCGGCTTCGTCACATCGCCGGTGAAGGCCGGGAGTTGCGCGGCCGCGATGACGCCGGTCAGGTCGCTGAAATCGGGCTGGGCCTGAACCTGGAAGCCGCCCGAATCGACGTTGGTGACCCACCGATGAGCCAGCGCCGTCGCCGGAAAGATGGTGTTCGAGACGTTGCCTACGCTGTTGATGAACCCCCAGAGTCCACCGCCAAGATTGAGGTGGAAGGCCCGCCCATGGCCCGCGCTCGGCGTGGCCGGGGTGGAGATGACGGTGGTAAAGAGGTCGCCCGGCATGGGCGTGTCGTTCGGGATATTGGCAAGGGTCTGAACCGTGCTCCCGAGTGGCTTTGTAACGTCCCCAGTGAATGCGGGCAGTTGGGCCGCTGCGATGACGCCGGTCAGATCGGAAAACGCCACCTGGCGCGAGGTGAATTGACCCGTGCCAGGGGTGAACCCATCCAGGACATTCGGCGCCAGTGAGCCCGCTCCGCTGGCCGTGGAGTAGAAAATCCCACTGGACGCACGCGAGCGGAGGTGACCGACGGTGACATCCGCCCAAACGCGCGTCAGTCCGGCGCTCGGGGTCGCGGGCGTGGATATTCCGGTGAACAGGATGTCCCCCACCGCGGGCGTGTCATTTGGGATGCGCGCCAGGGTGGTGATGGCCGTGCCGCTCGTCGCTGGCCAAGTCACGTCCCCCGTTCCGGTGATGGCCCCCGCCGTGATCGTGACGTCGGTGTTGCCCGTGACCGGGTTGTCGATGACCACCGCGCCGCCCGCGAAGTTGAGGTTCCTTCGCTGTGGCATGGCCGAGCTCGCCAGCTTGATCGTGGTGTATGCGTTGACGCCCGCCCCGGTGCTCTGCGCGTTCGTGACGTTGATGTTGGCCGCGGTCAGGGACTGCGCCATGCGGTCGAGCGCGTCGTAAATCCCGACGTGAACCCTCTCGAGAGTCTGGTCGGGGTTCCCGAGGATGCGCTGGACCTTCGAGGGAGGTGCCACGGGGCGCACTGGCGTCGGCGTGGTGGCGACCTTCTTGCCCGCCTGGGGGATGAGCCGCTTGGAGAACGGAGGGACCGCCATGGGTCAACTCCACGGGTCGTTCGGGTCGACGGAACGGGTCACGTTGTAGATGTCGGGGGCCTGCTCGGCCTCGCTATCCCTGGCGTTCGCCTGGGTGACCATGTTGCCGGTCATGCCACCGTTGGGGTCCACGGCGTAGATGCGCGCCATGTCAGCGTCCTGGGTAGCGTGGTCGAGCTTCGCCTTTGTGAGCGCCCGCATGGCGGCATAGGCGATGATGTATTCGGACCACAAGTCCATCTGAGCGTCGAGGATGTCGGTCACGCCGGGGGTGATATGGGTCAAGGCCGGGGGACTCGGCCAATACCAGAGCCGATAGACGTCACCGACGAAGGTCGCGGACTCGGGGTCGAGGCGGATCACGCTGTCCACCCGGTGAGCTCGCCGACCGTAGCTGTAGGTGTTGCGTTCGCGGAAGTTGAAGACGCCGACGGGAATCCACCTTGTGCCCACCTGGCGGTCGAGGCCACGGCTCTTCAGGAAGTCCGAGGGGAGCGCGATGGTGTTGCCCGAGACGATGGCTGTGAAGGTCTGGCTCTTCAGGTAGGCGTCCGTGTAGACCTTCGCGTAGGCCAGATAGAGCTCGCGCAGTCCGTCGTTGACGTAGGTCTCCCACTCGGTCGTGCCCACCAGCGGATCGTTGGGCTCCATGTCGGCGCTCTGTTGAGCTAGGAGCACGAGCGTATCGAGAGACTTGGTCGCCATGGGTTAGGGGTTCTCTCCAGCGAGCTGAACGTGGACAGGAAGGGGTGCGGTGATGGGGTTCGGCATGGGCTGCGCTGGAATGGCCCCAGGACGCGGGCCGCCGCGCGCGATGACAGCCTGGTGGAGTTGCGCCGCCGCCGCCGCAATGCCCGCCTGTAACGCAACCTGCGCATCATGGGACGGCGGTGAGGCGAAGTGCTTGCCGAGCAGGGCCGCCACGTCTTTGTAGGCGGTTTCGATGAGGTCCGGGTGACCTGCTGCCCATTCGGCGATTGCGAGTAGCGCGGTGAACATTGGAGCCTCTCTTTCGTAGCGGGGACGTGGGTCGAACACGTTCGTGCCGGCGTATGAGACCGGATTGCCTCCGAGGCTCCCCGCTGAAATGCCCCCCGATTACGCCCGGGGGGCGAGGCGTTTAGGCGCTGTACTTCTCGAAAGCGGACTTGAGAGCCGCATCGATTGCCTTCGTATCAGCGTCCGTGATTCCAAGCGCTTCGGCGAGCGCAGCCCCGGGGGATTCGGACGACTCGTCATCGTCCGGGGCGTCCCCCATGGCCTCGTCTTCGGTCGGGTCGGGCATCGGTCCCTTGGACTTGGCGATGCTCTTCCCGATCTTCTCGAACAGGGGAGACGCCATGGCTTAGACCGTGGACGACTTAAGGGTGAGGTGAACCACCATGCTTCCCGTTCCGCCGCCCTTGAACGGGTCGGCGGCGGTTCCGTCTGCCCGGACGAGTTGGAACGTGACGGTGGGCTGGGCGATGTTGAGAGCGCGAGTAACGGCAGTCAGGGTGATTCCGTCGGTCGTCGGTGCCACCGCTCCGTCACAGAAGTTGATGTCGATCTCCACGAGTGCCTGCCATCGCTGGTCCAGGTTGAGCACGTAGAGCCCCGCGCTGGTCCGGGAGATGGGGGTCGTGGTGGTTCCGACGAGGCCAAACCCCTTCTGTCGAACGGCGGTCCCGACCGCACCCGACGTGTTGGTAATGGGGACCTCCAGATAGAGGTCTTCGAGGCCGGCCTCGGCCGAGCGGGTGACTTGAGAATAGAGTCCCATGGTGCTGTTGCCTTTCTTGATGGTCCCCACCAGCGCCGCCCGGGTTACAAGGCCCGAGCGACGCCAGCGGGAAGGGGTTAGGCGATCTGGCTCACGCCGTTGTGCTGAGGGGCGTTGCACACCAGGAGGAACAGCGCCTTCAGGCGGGCGATCTGCGAGTCGGACGAGGGGTCGTCGATCATCGGAGCCGAGGTCGAGCAGTAGGTGTTGTTGTAGACCGGGTCCTTGGCCACGCCGTTGCCGAGCCGCATCTCCCACGAGCTCATCTCGAGAGCGAAGATGCGATCCGCGTACATGAAGGGCGAGCCCTGCACCTTCAGGCTTCCGGTCGGGCCGTGAAGCACGACGGACTCGTAGAAGATGCCCACGCCGCCGTCCAGGTCCTGGGCCTCCGTCTTGGCGTAGACGGTGCTTCCCTCGATCTCCTTGACCAGCTTGCCCACGAAGTCGTTGGTGCAGAGGAGCACGTCAGGCGAGCCGCCCGCGTCTCCCACGCGCGTCACGAGGTCGAAGATGGCTTCCTTGGCGGACTTCCCTCGACCGTCGACGCGAACGCCAGCGAGAGCCTGGGGAGCCACGGAGCGGTCCACGCCGCCGACGTCGATGCCGGCAGGAGCCACCAGGGGAATCCACCCGCCGACGCCGATGCAGTTGATCGCGGTCGCGCTTCCAAGCTGGTCGCCCTGCTGGAAGATGTAGTTACCGGCCGCCCACGAGGCCAGCGAGCCGGTGACGGTGATGGTGCCCGCGTCGCGGTCGACGGCCGACACAACCACGGGGCCACCGTTGAGGGAGGCGGAGTTGATGGCGTTCGCGGAGACGAGGACCTGGCTCACGTCCACGATGTTCGTGTCCGTGCGGCTGGCCATGGTGATGACCTGGCCGGCGATGCCGCCCGCGGCGATCTGCCCGATCTCGTTGAAACCCGATCGGATGAGCGCGTGCTCGATGGAGTTCGCAAGCGTCTGGGTGGACGACTTGATCTCGGCCATCTTCAGCGCGACGACAGCGCCCGCGCCCTTCGACAGCTCGATGTCGGTGTTGCGGATGATCGCCTGCGCGTGGTTCTCGGTCCAGTCCATCGAGAACTTCACCCGCTTGGACAGCGAGCGGTTCGCGAGGGCGTTGGCGAACGTGGCGGAGCGGCCGGGCTGCCCGCCGTACTCGACCGGCACGGTGAAGCTTTCGCCCCCGCCAGCGGTCTTCTTGAACGCCCCCAGGAGGAAGCGCTTGTTCTCGCCGTACAGCATCGACTTCATCGTCGAGGCGTAGGTCTTTTTCAGGAGTGCATCGGAGTTCGGATCGGTAATGCCGGGAAGTGCCATGGGAGTACCTCAGTGGTCAGACGGCAATCCCGAGCTGCTTGGCGTGGAAGCGAATCGCCTGTTCGATAGTCATCGATGCAGGAGGCTCCTTGTGCCGAGGCTCAGAGACTGCGCGGGTCGAAGTGATGGTCGGCGACGGGTCTTCGTCTGAGGGGGAGGTCTGCGCCTGAGCGCTGCGTGGCTTCGGGGTGCGAATCTTCGCGTAGTGGGCTTCGAGTCCTTCGAACGCTGCTTCGAACTTGCTTTTGGTCGTCGCTTCGTCCCAGGTGACAGGGACGAAGGAGCCATCGGGCTGAATGCCTTCCTGCTCCCACGCCCAAACCACCGCGTTGTAGGCGGTGACGCCGGGGTCCTCGTCGACGGACGTCGGGTCGAGAGTCGCCAGGGTGGGATACAGGTGCTCACCTTCGGCGTTGGTCGCCTCCATGAGCTTCGAAATCTCTGCGATGTGGGCCGCCGTGCGCGCGCTGGCCTCCGCCTGGGTCGCCTTGGCCTTCTCCGCCTCGGCCGCCGCCTTCTCCTCGTCCATGGCCTTGAGCCGCGCCAGTAGGCCCGCCTGAACCTCCTCGGGAGTCGGGGGAGCCTCCTTCTTGGCCACCCGGGCCGCCATGCCCTTGAAGTCCTCGCCGGCTACCTCGCGAACCAGCGCCTCGGGGTCAGCCTCATAGGCAGCCTTCAGCTCGGCTAGAATCTGGGCGCGAGTCGGGGCCGGGGGAGCCACCGCGACAGGGGCCGCCGGCTTGGCCTTGGCCGCTGCGAGTCGTTTCGCCTGCTGTGCGCGGGCAATGTCGGAGACACCAGCGGGTCGTTCGGCTGGCGTGACAGGGGCTTCCGTGGAAGCTGCCGCCACGGGCGCGGCATCGGCCGGCTGTGTCGAAGTCTCGGGGGAGGTTGCCATTCCCTCCCGTGTTGGCGTGCCCGATTAATTACCCTTGAAGGCAGTCGGGACGGGGCCGGGGATCGCGTCGGCCTGGGGAATCGTCTGTGGCTGCGCAGGAGGGCCGCCAGCGGGCGCAGGGCCTGCCGGTGGTGCGGTAGGGGCCTGAGTCTTCCTGAGCCGCTGTACGTCGTCCCTCCAGTCAATGAGCATGTCGAGCACGTCCTGAGGGGCCTTGTCGGCGATGCACCGCCAGTAACGCTGGTTGGCCAGCTCGAACGCCAGGTCCAGGTCCAGCCCCGGGTCGGGCGCGGTCGTCTCGCCATCTTCGGTGATGGCGTCGAGGATGGACTCGATGGCGTCCCGTGCCGCGAATGCCGGGTTGAGCGCGGCGTCAACGTCGGGGTTCTGGGTGATGCGCGCGTAGGCGGTCGAGTCGAGCTTGCCCATCTGGAGCAGCTCGTTCGCCTTGTCCACGAGCCCCTCGGGGGTGCGCGGAAGGGAGGAGATGGCGAACGCCAGCTCGACCGAGTAGGCGCCAGGGGGGAGCTTCACGGCGTCCCAGTCGAGCTTCTTGGCAGATCGTCGCCCGGGGGCGGATACGACCGGCTTGACCTTCTCGCAGCCCCAGACGAGCTTCTTGCCGGCGTCGACCACGTAGGTCTCGAGGTTCTCGGCGAGCGTGCGGTGTCGCTGCTGGCTGTGATCGCCATACTCCCTGATCGCCTCGCCGCTGTTCAGCCCGCTCGGCTTGGCTCCCTGTGCCGCGAACTGGTTGACTCCCATTCGGGTCAGGATGCGGGAGCGGGTCGCGTCGCGGTCCCTGTAGAGCTCGGGGGGGCTGGCCTGGAAGACCACCAGGCGGGGCTCGTGGTCGCCAGCCCACCGCGTGACCTGGGCGACCTTGTTGATGAGCGAGCCGGTGTCGACGGCCGCCTTCTCGTGGATCAGCCAGCGGTTCTGCGCGCCCCGGCGCTGGTTCTCGAGGATGATCCTGTTCTGCTGGTTGAGGATCCACTGGTCGGCGAGGCACTGCTCAACCACGCCCTGATACTGCCAGCCCGGGCCGATGTTGTAGGCCACCAGGAAGCTGAAGGGGTGCTCCTCGTCGGGGTCCATCTTCGTCTTTCCGACGTTCAGGACCTTGTTGCCGACCGAGAGCACGTGGACGCCAGGGGTAGAGCCGTCTTGGCTGGGTCGCCATCCTTCAAGGAGAGACACGAAGGACGCCGGCACGTCGACCACCAGGCCCGGCAGGTTGCCCGAGTAGGCGCCGGGGGCGGACATGATGTCGTCGGCGAAGTCGGGGTAGTCGCGACAGAGGTCGGATCGGAGCACGAACCGCCGGTGGTAGATGGGCTCACGTTTGCCCGGGATCAGGGAGTAGGCCCGATTCCACAGGACCTCGCTCGGGACACACCGCTCGGACTTGATGACCTTCTTGCTGCCCTCCTTGACGATGACCCGCTTGGAGACGCCCCAGCCCCAGGTGAGCGCGTCGCGGAACACGTTGGGGAGGTCGACGTAAAACCCGCAGCTCTTCATGAGCCCGAAGAGGAAGTCGCCTTTGCGCTTGGCGCGGATCCGCTGGCCCCAGTCTCCGTCTACCGTGACGAAGTGGCACCACGGCTTGGCGCTGCCCACGGTGGCCACCAGGGTCTCGACACCGATCGCGATCTGGTTGTCGCTGGCGATCTCGAAGCTGTTGTAATTGGCGCCGTTGCCTGGGGTGTAGGTGAACCCGCCGGCCTTCGAGGTGGTCAAGCCATAGAGATTCGGGATGCGCCGGGCGCTGGCGTACTGCTGGAAGATGAACCCGTCTGCGATCCACTCAAAGCACCGCCCCTCGGCATCCTGGACGGCCGCCAGGAGTTGGTTAGCCTGGACGTCGGAGCCCGGCTCTTCCTCGAACCACTCCTTGTCGGCCGCTGCGCCGTTGAAGCCGCCGTCGCTCACTGGCTCGGCTCCTTCGCGCGCCGGGACAGGAAGTCGCCAAGGGCGTCAGGCTCCTCGGCGGGGGCGTCGTCGACCATGTGGACGTGCACCTGCTCGGTGGCCGCCAAGGGGTCGCACGTGAACGCGGACACGCTTTCGGCGTTCGGCGCGAACTGGCAGGAGCGGAGCGTCAGGGAGCGCGACGCCAGGAAGGTGACGAGGTCGTCGAGGGTCATCCCTGCCGTGTTGACGTGCCCGATTACCGGTTGGCTTCGCCCACGAGGCTTTCGTAGTCGGCGGCGTACTCCAGGTCCATGGCTTCCTGAATCTCTCGCCTCAGGCGAATCTGGCGCGCCTCGTGAGGGGTTGGATCAGGGGTCGGCGGGGCCGCGTAGGACTCCACTGCCCAGAGCGCCGCACGAAGGGCATCCGCCAGGTTCTGTTTGAGTTTCCCCTTGGCCATGACCGACTTCCCTGTCGCCCTGGCCCTCGGGTCCCACATGGCGCACTTCATGACCGTCTCGAGCTTCGAGCCACGGCGTATCCAAAGCTTCTTGGCCGCCAGCATCCGGTTGATGCGCATGACCTCGTTCTCGGGGTCCTTCGAGGGGACCGCCTTGAAGCTGATCCGCTTGTCGGCGTCCAGGATGATCTTCATGCCGTCTTTTCGAGCGGACCCATAATCGTAAAAGGCATCCAACGGGTTCCAGCGGGTGACCATGGGGGTCACGCGGTCGCCGGTGTCATCCCATGATCCGCCCTCACCCTTGGCGGTTTCGTCCTCGTCGGCAACCCAGGCACACCCGTCGCCGTTGCCGTGTCCAACCACGATGAGCGCCTCCGCGTCGAGCGTGCCGCCGGGGTCGAGTCCGATGCTGTACCACTTGCACTTGGGGGCCTCGCCGTCGAACCCGTTGGCGTCTGGCCAGTACCTGAACACGCGGAGCGAGTTGTCCAAGGTTGGCCACATGCCCTTCCAGTGTCGCTGGAATTCGGGGCTGTCCTCTCCGCCGAGGTCGATGAGCGCCTTGGCCCGTTGTTCCTCACGGGATGCCGGCGGAAGGTACGGATTGCGGTTCATGTGTCCGCGGTGCTGGCTCCAGGCTGCTGACTTGGTGCCTTCGGTGATGTCCCACCAGCCACCGATCCCGCTCAAATATCCCGGGATGCCCATGGCCAGGATGCGGCCGGCGTAGCGCATGAGTCCCGGTCGAACCATCTTGATGATGCCCTCGAGGTCGGGCGCGTCTTGGGCTTCGTCGATGACCAAAAGCGCGGGTTTTAAGCCTTGTAATTTTTTGATTTCGTTGGCGCGCCCCGAGAACACGTAACCCTTCGAGCCGTTGTCGAGGTGCAACTCACCTTCGACAACTCGCCCCGGCAGCCCGTTCTCGTCGATGAGCCGTTGCCAGTCCTCCAGGATGATCTTGTTCGCGTGCTCGATGTCGAAGTCGAGGAACACGACGTTCACGCCAGGTTGCTGAATGGCGACGTCGGCGGTCAGGACCGCGGCGAGGATGGACTTGCCGAGTTGCCGTGTCCCGAGGAACGTGCGGTCGGGGGTGACATCGTCGAACACCGCTTGCTGGTCGGGATAGAGCAATGCCCGCGCGTTCCACGACTTCGCGGATCGGCGGGCTGCCTCGCGTTTCAGGCTGGCGAGTAACTTGCGGGCCGCCGCCTGGCTCACTTCGCCTTGTCCAGATACTCCATGAGGCGGACCATGTCCTCGGGGCTCAGTTTCGACGGGTCGAACGGGGGAGCCGTCACCGCCAGCGTGCGATACACCCCCGCGACCTTGGCCAGCGTGTCGACCTCCAATGGCCCCAGGCCACCGCTGAGGGCCTGTTCTTCGAGACGCTGGGTCGTCACCCCCAGCGCCAACTTGATGCGCCGCTCGCTCGCTTCCAGGGACGGGTCGACGTCGGCGGCTGCCATGATCTTCCCTGCGCCGGGACGGGCGCTGTACTTGAACCCGTTCGCGCTGCGTTTGCGTGCGCCGCCCGAGCGCAGCGGCTTTGCCGGGGCGATGACGGTACCGGGGGCCTGGGTCTTCTCCACCATGTCAGACCCTGATCGCGGCGATCACGTTGCCAAACGGGACGAGCACCCGCTGAATCACGCCAGTCCGCGCGTCAGGGGCGAGCGAGACCACCAGACACCCGCCGAGCTCGGGGGACTCGGTGATTTCCGCAACCACGGCGCCGCTGGCCACGATTTCCTTGCCGACGCGGGCGGTGATGGCCGAGTCGACGAAGCCGTTGACGGCAGAGAACGGGACAGCCTTCACGAACTGGGCGAAGCGGTAGCCGCTGGGCGGGGTGATGGCGGGGGCGGGGGCGACGACCTTGGGGGCGAGTTTCATGGGGTGCCTTTCGGGAGTGCTTCGAGGATTCGGAACGGGGTGAAAAACACGCGATAGCGCCGACGCGCCAGCCTGAGGGCGTTCGGGTTGCCGAGAATGACCTCGACGTTCTGGCCTTCGCGGATGCCAGCGGCTTCGCGTAGTGCCCGCCACGCCCCGCGCTCGCGGTAGGCGGGCTTCACATAGGCGAACGCCACAACGTCCGTCCCTGAGCGAATGGCGAAGCCACAGACCTCGTCGGTAAGGTCGGGGTCGACCGGGGTTGCCACGTCGACCTGCCAGTCAGGCGAACGCGTCCAGAACCCGACGGCATCGCCCACGGACTTGGCGAGCACGTCACGGGGAACGCCATGGAAGAACCCGTTCAGGAGCGCCTGGTGGAAGCACACCCCGTGCACGAGCGCGGCGTCGTCGGGTCGGAACGGGCGGACGGTGAATTCACTCACGGATGCCAACTTCCCGGCGGAATGCCGCCACGGTTGCAGTGTCGAACCCATGGCCACAACCTGTGACCCGGCGGATGTCGCGGTAGGACCTGCCCTCCGCGTGGAGCTCGAGAACCTGGCGTTGCCGCGGGGACCACCGCTGCGTGAACGACGGCGCATGCATGGCCGCTAGGAGGAGGTCGTGGTACTCGGCAGAGCGCAACCAGTGCCCGTTACCCTCCATGAGCGTTACCGGGTCCACGCCGCGCTGAGGGCCGACGGTGCGCAGCCTGCCCGATGGGTCCTCGTGGTCGTCGAACCCGTCGTCTTTGAGCCGCTGGCGCCATTCCGCGGCGAGGGCTGGCGGTGGGCGCCTCATGGTCATGACTGACCCCGTGCCACTAGGCGCGTGGCCAACGCGTGGAGTTCACGCGGTCCGAGTTCCCCGAGCGCCCAATTCGCTGTCTCGCACCAGAAGGCCCCGGGCGCAAAGAGCACGGCCCGACAGAGCACGGGAAAACACAGTCGGCACGGCCGGGGCTGCGGAATCACGACCTACGCTCCCTCGGGCGCCCCGAAGTACCGGGGGATTGCGTGGTCAGGCAGCGGTGGCTTCTCGGCCGCCAGGGTGAACAGGCGCTGAAGCTCGGCCTGCCGAAACGACTCGCCCGGGATGGACAGGATGCGTGAGCACTGCTTCCAGTCGCGCATGTCGGCCGCCATGGCGAGGTCGGTGGAGACGCCAGGCCCGAACATGGTCAGGTCCAACAGCGCGAGGCTGGCGCCGCCAGGGAACGAATCGAACGCCGTGCCGAATCGCGAGGCCCGCCGGCAGTCCGCCAGAGCCGCGCTGAACTGCGCCTCGAAGGTCTGTTGGAGACCGGCATCGGTCAGCCGCACGCGCGTGAGCTTCGCCTGGCCCGTGTGGCGGGCCTTCGGGGGGCGACCGGCTGGAAACTTGACGTGAGCGATTTTCGTCCACGCGGCCTTGACCTCGTCCTCCTCGGCTGGAGCACCTGCGGTCGTGACCCACGGCAGGCACTCGGCGTGCTGCGCCTCGGGCAGCTTGTAGCCAAGCCCCACGTAGACGTGCCCGTCGACGCCCTGCCACATATGGCGTGTCGCGACCCTGTGTCTCGTTGCGAGGTCGAAGCTGTAATCGGTTCTCATACGTTCACCCCTGCCTGTTTCGTGCGGTATGCGCCCGCCTCGGCTTTGCAGGCGGCAGGGGGGCCTGGAGCGCGAGAACCGCCTTTTGGTAATCCTTCCCGCTAAATTCATTCCCCTTCACGGGAAGAACCACCCCATTTGGTGCTACCTGACGGTCAGCCTTGCGCGAGCCCTTGATCGGGGTGACCTCGGGGACCGCCGCCGGAATGGCGTGTTGCGCGGCCTGTGCAGCGGCCGCCTCCGTGGCAACCTGGGCACGGGCCTTCTCGAGAGCCTCCGCCTCCACCTTGCGCGTAGCCTCGGCCGCCGCGCGCTTGGCGTGGACCTTCTCGACCTCCGCCTTGAGGGCATCGGGGTGGACGAGGCCGATCAGTGCCTCGACGATGATCGACATGGAGTTGAAGACGCTGAGTTGCTCGTCGGTCATGGCTACTTCCGCACCGCGGCCGTGAACGCATTAGCAACGCCCTCGGCGAACAGCCTCGTATCGAGACCTGCGACGGTCGCCAGGACCATGGGCGTCTCGACGGTGAAGCGAAGTTTTCCCGGGGCCGATCCAGGGAAGACGCTGATGATGATGGAGTCGCGCGTGGCGGATGTCAGAATCTCGATTTCTGGGGTCATTGGTTTCCTTTGTGCTGAGGGTTGACTGGCCGACAGAGGCAAGGCGGAAGCGATACGAGGCTCATGGCCGTGGGCACCCACGCCAGGAAAGCGATGTGGCAGTTGCGGCGAGCGGCGGCGCGGCGCTGCTTTGTGCTACGCCTCATCGGTGTCCCTCTGCTTCCGGTATTCGCGCGTGGCGCTCGCCAGGAGCACGGTGACGATGCCGACGCCCCCACCGACCACCAGGAGCGCCGCGGGCAGCGCCCACGCGATGACGACGTCGGCGAGACTCACGCGGTCACCGGGCGCTGCTGCTTCATGCCGATGGACTTCGTGCGCACCTGGTTGCGGGCGCGGCACTCGGGGCACGTGACCTTGCCGCTGGCGTAGTGGAACGGTACAGGCTCCGCCAAGGTGAACGACGTGCGCCTCCAGCCACACCGGGCGACGTCGCTGTCAGGGTTCACCCGGGAGTGAATGACCACCGGGTCGGCGTCCTTACGCACCCGAAGGCACACGGGGCGCTCTATGTTCCCCAGTGAGCTCACCATCGAGTAACTCACTTGGCCACTCCCGAGCGCAGGCAAGCGTTCAGGGCCTTGACGCGGGAGATGTGGGCATCGAGCCGCGCGTCACTCTGCGCCTGCTCCAAGATGCGAGCCGCACGGGCCGCGCCGGCCGCCTTGGCCTTGGCGCAGTCGCACACAGGCTGTGGCAGCCCGACGGTGACCTCGAGTTTGTGCCAGTCGCGCATCCGCACACCCGGGAGGCGAAACGCCAGCCACAGAGCGACGAGGGAGCTCCCGAATAGGAGCGACATGCCCACGGCGGCGATCATCGGCGCGCCTCCGCCAGAACCGCGCCCTGGAACTCGAAGAGCCCCTGGGAGACGCGGTCGCCGGCGGCGGCGAGCTGGTCGAGGAGGAACTGTCGCCCCTCGCGCTCGATATGGGTGGCAGGGACGGGCGGGGGAGCGGGCGGTCGGGTCGTGGGGTTCATGGGGTGCCTTCCGTTGGGGTTGCTACGAAACTTGCTACTCACCCACTATGAGGCATGCCACGGGCGCAAAGTGCCCAACAACCTGTCGATTTCGGACCCCTTCTCCCTGGAAGATGCTACTGTTAATGCATGGGAACGAAGCAGACCGCACAGACTCTCGGCTCAAGGATCGACGAGGTTCTTGGCCACGGACTCTCTGACCAGGACTCCTCGGTCATGAAGACCACCCGCGACCTACCTGACGCCAAGGCCAAGCTTCTGGCGATGCGCGACCTCTGCCACCGCCTGGACGACCCGGCGGAGGCCTGGGGCGGGGAGCTGCGCTCCATGAGAGAGCGGCCTGGGATTGAGGGAGTAGGTAAGAAGGGCGGTCGCCCCGTGCCAGACCACTCCATGGTCCAAGCGCGCGTCCTCGCCTCCTACGAGGCCGCTGGGGACGCATGGATTGAGGCATGGAGGCTAGATGTCGTGGCACTGCGGGCGTCGTCGCCGTTCCCAAATGACAAGAGGTTCACGCCGCCGCGCCGGATCATCGAGTCTCGCAAGGATGTTTGCGGGTCGCGCAAGGACGCCTGCGACGAGCGCGAGAACACCCCGCTTCCGGATGCCACGGCGCTCGCCCATGCTGGCTACGTCGTCGCTCCACGCAAGGACGCGAAGATTGCCGCCGCAGCGCAGATTGCTGGGTGGGCCTGCGGCTACATCGTCACGCCGAAAAGCGCACGGAACGCCGTCGCTAATGGCTCTGTGGCACTCGTGGCGGGCCGCCAGGGCGCGTTCATCAAGCGCTGGGAGTCGGGCGTCCTGACCTGGGCTCGCTCATTCAACGCCGCCTCCGCCATCTACGGAGACTCGAAGGCGCTCGCCGCAGTTGGGGAATGCCCTGGGCTATCGCCGATGTTCATTGGCAAGGCGCTCGGGGCCGAACTTCTGGACCTGCCGCTAGACGGCGTCGAGGTCGAGGTCGAGCCGATGACCGTGGACGACAGGCTCCCACGGGAGGCTCAAGACGTCCTGGCCAGGCTGGACAGCGCTTCGCAGAGCCTGCACGGCGTGTCGCAGCGCCTGGGGGCCTTGTCGACCGCGGTCGCGATCCTCAACGGCGACGCGCACAATCCACACGGACGGGTGCTGTCCGCGGAGGAGTGCGCAATCATCGACGAGGGCCGGGCCGAGATGGCCGCCGCCGGCATCAAATAGCACTCGACCGCCACCACAGGGCCCCCGCGACCACACGGTTTCGGGGGCCCTGTTGCGTCGCGCAATTGTTGTTACAAGCGTAACAGCCCGGCTGCCGGCACAACGTGTTCAGTGGTAACGCGGGTGGTCGGCAAAGTTTACCGGGGCAAAACGCCCCAGTAGTGTCGCGCCTCGGGGAGTCGCCGGTAGGCTTCAGGGGGCCGTTCTCTTCCTCAACGTTGGAATCATTGGGGAATACGCCAAAGGGAGCGTCCGAACAGCCCGGATGCCTACATTGCCCACACGCTCTGTAACCTCAGATGGGGTTACAGGTGCCCTTTTCCAGGAAACCCCCTATAGAAAAACCCCCCTTTTTCTAGTAGAGAAGGTTGTAAAAAGGCCGTTTGTAACCTCATATTGGGTTACACCCTGGCGTCCTCCGGTCCCCAGACGCAAAAAAGCCACCCGGGTTAGGGGTGGCTCCAGTGCTACTGCCTGGCGTTCGGCTACGTATTGAGGAGCGCGAGGCCCCGGTAGCCGCTGACGACCTTGCCGTCGATGCGCCGCTGCTGCTCCTCGAACCCAGGGACGAGCCGGCGCAGCTCCTTACCGAACCGCTTGCTGGTCATGGGCTTTTCCATGCCGGCGTTGCACCACTGGTGATAGGCGCCCGTGAGGTCCCTGCCTGCAATCCACAGGTCCGCGCCCATCTTGCACGTCTGCCCCAGGAAGACGCTGATGGTGTCCTCGCCGGTCCTGTACCCTGCGCCGGCATTCTTGACCGCCTGGGGCTTCTCCAGGCCCCGCTCACGCCATGCCTGGTAGCCGCGCACCGACCACGCCAGGATGCCCGGGAGTTCCTCCATCAACTTGGCCTTGAGGCCGGGGTCGCGCTGCCCTTCGGTGAACCGCGCCTCGAACGGGATCAGGTGGAGGCGATCCCAGATGGACTCAGAGGTATCGCGGATGCCCGGGAGGTGGTTCGTCGAGAGCCAGATTTTGCACGTCGGGTGAAAGCTGATCTCCGCCTCGTACAGGGCGCGCGCCACGACTGGCTCGCCGCCGGTCAACTCCTTGACCAGCCGCTCGTCCAGGCGCATTCCCTGGGCGCCCTCGGATGCCGTCGCGAGCCGGGAGCCGCGAAGCCGCACGAGGTCTGAGCGGGGGCCAGCCCCGCCCACGTTCTTCTGCTCGGCCAAGGTCTCCATGGAGATGGGGAGCCGGTAGTCTCCCATCATGGCCCCGATTGTCTCGATGAACACCGATTTCCCGTTGGCGCCGACGCCGTAGAGAAAGAAAAACACCCGCTCGGTCATGTCGCCGCTGAGGCTGTACCCGACCGCGCGCTGGACGTATTCGATCATCTCCTCGTCTTCGAGGAAGACCTCACGCATGAACTGGTCCCACCGCGGGCAGGTTGCGTTCGGGTCGAAGATAACGGGGCTCATGCGCGTGGACAGGTCCGCGGGGAGGCTGGCGCGAAGCGTGCCGGTCTCAAGGTCGATGGTCCCGTTGGCCACGGTGAGCTCGTTGTGGTGCTGGTCGAAGTCCTCGACCCGAGCCCGCACCGTCTCGGTCTCCTTGGCGTTGTCGATCATGGTCTTGATGCGACCGCCGCCCCTGGTCTGCACGGCGTGCTTGACGGCCGCATTGGCATCCCTCAGGCGCGCCCTGGCCGCCGCCCTGGCCTCTCCGTCATCCTCTGCACCAGGACGCCCGCGAAACGCTTCCATGGCGGTCCTAGCCGCGTTCAGCTCGTCCTCTGCGCCCTGGAGCATCCGGTCAGCGACGGACCACGCCGCCCGGGTGACCGCCCCGGTGGTGTCGGGTGCCCACCGATGCCCATCCCACGACAGCCACCCGAGCCCGAGCGCGTAGCGGAGGGTGTTCCGGAATTCTGAGGCCAAGGCCAGACCGTTGCCGATATCCGACGGGTCGTCAAGCACCAGCGGGGTGAGGTCGGGGTCCGCCGGTGGCGATGGGTCGGGGGTATTGAGTACCGCTGCGAATGCTTGAGCCACGGAGTCCTTTCCTTCGAGACGCGCCATGTCGTTGAAGTCGGTATCCTTCGGGCCGCGCTCGCCAGTGAAGGCGGGGACCACGAGTTTGCAGTTCAGCGCCCGAGCCGCCGTGGTGGCATCCGTGAGGCCCGGGTTGCCGTCGGTGGCGTGGTCGTCATCCGCGGCGATCACGAGCCGGGACTGGGGATACCGCGCCGCCAGTGCCTCGCCCACGGGCAGGAGGTTGTTGCGCCCGAATGCGCACGCCACGGGGAGTCCCGTGACCTCGTGGATCGTCGCCCCAGTTGCCACCCCCTCAGTGATCACGATGACCGGGCCTGGGGTGCTGATGGGGAAGAACCGCCCCTTGGGATGAGAGCCCTTCTCGAACCGCTTGGTAGGGGTCGAGTCGAGCTGCTGGACGCCGTGGAGGTTGCCGTCCACGTCCAGGGCCGCCGCGTAGAGCTTGCCGGCGTAGACGCGCGTTCCGTGTGTCCCGACGCCCTTGCGGGTGAGATATTCGTGGGGGGCCTCGTTGCCCGAGTTCCACAGGGCGGTGAAGAGGTCCTTGGACCTGGCGTCCTCCCGCTTCCGATCCTCCTCCGCCACCCTCCGCTCCTCCTTCCGACGGGCCTCCTCGGCCACGTCCACGAACGACTCGCGCTTGGTCGAGCCCGAGAACTTCCACTTCACGGGGTCGTTGTCGCGCCCCATGTTCTGGACCCAGCCGGCCGGGTGACCGTCGAGATGGACCTGATACCTCCCGTCCTTGCCGTTGGGCTTCGTGTCCGTGCCGCAGTAGGACACGCCGGGGCCGGTCTTGAGGGAGGGAGGGAGCATCAGTCCGTGCTCGGAGGCCAGAGAGCGGAATTCGGTTTCGGCTTCGTTCACCATAGAAAGAGAGTGCACTACCTCTCTTGCGCAAAGTGCCCAACAACCCAGGCTGGTGCAAGCCATCTCAGTGCGACTCAGTCCGTGGCAGTTGTTGGGCACTTTGCTGCCCTCGAAGGTGTCACTTTGAATCTATGGAAACTGCAACGCTTCGAGATGCACCGACGAAGGTTCTCTTCTCCGTTCCCGATGCCGCCTCCCAGCTTTCGGTGACGGCGCGCCATCTGTGGAACCTGGTCGCCAAGGGGGAGATCCGAACCGTCTCCCTGGGTAGGCGCCGCCTGATTCCCGCATCCGAACTGGCGCGCATCGCCGCCGGGGAGAGCCGCTAATGCCGCGCGAGCCTCGCCCTGACGCCCCGACGTGCCCGCGGTGCGGGAAGCCCGGCATGTGCCGCGGAGGGAGGGACCACGGAGGCAAGCCATCGTGGATCTGCGTGAAGAGCTACAAGCCCCGCGTGGTCTGTCTCCAGACCAACGACGTCACGAAATGGATGCCGATAGGCGCCAAGGTGGAGACGTTCGCAGATGTGAAGGCCCGCGGCGCGAAGACCGTGACGCCGACGGCCGAACTTGACTACGACGAGGTGACAGAGGTGGGTCCCACGACCTTCTCGCGCGACCTCGCCGGGGCGCGAACGTTCGTGATCACGTCGGCGCAGAACGCCACGCCGCCCAACCTGGAGTTTCTCGGCTGTCTCAGGACGATGGCCGCCGCGAAGAAAGCGGAGCTGATTGTCTGCCCCTACCGCTACAGGAATGCCACTTCGGCATGGACCGAAGCGCAGCAACAAGCGGAGTGGTGGTCGCCCGAATTCCTGCCCTACTTGCTGAACACCCGCCTGGAAGTCGCCCCTGGCCTCGTGTTGCTGGCCGACGTGAGCATCCAGCCGACCGCCAGCGAGCCCCTGTCGGGATTCGACGCCATGACTGGGATGGCCTCGGGAATCGTCGGACACCCCAAGGTCGCCCTCCAGAGCATCGCTGGTCCCGGGAGCGGGGCCGCCAAGCTGATGTTGTCCAGTGGCGCCTGCACCCTGCCGAACTACACGTCGACCAAGGCCGGCAAGCAGGGGGAATTCCATCACTCCTACTCGGCGGTCGTGGTCGAGGTCGACGATGCCGGCTACCACGTGCGGCACGTCTCGTTCGATTCGAGCACGTCGACGGTGGTCGACCTGGCGCACGAGTACCACGCCGATGGTCGGGTCGAGGAAGCGGAGCGCCCCGTGGCCATTGTCCTCGGTGACGTCCACGTTGGGACCACGGCGGAGCACGTCGACCGCGCGACTTTCGGGGCCGGGGGAATCGTCGAGTACCTCCAGCCCGAGCACATCGTGGCAGGGGACGTGATGGACTCGATGAGCTGCAACCCGCATTCGGCTGGCGACCCGTTCATTGCGACCGCGCTCGCAGGTTCAGATCGTGATGACGTGCGCGCAGAGGTCGAGGCCGCGTGGCAATGGATGGTCAATCGGACCCCGGCAGGATGCACCTTCGTTGCGGTCGCTGACAACCATGGCGACATGCTCCGCCGCTGGTTGTGCTCCCCCTCGGTAGACTGGAAGCGTGACCCCCGAAACGCCGCCTTTTACTTGGAGTTGGCCGGCAAGCTGGTGGCGTCGGCTCACATGACGAGCGGGGGGCCGCGGTACGCCGGTGCCCTGAAGACCGCCTTTGAGGCACTGCCGATGCCCGCCGACAAGTCGATCCGGGTCCTGAATGAAGACGAGTCGTTCGTGCTCGCTGGCGTCGAGCTCGGAATCCACGGAAACCGCGGCCCGAACGGGTCACGGGGAAGCATCCGGAATCTCCGGAGACTTGGCCACAAGTCGGTCATCGGCCACAGCCACACGGCGGGCATCTCCGAGGGGACCTATCAGGTGGGGACGAGCACTGAGCTGAGGCTGGGCTACAACGCCGGTCCTTCGAGTTGGTCACACGCGCACTGTGTGGTCCACGCCAATGGCAAGCGTCAAATGCTGTTCATCCGCCGGGACGGGGTGTGGCGCCGTGGTTGAGGTGGTCGTCATCGCTGGCCGGGCAGGGAGCGGTAAGTCCACCCTGGCGAAATGGCTCCACGGGACGCACGGCGCGCATATCCGCTCGTCGGCCGGGCCGTTGAAGGACATCGCCCGCGACGTCCACGACTTCACCGACGCGCAACTGTTCGGGACCCAGGTGGAAAAGGAAACGGAAGACGAGCGCATCGGCATGTCCCCCCGCCGCTTCCTGCAACTACTCGGGAGCGCCGTCCGCACGCACCTTGGCCATGACGTCTGGACCCGCGCCTGCGTGGAGTCCATCCGGTCGTCGCACTACTTCCGTGATGGTGAGGTCTTCGTGGTCGACGATGCAAGGTACCCGAACGAGGTCGCCATGTTCAAGGCCATGGCATCCGCCGACGTGCGCGTGACGACGGTCAAGCTGGTCAAGACCGGATTCGTTCGCCCGCGGTCTGAGCACGACTCCGAGTCCTCTGTGGACGCCATCGAGTGCGACTATACGATCCAGGTGCCGCCGAACCCGCCCGCCGACTTCGTGATGCGGGCCTTCGTGAACCAGGTACCCGGACCCTGGTCCACCCATCGGCGGTGCGTCCACTGCTGGATGGGCACCGCGCCGTGCCGCACGTGCGTCAATGGGCTGTGATCCGCTCGCCGGGGCCGCCCTGTTCCTGATCGGCGGGCTGGTCGGGGTGCTGTTGGCCTATCTGGCGTGGTTCGAGCGTGAATAGCCTCGTCGAAGTGCTGCGGCGCGCGCTTGCGGAGGCCGAGAGGTCTGTGCAGACTGCCGGCGCGGCCAGCGGTCAGGGCCTTGAAAGCGGAATAGGAGACGACGGGGGCCTCCACGAGGAGGACCCTATGTATTCATGGATCGGAAAGACGCCTTACCGCCACCATGCCCGGTGGTTGGTCTGGGCGAAGGACATCACGGGCAAGCGGCAATCGAGGCTGTTCGACAGCGAGGTCGATGCCGCGGATTGGATCGCGAGGAACCGACGCTTCATCGTCGCCGACGGGCGGCTGATGGGGGTCGCCGTTACGGAATATCTGGCGTTCCTCGGGACGCGGAACAAAGCGCCGCTGAGGCCGCAATCGGTGGTGACACTCGGATACCGGCTTCGAGCCGTCGCCAGGTGGGACGAACTGGCGCCTGTGGGGCGCTTCTCGTGGTCGAAGGCATGGGCAGCCGCAACCCAGGAAACGGCCCGTGCAACGCAAACTGGGATGCTTGCGGCGCTCCAGGGGTTCGTGTCGTGGCTGGGCCTGCCCTCGAAGGTCCTGGCGGGGTGCGAGGTGAGCGGGGACGTGGTTCGAGGGAAACGCCAGTTGAGGATTGACGACGCGCGCAAGTTCATCGGCGCCGCGCTGGCCGATGGTTCCCCTTTGGCGTTGGCCGCCGCCACGCAGGCATTCTGCGGCCTGCGCCCCGGGGAGGTGGTCGAGCTTCAGGTCCGAGATGTCGACGACCGTGGGAGGTTGCTGTGGGTGGCCGGCACGAAGACGCGCGCCGCGAAGCGCGAGGTGCCGGTGGACCCGGCGTTCGTGCCACACCTGGTCCGCGCCGCCGCGGGCCGCGAGCCGGGGGAGCGCCTGTTCCCGTGGGAGGGGGAGGCCTCGAAGGACGCCCACAAGGCACGGAAGGACGCCTTGAGCCGCAAGGTGCGCGACCTGTGCCGAGCCGCCGGGGTGGAGAGGGTCGTGCCGCACTCGCTGCGCGGCCTGAACGCCACGTTGAGAGTTACCGGGGGAGCCTCGGACGCCAGCATCACCCGGGCGCTCGGGCACCTGAGCATCGAGACCACCCGCCGGCACTACATCGCCCCGGGCGTTGCGGAGAAGTCCGCTCAAATGTCCGCTCACGGGCGACTGACCGAGCCCCGGGAGTTACCACAAGTTACCGAGGTCGAAGGCGCTTGACAGGCGCGAGGCATTCCGCTTAGAAGTCGCGTGCTTACGAACGCGAGGATGGCGAAACTGGTAGACGCACTAGCTTGAGGTAGTTGGGACCGGCCGCAACTCGGCCACGGACGCGGACTTAGAGAAACTCGAAGGTTACCGGAGTTACCGAAACCGGCCCCCGTCGTCCCTGTTCCGGTTTGTCTACCGACGCTTTGCGAGGTCGACGGTCAGGGACTGAGCCGCCAGCGCGACCGCATCCCGGGCCGAGCGGACGGCCGCCAGGGTCTCAGACATGGCCGCGTCGACGGTGGCGAGCTCGCGGAGACACCCCAGCGCCAGCGCCCGAGCCCGGGGGGTGGTTGCCGAGCGCATCTGACGTACGAGCATGGCCAGGCTGAGAGCCGCCTCGATGCCGCCGGTGGCAGCCCGGATGATGGTCTCGGCGAGGTGCTCGGTCAGGACCGCCGGCAGGTCAACGCGGTCGGTCTTCGATTCGGTATCCAGGAAGTCACTGAAGAGGCCCATGGGTCAGACCTTCGCGCCGCGGAGCCGAGCGTAGGCGAGGGAGAACCCCGACACACCGACGCACGTCACCGCAAGCCACGTCGGGACCGCACCAGGGTTCGCCAGGGCGTAGGTGGTGACCGCCGAGGTGCCGAGCCCCAAGGATGCCAGGAACGCGTCCAGGCGACTCACCTGCGCACTACCCAGCCGATGACGACAGCAACCACGACGGCCATGACGCCGCCCGCGATGGTGACGCCGATCCAGCGCAGCGCCTGGAGCTGGAGCTTGACGCCCTCCATGGCCGCCGCCAACGCCAGGGTGTGCGCGTCGAAGCGGTCGCGGAGTTGCCGGTGCTCGATGGCGAGGTCCTCGACCCGGTCGCCGAGGTTCTCGAACGCTTCGTGGCTGGCGAACTGCGGGCTCATGCGACGGTCCCGGCCGGGAGCGCCCCGAGCGTCACGAGGTAGGATTCGGCCGCCTTGTTGCGCGCGCTGATGCCGCCCCCGACGTAGGCGGTGACGAGGTCGGTGAACCCCGTGGGGGTTGTGAACCCGAAGACCTCGAGGATGTCGCCGTAGCCGAGCGGGGTGCCCTTGGCGCGCAGCCCCTCGCTTGACCCGTCGCGGATGCCCAGCGTGAAGAGCTGCGGCCACGGGAGCGCCCCCGCACCCTGGGCGGAAACCGTCACGAGCGCCGTGTTCGTGTCGCCGTTGAGGTCGACCACGACCACGCGCATCTTGGCGATATTCGGGACCGGAACGTTGACCGTGAGATTCAACATGGACGCTCCTTTAGTTTTGGCAGCGCCACGCGGTGCCGTCGTAGATGAAGTCCCAAGCGCCGTTGGTGGTGGTGGTCAGGGCGGTACCACTGCGGAAGGTGATGTTCCCGGCGTTGGTCACCTGAGAGGCGGTGCCGGTTCCGAAGATGAGCGTCACCCGCGAACCGGCCTGCCAGTTGGTCGTGGTGATCGTCTGGATGACCGTGGTACCGGTGATCGGGAAGACGTTGCCGTCGTTGCCGAGGGTGATGGTAGTGGCGCTGGCGACTGCCGCGCCCTGTTTGAGTTGGTGGCGAGTGTTGTGGATCAGGCCGTTGGCGTTGACGTGGAGCTGCTGAGTACCAGCCGCCGACCACCCGAGGTCATCGGTAGCAGCCTGGAACAGGCCGGATCCGACGTTGGCATTGAAGTAGA
>Ga0265328_10000126_pt1 | contig 36478 bp, 34 predicted proteins | sample 41624metaG_FD_202086 | JGI IMG/M metagenome (GOLD analysis project Ga0265328, IMG submission 202086) | Rhizosphere microbial communities from Carex aquatilis grown in University of Washington, Seatle, WA, United States - 4-16-24 metaG | ecosystem: Host-associated > Plants > Roots > Rhizosphere...
CGCGCTCGCCCCGGCTGCGCAACCCCGACCAGCTCCGCCGGGGCGAGCGCTACCGTTGCGCGCTACGACCAAACAGGGGGTCAATTTTGAACGCCGATCGGGGGTCAATTTTGGACGCCGATTGACAGTCGCCGGCCTTGTCCTCTTGCGACAGAGGCCGGGCACGGCGAAGGGCGTCATGTTCATCACGATCGAGGACGAAACCGGCATCGCCAATCTCATCGTTTGGCCATCCGTCTATGAGAAGCTGCGCCGCATCATCCTTTCCGCCGGCATGCTGGGAGTTCGTGGCCGTGTTCAGCGCGAAGGCGAGGTCGTCCATATCATCGCCCATTGGCTGACGGATATGTCCGGCAGCTTGGCGAAGATAGGCGTCGCCTGAACTTGCAATCGGCGGCGCGGTTCGAAAACATGCGGGCCAGAGGCCTCGCCTGCCACCCGGCTCGGGAACACAAGGCCTCTATCGCATCGCAGGAACGCTCCATGGGCGACACAATCATCGAAGCCCCGGCACCAGAGGGCATTGCGTCGCGACCGCTTCGTTTGAGCGGGTCCGCTAAACCCCAAATTGCTGCCGCGACGAGCGCATTCTCGCGCTACGGGTTCGCGCCAGGCTGCGCCATCAGCGCTCTCCTCAAACGAGTCCGCTCGTCCCCGCATCGCCGCCGTTCCAAACGCATCCTCACGCGGCAGCCGGGCGCCAACCTGCGCCGCCAGCGCGTTGTCCAAGCGAGTCCGCTCCTCCTCGCATTACCGCCGCTACGTAAGCATTCTCGCGCGGCAATGATGCGCCAATTCGCACCTTCAGCATGGTTCGGCTTTCGTCGCTTGTCCTCACACCCCACCGCGATCATTCGCGCGTGCTCTCAATGTCGGAGAAACCAACATGGCGACGACCTACCTTCCTCGCGTTACTGCGGCGGACCATGAAGTCTTGCGGCGCGTGGTCGGCAACTATCCAGCCGATTCATACGAAAAATGGCTTTATCTGCAAGCGAAGGAGATCGCGAATTGGCAAAGAAGCGGGTGGGAGGTGATCTTGATCGATGTCAACGCGGACGATTTTGTCCGCTATTGCAGGGAGACCACGGCAAGCCCGAACTTCCACACGTTCAGAGCTATCGCCTCTGCCAAGGCGATTGGAAAATTTAATTGATGTCCATGCGATGAGCCCGACTCCCGAGGAATCTTCGTTCATGCTTTCACCGATCGGTCCGCTTGTCCTCAGGAAGCGCACGCGAAGGAGCACGCTCCCGCCCTGCCGCTTCGCGCCACGACCGGACATTGGACAGGCTACCGACCGAAGTCGGACGCTGGGGAGTTCCGCTTGCCGGCACTTGTCTACAGCAACCGTCGCCGGCGACCTGCCGGGCGTCGGTCGCGCGATACGGACAGCCCCGCGAGAAGCGGAGCGTACGCGGCGAGCCTGCGGGAAACGAACTCCGTGAAGAGCCGCACGCGCTTCGTCTTGCGTGTCTCCCCCTGCGTGAGAAGCCAAAGCGTTCCGTACGTGTGTAGGTCGGTGCCCGGCACCCTCACCAGTAGGGGGTCGGCATCTCCGACGAAGCACGGCAGTGTCGTGATCCCGAGCCCTTGCCGTACGGCAACGATTTGCGCTTCGGAGTCCGTGGTCCTGAATGGAACCCGCGTGGCGCGAACCTCACCCTCGCTGGCCCAACCCGGAATTCCATGAAGGCTTATGACGATCCACCGGATGGGATCCGGCGCGCCCGCACGCTACGCGCCTAGTCGATCGCGGGAGATGTAGACGCCGCCGAGCAGTTCCGGTCTCTTCAGGCCGTGGAGATTGAGTGGCAGGGTTTTGCGGTTGTAGACGACGCGGATCGCCACGTCGGCCTCTCGGCTGGTCAGATTTGCCAGTTCGCCAGACGACAAGATTTCCATCTCGATGCCCGGATGCAGACGCGCGAGATTAGCGAAATCTGGCATGAGCAGCTGAATCGCGAGGGGCGGAGCCAACGTTACCCGCAGAAGCCCGCGCACGCTCTGGTCGCGCCCGAAAACGCGTCTCCAGCTGGTGCGACGACGCTTCCATCTGGTGCGCGAGCTCGAGGACCTCCTCACCCGCAGCCGTCAGGCGATAGCCTGAAGGCAGCTTTTCGAACATGTGCGCCCCGAGGGGATCCTCGAGCTGGGCAATGCGTCGCAGCACGGTCGCGTGGTTTACCCCAAGGCGCCCGGCGGCGGCCCGCACAAAGCCTCCTTGCACTATGGCAGAAAGTAGCGAACGCCATCCCAGTCGATCATGGTGCAATGTGGCACCGCGCGGTGCGCCGTTCAAAGCCCGTATCCAACGCACCATATAGCAGTGGACGATTGTGTTAGAGTATATTCCGAGGGTAGCGGTATTCACAAATTCAGGCTCTCTGGCTGAAGTAGCGACTGGCGTTGTCGTCCGGCCGGATTGATTTCGCACCACCGATGTGCGCGCTTGCGCACTGAACGCCTCACTCCGGCGGACCCATCTCGAAGCAACCAGAGACTCGAGACGGCGAAACAAGGAGACCGCACGACATGACCAGACTGAATGGAAAGACCGCCGTGATCACCGGTGGCGCTACCGGCATCGGCCTCGCCGCGGCAAAGCGTTTCATTGAAGAGGGCGCCTTCGTCTTCATCTTCGGCCGCCGGCAGGACGCGCTTGACGCCGCAGTGGCCGACCTCGGGCCCAACTCTCGCTCGGTGAAGGGCTCAGTCTCGGATGAGGCCGACCTCGACCGGCTTTATGCCGCGGTGAAGGCCGAGCGCGGAACCCTCGACATCGTCTTCGCCAATGCCGGGGTGGGAAGCCAGCTTCGGCTCGGCGAGATCACCGCCAAGCACATTGACGAAACCTTCGACGTCAATGTGAAGGGTACGATCTTCACGGTCCAGAAGGCGCTGCCGCTGATGGGCAAGGGCGGTTCGATTATCCTAACCGGATCGAGCGCCGGCACTACGGGCGCTCCGGCAATGAGCGCCTACAGTGCGAGCAAGGCGGCCGTGCGCAACCTCGCGCGGACCTGGGCGGAGGACCTGAAGGGCACCGGCATCCGGGTAAACGTGCTTTCGCCCGGGCCGACGGCGACCGAACTCGCGAAGACAGCGCTAGGCGACGAAGGCATGAAGGTCTTCGCCTCGATGAATCCGCTCCAGCGCATGGCCGATCCGGCGGAGATCGGAGCGGCGGCTGCCTTTCTCGCGTCGCGGGACAGCAGCTTCATGACCGCCAGCGAGCTTGCCGTTGACGGCGGCCTTGCCCAACTCTGACGCGCTACGCCCGGCCGGGCGCTAACAGTGAAAGCAATAGAGTAGATCGGGCACGAACCGATATAAGGAAAAAGGAGAGACTTCAATGAGCATCGAAAAAAATGTACAGGTTGTGAAGGATTTTTTTGCAGCAATTGGCCGCGGCGATAAGCAAGGGCTGCTGGCGTTGGCTGCCGAAGATATTGAGTGGATCATTCCGGGAAAGGACTGGCCGCTGGCCGGAACGCATCGCGGACACGCTGGATTGATGGATTTGCTTCAGATTGCTTCAGAAACGGTTGAAACCTCTACAGAGCCCTCCGAATACGTAGCGCAGGGAGACCGGGTTCTCGTCGTCGGTGTCGCTAAGGGGAAAATCAAAGCCACGAATAAGCCGTTCAAGGACGATTGGATTTTCGCCATTACAGTTCGAAATGGCAAAGTGACGAATATCCGAGAGTATATCGACACCCAAGCACTGGCGCGGGCCTCCGAAATGAATACGAGCCCACGCCATAACCCATCGAAACCGATACCACACGAAACGATTCGTAAAGTCAGCTAACACGTTCAACAGCGGCAACGCCTTGCCGAAGCACCAAACGGCGGTAACCAACTCCAGAAAGGATAGATTATGCTTGATAATGAAAACGTTATCAGAAAGCTCTACACTTATGCAGATGGGCAAGGATTAGATACGGAGAAGTTTGTCTCTATGTTCTCTGACGAAGGATACATGTTGGATATGGCTTCCGGCACGAAGTTCCGCGGGAAGGCCATTGGTGACTCCATTGCCGCCTTAGCAAGTGCATTCCCCGACCTCCACCGTGAGTTACTTAGCATCTACGTCGCGGAGAACGTCGTCGTTGTCGAAATCGCAATTCGGGGAACGCATAAAGGTGGGCTGGCCCTTGCTTCTGGAACTCTATCTCCGACGGGTAAGACAATAGATGTCCCGACGTGCGATATTTATCACCTTGAGGGTGGGAAGATCATCGCCTTCAATTGCTACAATTTGCCTTCCGCAATGCTGCGGCAACTTGGCGAAAAAAATATGAGGTTATCATGACCACCAAACCCCGCATCGCCATTGTGATTGGTTCGACCCGGCCCGGTCGGTACGCCGACAAGGCCGCTGGCTGGATGCTGAAACAGACCCAGGCCCGTGACGACATCGAGGCGGAGCTTCTCGACCTGCGCGACCATCCGATGCCCTTCTTCGATGAGAAGGGGCCGCCTATCTCGACGCCCAGCGAGAACCCCGAGGCATTACGCTGGCAGAAAACGCTCGCCCGATACGACGGTTTCGTTTTCGTGGTGGCCGAATACAACAGCTCGATCACGGGCGTGCTGAAGAATGCGCTCGACCAAGCCTATAAGGAGTGGGGACGGAAGCCGTTCACTGCCATTGGTTACGGTGGGGCCGGAGCGGCGCGGGCGATTGAGCATCTACGCCAAATCACGAGTGCGCTGCAAATGGTTTCGACCGCAGACACCGTCAACATTGGCGGCGGCGATTTCATGTCGACCTCGCCGATGGGTGAAAACAAGCCCATCGAAGACATCGAGGCACACCTGCAGGGCAAGACGAAGTCGGCTTTGGATGAGCTTGTCTGGTGGGCACGCGCGACGATGGCGGCGAAAGCCGCTGAAGCTTCATCGCGGCGCGACCCGAACGAGCTGGCGGCGTAGCGCTGGCCATCTGCGGCCATCGGGTCGGGGGATACACGGTGGATCAGCCGTGCATCGCCCCCTCGTACGCCGCGCGTTCGTCGAATGCCCGACTATAAAGGAGATCCCGATGTACGACCAATCCAAGCTAACCGAGTTGATCAAGTTCGCACATGTAGATACGGGCTCCTCCGTTATCGACGTTTACCCAGGCGACGGCGATTGGACCCGTATATTCTCCGACGTCGTGGGTCCCGAAGGACGGGTCTACAGCTTCGTGCCGGCCGAAGTGGCCGACTTCAAGAACGATCCGGTCGGCCGCATGCGGACGCTTGCGAAAGAGCCGGGCCGAGAGAACGTCGAAGTCGTCTCGGCGGACCTCATAGCGATGCCGAAGGCCACGCAACCTGCGGATGTCCTGTGGCTGCACCTGTTCTACCACGATCTCCATACCAAGCTGATTGGAGCCAAGGGCGCGACGGCGGCCGACTTCAATCAAGCCGTCTACGAGCGGCTAAAGCCCGGTGGGTACTACGTCATTGTCGACCATGCCGCCGCCGCAGGTGCGGGAACGAGCGACGCTCAGTCGCTGCATCGGATCGACCCTGCGTCCGTCCGCAAGGAGGTAGAGGCGGCAGGCTTCGTACTGGACGCGGAAAGCACCATGCTCGCGAAGAAGAACGATCCGCACTCGATTAAGGTGTTCGATCCCTCGATCAAGGGCGAGACCGATCGCTTCGCCTATCGGTTCGTAAAGCCCTGACAGGTCCCGGCGCCGTCCATGAGATCCAGGAGGGCAAAGTCATGATCCGACGTCCGGAAGCGGCAAGGTCTTCGACGTCCCTTTCCACCCGTCTCGCACATGCTTAACGTCCGCTTTGCGCGTCGCAGGCGCGAGTAAGAATCTTGAATTTTGAAACGGCACAGGATCAACCCGGATGTCGCTGAAGGGTCATCTTCGCCCGTCCGCCCTTCCTCATAGTGCGCCCGCTCATCCTCCAAAACCGTCCTCGACAAAGAACATCGCGAATCGCAAGTTCGCCAAATCCACCGCCCAAGTCGTAGACGTGACGCGGGGAAACGAGAGCGCAAGCGATGAATGATCCTGACGATCATCTCCCCATTCCCGCCGCCCTATGCTCGCGCCAGTCTGGCGACACGTCGACGCGCTCCGACCCGCATGCAACGCAAACGAAGCATCGCTTGCCCGCGATGGCCGGAAGGGGCGTTTCAGGCGCGAGACCGATCGCGGCGAAGCCGATGGGCGTCGACCGCAGGCACATCGGATTGCGGCACGTCACCCATGCGCCGGCGACGCCTTGGGATTGAAGATCGGCGATTGTAGGAGGGACGATGGTCATGCAGAATCGGAGCCTACGCAATGTCGAGATTCGGCGCGAGATGGAACGAACACTGATACTCGCAGCGCTGGTGGCATGGACGTGGCCGGTACTTGCCGCTGATCTCCCGACTAATCCCGCCGTGACGCAAGTGACGATCGCGACCACGATATGCGTTTCAGGCTGGACGAGGACCGTTCGCCCGTCCGCATGGGAGACCGCGCGCAGCAAGATCAAGCTTATTCGAGAGTTGGAACTTCCCGAAGAGCTTCTGACAGACTTCGAACTTGACCACAGGATACCCCTCGCGCTCGGCGGCGCGCCAGCGGACCCAAGAAACTTAGAGCTTCAGTCGTGGGATGAAGCCGGCGACAAAAACGCTGTGGAGGCCTGCTTGTCGCGCGCCGTGTGCGCAGGCAAGATCGGACTGGACGAAGCGCGCCGGCGCATATGGAGCGATTGGCGGCACGCTGGCACCGGCTGCGATGCGGGGAAATGATGGGCTGGAGAGGTCAAGCAAATCGAGATGAGGACGCCGAGCGCCAGTGGCGCGCGCTTCCCTTGCGGGAGCGATACCGCTGGACGGAATTGGGCGTAACATTTGCCGCGGTCGCTGCGATCTTGGCGCTGCTTTTCTTTCTGAGATGACGTAAGCGTCCGGTTAGGGCCGCGGTCAGGCTTCGGGCCTCAAAGTCCAGCTGTCGTCGCCTTGCAACGCGTCACCGAATGGAATGTCATCGTCGGCGCCGTCGCGCATCGAGCGGCGCCGCTCAGAAAGGCTCGCCGAATCGGTCGTGCGTTGCTTTTTCAGCTTTCCGTAATAAGCTCTAAACTCGTTAACCTATTGTTTTAGTTCCATAATTGCGATTATGCGAATCGTGTATGTAGCCGCAATATTGAAATGACACCCCTCTGCGGCACCCTGCCCTAACGGGCGAAGCCTGTCACGAAATTCAACACTTTCGCAACACGCGCTGACCCCTTGAAAATCAAGGGCGTGGCGCGTGACGTAACGCTTTTGCCTGGCCGTGAGTTCGACCGAAACGACAGGAAAGGAGTGTCTCGATGACGGGAAACTCGAAATTTTCTATAGCTCGGCGTGACATTCGCCGGCTCGTAGCTTCATTCACTCGGCCTGCCGGCGCTACGGGCTTGCCCGAACCCGTCAGCGGGGGCAGGATAGGCTAAAACTCGCTGGTGATCCGGCTAATCTGGGCTAAGGGAGGTCGTTACCATGAGAGTCTCTGCCCGAGCGGGGTTTAGATCGGATTGGAAATCATCCAAACCGAAGCTGCGCCTGGGCGGCGTGATTCTCGCCTTTGTGCTGGTGGGTGCATCGGTCGCCCGCGCTGGCGAACTCATTGTCTACAACCTCTCCGACAGGACGGTTAATTGTTCCGTCGACGGTTACACGAAGGCCACTGCCGTCAAGGCCGATCTGGCATTCCGGGTGGAGCCAGGGCATAGACTCAATATTCCTCCCAACTTCAAGTCCAAGGATCAGGCTCTGAGCACGGTAAAGTGCGGCGGCTTGCGGACACGGGCGATGAACATCACGCCCGATAGTCCGGATCGAGTTCTGTTCCTCAATGGCCATCAACACCGTGTGGTTAATGCGTTACTCTACGCCTCAATTCCAACGGATCCAAAGGCCGGATTTTCCCCGCTCGTCCGATGGCTGACGCTGAGCTATCAGGCGGTGCATCCAGAGGTCCTCCTCAATCTCGTCATTGATCCGTCAATCGACGTCTACAGTTTCAGCAACCTCAAGGACACAGTATTCAGCGCGAAAGGGTTTGATGTTGCCGAGATCGACACCGTCTTCCTAAAATGGCTCAAAGACCAAGGCCTCATCGCCCCCGCCCGTATCACCGGTGATGAACCTTGGCCCGTAGGTAAGGCGGCTGTCACCATCGATGGACAAGCCTACGGCGTGCCAAGCTGGCTTTGCTCTGATTTCCTCTTCAGCACTGGGAGCGACATTCGGAACCTCAAAACGTTCGCCGATCTGCAGGTATTTCTCGCCAAGGCTCCGGGAGGCCGGCGCGGCCTAGTGGGAGACCTCGATGGCACTTGGACAATTCCAGCCTTCTACATTCAGGCTTTCGTACAAAGCCATGCAGACATGACGGCCGCCGCAGCCGCCGCTGCGCCGACCGATGCCGCCGTCATCGCGAGGCTCGCGAAGTTTGGAAACTATTGCTTATTCTTGAGTGGCGATCCCTGTATTGACGGCTCGCTCCACAACGCCAAGGATGGGGCTGTCGAAGCGGACTTCGTCGCTGAGCAGGCCGCCGCGGACCTCGGGTTTTCGGAGCGGTCATTTTTTCTGGCCTACTACCTATCCACACCCGCCTCGCTTTCCTTGACTGCGATGCCGTGGGGCGACAAACCGGACGCGCCGAGGCTCGTGTATTCCGATGCGTTCATTACCAACCGTGCAACCTGCGGCAAAGATCCGTGCGAGACCGATGCTGCCGAGTTGGCAGCATTCATGACTTCCGCTCCGGTCAAGAAATACATCGCCATGGCCACAGATCTTCCGGCAGGTGATCCGCCGCGTCACCTGAAGCTTATCCCGTTGTCCCAGGTGGCACTAAATGTGGTATGCCTGTCTAGCTGAGCCGCCTCCCGGAGCGGTCGCGACGGGGCTTCCAATGGCCAAGGGCCAATCGCTTTCAGAGTTTCAAGAGGCCTTTCCCGACGAAGCGTGCTGCGCGGCGTTCCTGGTGCGGCGGCGTTGGCCCAATGGTTTCGTTTGTCCCGGTTGCGCCGGGCGTCGTGCGGCGGCTTTGAAGAGCCGGGCTTATACTTACGAGTGCGCGAACTGCGGTCGTCAGACATCGATCACGGCGGGCACGGCGATGCACCGCACCAGGCTGCCGCTAACGACATGGTTCTGGGCCGCGCATCTCATGGCGACGCATTCCAACGGGATGTCGGCGCGGCAATTGGAGGATCAACTCGGCGTCACTTACAAGACCGCTTGGCTCCTGACGCAGAAGCTGCGGCGATCGATGGTCGATCCAGACCGTGAACCACTGGAGGGAGTCGTCGAGGTCGATCAGGCGGAAATCCCTTTCCGCGAAGGCGATGCATTCTTCGAGCCCGGCTCCGCCGGCAAAATCTTCATCATTGGCGCCGTCGAGGTGATCGATCGCGACATCAATCAGTCCAAGCCGCGACGCAGGCACGCAAAATATCTCGATACGCGGTCTGGCCGCGTTCGCCTCGCCATGATCGCCGACAATTCCGCCGCTTCGATCGAGGCCTTCGTGAGAGCCAATGTGAAGCGCGGAACCACCCTGATCACCGATGGCCACGCGTCCTATCCAGGACTGACCGACTATAGGCACGATCCGCGCGTGGTCGGCAAAATGGCGGGACATGTTGTCCTGCCATGGGTTCACCGAGTTTTCGCACTGCTGAAACGATGGAGCCTTGGCACGTATCACGGGCTGCGCCGCAGGCACCTCAACACTTATCTCAACGAATTCGTTTTTCGTTACAATCGCCGCTTCCACCGCCATGTTTCGTTTGAGACCTTGCTCGGGCTGGCGGCCCAACATGACCCCGCGAGCTATTGGGATATCGTCAACCGCGACAATCCTCGGAAGGGCGTCCCAACAATCAGGCGTACGGCGCGCCGCCGTAAGACGGCAACCGGAATGCGACAGGATAGCCCGTCGTCAACGCCGTCCGATGGACAAATTCAACCTGCCGAATCCGTTCAGGCACTACATATAGAAGAGCCTGGGACAACGGGATAAGCCTCCGTCACCTGCTAGCCGCCACCAAAGCCTTCTACGACGATGCCGACGTTAAGGGTGATGCCGTCTATTCCCAGCTTGCGAGCAGTTTCCTTCGTGGGAATATCCAGCCTTACCTGACATCGTTCACCCCGCAGCTTCAATATGACTTGCTCTCAAGCATTTGCTCGGCTCTGAAGCAAGAGAGTCCCAGCTGGAAGTGCAAAGTCCCGAAGAAACCGGAGTGATGGGCTGCGAGGCGCACTCACCCTGATTAAGAAGGCATGGGACGAGGCGCTGCAACGATTGATGACTACGGGACGAGGGGGCTCACGACGGCGGTACCTGCAGGCGCATGTCAATAACATTAGGGGCTGACATTGCTAAGGTTGATATTTATATTTTGGGGGTCATCGCAGAATCTGTTCCACAACCTACGCTAAGGAGCCGAAAGCTGATTTCGCGCCCCCGGCCAAAAACTCCTCGAAAGGAGGCATTCGTAACACACTGTTTTCCTTCGCTTCCTGAAACGGCTTTGGCTCTGGCCAAAAACTAAAGTTTTTGGTCGCCGCCTTTTGGAATGTCCATAACTCGCTGAATAATTGCCATTTTTCGCTTGGCGTAGGATTCAGAACGGATTCTCCGATGACCCCCGTAAGCTCGCAGCCTGACCCGCACCCCCACGCCGTCTCAACCCGTGGTTCTCACCGGATGCTTACGGTTCATCAGCGAGAAGACCCGGTGGATCCACGGCAACACCACGTGTCTGGCCATCTTGCCGACCACGCGCGGATCGTGCCGATAATCGGTCAAGCCAGGATAGGAGGGCCGCGACGCCGGCGGCGGTCTACGGCCCTGTCGGAGCCGGCGGCAGGGCGTTCTTGAAGCGGTCTCGATCGTCGGCGCCGCCCGCCGTCGCGTACTTGTCGAGCGCCATCGCGTAGGCGAGGAGCATTGCGGCAGCCAGGGCTTCCGCCTGCGCCCGGTCGGTTCGCATGCGCGCGTCGAGCGCCAGTATCGAGCCGTGCGCGATCTCGGACCGGTAGCCGTAAAGGCGATGCACCAACTGCTTGAGCGTGACGCCGTCCGCGGTAACGAGGCGGGCATAGGGGATTTGCAGCAGGCGCGCCGCAAGTTGCAGGATGCCGCTTTCCATCTTCCCGCCACAGAGGATGTCGAGCGCAATCGCGAAGTTCACCGTGGCGGCGAAGTCCGCTTCGTCTGAGCAGGCGCGGCCATACCAATGCATGGCGTTGATCCAGCGATTGGAAAGCTCGCGACACGGCGCGGCCGACGAATCGGCGAGCAGCAGGCCGGCGATCCGGCGCCCGGCCGCCTCGCGCAGGTCGACGCTATCCGCGATGACGCTCTCAGCCATCCCCGGCGCGCCGGAGACGCCGCGCTGATTGATGGACCCGCCATGCGCCAGATCTTCGCCGTCGCGCTGATTCAGGCGGTCCACGCCCCTGGGCGGCCCATGATCCGCCGCCGTGGTGATGCGAGCGTTGTGCGTGGCGGGGACGATGAGTCGCAACGTGTCGAGCGCCGCGCGCGTCGCGAGAAGCGCGCGCCGATAAGACTCCGCCGGTTCGAAACCGTCGACGGTGCCACAGGCCACCCATTGGTCGGGGTGGACGGAACGTGCCACCGAGCGCACTGCGAGCGGCGCGTCCTGAGCGAGCGGCTTTCCGTCCCAAGCCGCGAGCACGCCGTCCATCCAGGTCGAGCGCTGGCCTCGGCGTCGCTCGATTTCGCCAACCCATCTCTTCGGCGAAACGAATTTGACGGGGCCGACTTCGAAGTCGGGCGCCTGTTGGCCGACGAAAAGCCAGACCGGGAAATAGTGGGTCAGCCGGCTCTTCCGACGGTCCAGCCGCTCCGCCAGACGCGTCTTGTAACGCGTCCAGTTGGCGTCGACATCTGTTGACCGAGCTAGGTCGTTGAGAAGCTCGCCTAGCGTCGTCGCCGCTTCGAGCCGCATCGTGTCCTGGTTGATCGTCCGGTCGAAGTCCGGATCGTTGGCCTGAAGCGCATCCGCGATCTCGGCGAGCGCGTGCATCGCCCTGTTGCTGGTCTGATAGGAGCCGAACTCGTCACCGGCCGCGATGCTCGGTCCGAACGGCGCGCCGGGCGTCTCCTTTCTCCATCTCTCGAAAGGACCGTTGTGCATCGACAGCGTTTCCTTGAGCGCGTCGTCGAGCAGGGCCTTCAATTTCGCCATCGACTTATCCTTCCCGCGGGCTCGCTCGCGGCGAGGGGAAAACCTGCCCTCGTATCGCGTGCAAGCAATGGTTGAATTAAGCCCCGACGGTTTGTTCGGCGGGGCCTTTTTCGGTCAGGCGACCGTGCGCTTTGTCACCGAGCTATAATTTTCGCGCGGGTTGAAGGGTTTCGAGCGCGCCGTCTTTCATGAAACGATATCGCAGTGCGACATATTGCACGCGAACGGCAAGTTTGTTCGGCGGGGACGCCTTTTTGGGGTCATCGTGGAATCTTCCCGAAATCGTGCGCTAGGCCAGAACTAACGAAAAGGCGTTCTAGTACACATAAGGAAATTCTGGCGACGGGTCAGTGAGATAGCGGAAAACAGATGATTCCCGACGCCAGCCGATCATTGTCCTGAAAGGGCAAAAACGGGCCAAATCCATGTGCCACAAAGCCTGTCGGAATGGAAAGCTGTGCGGAAACCCTGATGCGAGCGTTTTCCGACAGGCTATCCGTTCTCGTTCCGTCCCCTTATGCGGACCAGAACGCCTTTCCATTACTTCGGGCCGAAGGGGTATATTACGGCCGTCCAATCACCGTGCCCCTCTCCATACGGGTAGATGTAAACCTCCGATAGCGGCCAGGTCGGCGTGGCCGAGAAATTGAAGAACGTCCGTAGTTCTGAACTTTGGCCGAGACCCGCGGGTATCCCGTACTCCGCCACCATCATGATCGCACAGGCTGTCACGGCCGCGAAGGCTTGCTCCAGGGTACCCCGTTCGAATTCGGTTTCGCGGTTGTGCTTCACAGCGTTGTAGGCGCCGTACCAACCCAGCTCCTGGCTCGGCTTGCCCGTGGTGCCCCAACCTGCGAAGGGACTCACAGGTGCGAGCCATGGATAGCTCGGAAAGCTCACCGCATAGGAATCAAGGCGCATCGCTGCACACAGTTTCACATAGTCGTTCGTCGAGAAGCGGTCGCGCGTCACTCCGTTGGCGATCAGCACGCCGCGCCAATGGCTTTCCACCTCGGTGCAGGCGAGAATCAGCAGATTCCGGATGTCATGGCCGAACGCGGCGAAGGTGGCCTGTGTTGGGTGAACGGTCTGACAGATGCGATCGAGCTGACGCATGAGGGCGGTCAGCTGTCCACGCGCGATTGCCATCACATCGGCCTCATGCTGTGTGCCGGGGCTCCAACCGGGTGCTTCGTGGGGGTGCTGGTCTATCGGCCGTGCCATGCGTGCGTAATATTCGCCTGGCTTCAGCACGGTCTTTTGGAATGGATACTCTCCGGGCTCGAACCACGGCGTCATGCGGCGCAGCGCGTCCCAGATGCTCTCGCTAAGTTCGGCCCGGAAATACGTGCCGGGGCCGCCCTCCGGATTCGCGATCCCAACACGCACAGCTGTGCAGTCGTCGATCTTCCAGACCTGTGTCGATGATGATCCGCTCTGCGTTAGGAAACGGCGAATGTAATAGGTCATCTACTGCACCTCTCGCCTCCCGGGCCGCAGCCCTTTGTTCAATGCGTCGCAGGCCGTCGAACTTTATCGAAATTCGTGACTTTCGTGAATCGAGCCTCGCTTGCAAAAGGTAGAATTTTACAAGGCGTTCCATAACGAGCGTCCAGCGGTTTTTGGCGCTCGCCGCATGGCACACCAAGCTGTTAGCATCAACCTCAAAGAGATCGCACCGAACAACAGCCGCATGGTTTCATCCCGTCAAAAAGTAGCGAACCGGGCGCCTGACAATCTCACTTCCCGGCCGCCTTCCTCGGAGCGCGGGCATTTTTGACCGGCGGATGATCGTAGACATAGGTCCGAGCACCGATCGTCCCTCTGTAGCCGCCGCGTCCGGCATCGCGCCGCAAGGGGTCATGAGAGAATCTGTTCCAAATCCTACGCTAAGCCGGGAAACCCATTAAATCAGGGCGTTGCAGTATCGTCCAGAAACCGCTCGTTTTGTGGACAGTCGGCTTTGGGCGAGAAAATCGCTCAAGAATCCGTCCATAAACCAGTCCACAAATCTGGAGCCGTCCCAAAATTCGGTCAGGCGGTTATGGGACGATCCTTAGCGTAGGATTTGGAACAGATTCCACGATGACCCCCGCAAGACGAAACGCACGGACGTATTCGCCACCAGGGTTGTCACCGTGTCGCGAGTCTCGTCAAATCCTTCAAACCAAACCGTGATCGTCTCGCCGGGGTAATCCTCGCACTCCAAAATCGTCTCCTGCATCGTCCTTACTCCTTTTCAAACACAGTCCCGTTCATCCGACTCAATAGGCAAGGGGAGCCCTTAAAGCTGACGACCCTTCTAGCCGTTATGAAGGCGCTCGTCTTCGTCTTCGGGTTGCGCCCCATTCGCGCGCGCTTGGAGCGCATCACCAAGTTCCCAAAGCCATGAAAGCTCATTTCTCCGTCGACGAGCAATGCGCGCTCAACTTCACGCAAGGTCTCCTCTATCAATTCAGCAGCCTGCTTTCCAGAGAGGTGCGGCGCCGCTCTTTGAACCGCATGCTTCAACCCATCGCGCGTAAGCGTCTTGCCCGGCATACTCCCCACCCTCCTCCTTACGCTCAGCCCGTGAGACGCGACCCAATTTCGACGCCCGCAAGGAGCAATGCCACGCCGAGGACCATGCCAACCACCAACCATTGCAGCATTTGCCGTCGCGCAGCGTCGCGCGCAACGTCCCTCGCCGCGCTCGCGATCGCTTTCGCCAGATCGGCTTTCGCGGACTCGACGCTTGCGCGTATCGTCGCGTCGGCGGCTATTCGGGTCTCGTCTAAAATTCGCTTCGCTTCCTTGCCAATCTCCTTGGGAAACTGACGATATAGGCTTTCGTAAAATTGCAGCGCGTAGAGCACGAGCCACAGCGCATCATTGTCCTTTAAGCCCAAGACGCTTTGCACGCGCCGCAATTGGTCGCGTTCCGCAACCGTGGCCGCGCGCCCGAGCAATCTTTCGTATGCCGTTTCGACCCAGGTTTCCTCAGGCATCGACGAGGCCGGGGAAAATCTTGTTGACCTCTTCGAGCCAACGGCGCAGTTCGGCGCGGTTGCCAATGGGCATGGTTCGCCATGCTTTGGCGATGCTCAACCGATCGCTGTAGAGCGCGTCGCTCACCCGGTCGGCCATATCGGGAAACAAGACCGAGCGCCCGCCCTTCCTTTCAACGGCCTTTCTCACATCCGAGCCATTGTAGAGCTCGAACTTCGCGTCGGCGCCGAAGTAGCCGTTTTTCACCACATGCAGCGCGGAATTTCCAATCGCCTCCGCATAATCTTGCATCAGTTCGAGACTGTCGCGCTGGCGGTTGATGACCCACAAGGTCACCAAATTCCTTTGCAACTCGTCGAGCGATTTGCTGAGGGTCCCGCCATATTGCGCGACCCCCACGTTGTTGCGCGCCGCCGTGTTGACGACGACCACGCAGTCCCTGTGCTCGTCGCAGATGTTGACGAACTGAATCCAGCCGTCGGCGTCGTCCAGATTGACGAGTTGGCAGGTCACTTCCTCTTCGTAGGATTTCAGGACGTCAGGGTTCGACGTGTCGGCGTCGATCAAGAACACCTGTTCGTCGTTCTCCTTGAGATAGTGAACGAGCGCCATCGTCACGAGCGATTTGCCGACGCCACCCTTGCTGCCACCGACGACATAGATTGGCTTATTCATCAAATGGTCTCCTAAATTTTCTCTCGATCGCGCCGGAGCGGAAACGACCACGCCGGCACTGCTTCCTCGCCCTCGGTTCCAGATTTCTCCGCTGGAGCCGCGCCCGGTTTCGGGGGCTTCGGCATCGGCGGGATTTCTCGACGCTCCGATTCCGCTGCTGCCCCAGCTCTCACCAGGCCGATGGGCTTCGGCGGCTTTGGCATTGGGGGAACCGCCGGCCTCTCCGCGGCGCGCTCGACGCCGGCCGCGGCCCCCGGCCTCGGCGCCGGCGGAAAAGAACTCTTTTCCTCGGATCGCGCGCCATGGGCCTTGTCGGCCCGCGTCTTCATCTGCGACATCGAACCGTCTTCCGGCTTCGTCTTCGGCCGAGTCGCCGCAGCGCCGAGGCGCCTTTCCTGCGCCGGCCCTCGGCTTTGGCTGAGATAGTTTTTCAGCGTCCCTACTGAAATCTGGAGCCCGCTCTTCTGCAAAATTGCTCGCAGATCGTCCAAGCTGAGATTTTTGTCTTTGCGCGCCTTTATCAGTTCGGGGGCCAGGTCTCGGATCAAAGCCGCCCGCGAGCGATGCGCCTCTCTTGGCGGTTCCGCTGCCAAGCTTTTGCGAATCGCGTTGGCCACTTCGTTAGATATCTTCATGGCCGCTGATTATATCAAACTGCAAATAGCGTCTAGCCCCAAAAACACCGTGGCTTTTACGCATTCGTATTCAGCTAGCTTCCGCACTCGTGCCGACATCCACTCCTTACGCTTTCTCTGCCCTCTTCCGACATCGCCTCGACAGTCTCCCAAACGGTGACGGCGAATTACCGAAAAAATGCCCAACCAGTTCCCAACCGATGACGGGTCGTGGCCAAATTATTGCGATTTCGTGCGAAGCGAGCACCAAAGTGACGCCAAGCCGATGACACGGTGATGCCATGACGATGCGGAGCATGTGTCTTCAATGATTAATATAAGCTACCTATTTGTTACGCAACAGTGCGCATCTATGCTTTAGTTCATTCTATAAAAATGACGCAAAATACATCTAATAAATCTAACAAAGTATATAAAAATCATATAGATGAAGTTATCTGAGCTGTTTAGAGAATATTTTATGGCAGGATACCGAAAATGTAATACATTTTCTTGTGTGCCCTCGCCGGACGGGCTAAGGTCGCGTTCGGCAGTTTGGCAAGCCAAACCGAACGCTCAAAAACGACGCGCCGACATGACGGAACCCAAAGCGAAATCTCGAAAGAAAGCGCTCATGCGAACGGTCCGCATGAGCAAAGAGGAGTTCGAACTCTTTTCCGGTTTCTGCGCCTCAGAGGGGCTCACCACGAGCGAGGCGCTCCGCAGGCTGGCGCGATCGGCGGCGCTTCTCGGCCCAACATTGACCGGCGAAGCGCGGGCGGAGATCGTCGCGCTCACGCGTCAGATGCGGGCGATCGGAACGAACCTGAATCAGGCGGTCCACCGCATGAACGCGGGCCACATGGTTCCCGAGGACGAAATGACGCGCTACCTCGACGGGGTTCACGGGACGATCATCGAGCTTGATCGGCTGTATCGCTCCTTGTGCGCCAGAGCCCATAAACGCGCCGTGCAGGCAGTTGCGAGGCCTGTCGCATGACGGACCTATCCAGTTACGACACAACGTCTTTGGGAGGGCGGTTGCGCCGCTTGCGGCTCGCGGCGGCCTTTGCCGAACGTCAGGCGATCATCGAGGCGGAGGAGTCAGCGGTCTTCGCGTTTCGGGCGGCGGGCGCCGTCCACCCCGCCCCGCACGTGTCGCCGGCCCCATCTTCGGCCGCCACCGTTTCACAGAGCGCCCTACCCTACACGGGCGCCGCGCCGCACTCGCCCGCGCAACAATCGACGCTGGCCGAGGAAGAATGGGCGATGCAAAAGCCGGCCGCCCCCGGGGGTGGCGGCGGCCGTCGCGGCGCTTCCTCGCCAGCTTCGACCGGCCTCTTGGCGGGGGCGTCGCCCGGCCTCGGCGGGGTCGCCGCGGCGATGTCCGCCAGTGGCGCGCCCCGATCAGCGGAATTGAAAAAGGCAGGGCTTGCCGCAGGCTCACAAGCCGCCGTCGTCAAACTCGCGAGCTACGGCGCCGGTCCCGTGCGCGCCGCATCGCTGATGAACTACCAGAGCGACAAGGGAGAATTGTCGCTTGAGCGCGAAGACGGGAGCTTCGTCACCGGCAAGGAAGCCGTCGCCAATCTCGCCGCCCACTGGAGCGAAGAAAACGCCCGCGAGCCTTCCAACGACGTGCTTCGTCTCGACATCGCCTTCGACGGCAAGGTTTCGGAAGACGAGGCGCGCGCGGCGCTCGCCGACGCCCTCAAAGGCCATCGTTTCGCGTGGCGGATCGAGGAACGCGACTCCTCGACGACGGTTCAGCTCGTCGCTGTCGCAGCCGGTTCCGGTCACGACGAAAACGGCAAACGGGAGCGCATTTACGCCAATGCGAAATCCCTCGATCAGCTTTACGACAAGATCGAGGAGGCGTCCGGCCGAACCGCGAATTTTTCGAAGCCCGTCTGGGCGCATGGAACGGACGGCGCCCTGAGTCAGTTGGCCGCGCTGACTAAAGCCGGCCAATTGAGCGCGGAAACTAACGCCGGCGCGTCGGTCGTCGCCGAAGCAGATCGGCTCTTCGCGAAACTTCCGAGCAACGCCAATCGAACCAAGGCCGCCAACTTCAACCCGAATTTGCAGCTCGCCAAATCCTGGCAACCGTCCATGAGATCGAGTGGTCCGCGCGACTTCGCCCATGTGATCTTGAGCGCCAAACCGGGCACCGACAAGGAAGCCTTCATGGACGCGGCGCGCGCGACGCTCGCCAAGGAGTTCGCGGGACACGAATATGTGTTCGTGATGCACACGAACCGGCAACACATTCACATTCACGCCGCCGTCAGGCTCACGAGCCCCACGGGCGAGAAGCTGCACCCCGGCATTCAGGATTTCAACCGCTGGCGCGAAACGCTCGCCGAGGAAGCGCGCGAACGCAATATTGCGATGGAGGCCGTTCGCCGCTTCGACCAGGCGCACGCGCCCGGCTACAAACTCAAAGACGTTAAAATGGTCGAGCGCGGCCTGGCTTCCAAAAACGCGAGACGCCGCATCGAGCGCGTCAAGAACCATGAGATTCATCGGCCGACCCGGCCGGAAGGGCGCAAACGCGCGGCCGAGGCCGCCGCCCAATGGAGATCGGTCGCGGCGAGAGGGTCCAGCCCCCTGCCCCCGCTTGCCGTGGGCGCCGTTCGGCTTTACCGCGCCGAGGCCGCGACCCGCGGGGGACATCGCGCGACGCTCTTCGTCAACGATCGCGCCCTTGCAGAATCATATGTCGCGAAATCCGGCGCCGCGCGTCTCGTCTACATCGACGTTCCCCCCGATCGGCTGTCCGACCTCAAACCTTCACGCGAGAACCCCACGCAAATGTTCGTCGTGCCGGCGTCGCTTCATCAGCTCATCAAAGCCGTGGACCGACCGGGCGAGGCGGCTATACTACCGTTCCAACGCCGCGCCGAGGCCGCTTTGACGCCGCGCTCGAAAGATCAAACCAAACCCGTTTTCGAGGAGACGCAGATGCGAACCGCGGACACTATGGACGCCGCCCGAGCCGGGCTTGGCGAAAGTTTCGATCGTATCCGCAGCTTCCTTCCAGAGGGCGCCGTCAAAGACGAGTTCGACCGCCGCGCGAGTAGCATTCTCGATAAAGCGCAGGCCGCTACCGAGGCTCAGGCGCGCTTGGAACTCACTCCCGGAGAGATCGAGGGCGAGCGCTTCGTCGAACCGCAGCCGACGACCAAGATTTCGTCGCTGATTACGCATGAGCGTAAAGGCTCCGAGATCCATTACAGCCGCCACGATGCCGCGACCGGCGCCTATCAAACCCTCGCTTTCGTCGACAACGGGAAGACGCTGGACGTTCGCGATTGGAACAACGCAGAGAGCGTCAACGCCGCTCTACAGGTCGCGTCGCAGAAGTGGGACAGCCTGACCATCAACGGCAGCGACGCCTACAAGGAGACCGTCGCGCGGCTCGCCGCCGAGCACGGGTACAAGATCACGAATCCCGAGTTGCAAGATCGCATCCGGGAAATTCAGGCCGAGGCCGAGGCGCGGCGTCAATCTCTCGCCGAGAGTAAGGACCAGGCGGAGCAGCAACAGACCGAAGCGACGAACACGACGCCGAAGGCCCAGCCAGAATTCGAAGGCGTAGGACCGGATACGGCTGGCGCCCCAATTCTCAATACGACCCCCGTCGAACGACGCGTCGAACTCGAAAGCGTTCGACAGCGTGTCATTGACGAAGCCGAACGCGAAACCCAGCAAGCCAACCGCGCTGCGGCCGCCCACGAGACTAACGCCGCCAGCGGCAGCGAAGCGACCCCCTATCGCTCCCAAGATGAGGCGCACGTTGCGCGCGAAGCCGAGCGAACGGTCGAAAACAGCGCGTCGCGCGCTATTCCATCCGATCCGAACCAATCCGAGGCTGTTCAGACGTTGCGTCACGAGCAGCAGCGCGTATTCAATCAGGAAGAGCGCGATCAGCAGCGCCAAATCGACCTCGAGAACCAAGCACGGCTTCACCGCGAGGAAGAGCAACGTCAGCGCGGCGAGCAAGAGGCCGAGGGCGAATCGATGTGACGCGTCAAACCTCATTGCTACGTTGGTTCGGCAACGATCGCACGCAAAAAGCGTCAATTGCGCGACGTGGCGGCGCTCGGATCAAGAAGCTGGTTTTCGTGAGGAAATCTTGAGTGCCTCGAGTGTCGGCAATTTGAGGCGCTGCCGACGTGCCGATAATAGGGGTTTGTCGTCCGCCTGTGTGAAGGGTTTCGGATGCCGGCACTTCAGCGACGATTGCCGTCGCGCCGGGACGGGGCCGGCGTTCGAAAGCCTCCAAAGGAGGAAACCGCGACTCGGAAGGGCGTCGAGGTCACGGGCGCGATCTATGGGGATTTGATGACGACGCGTGGGGGTTGTCGCGCGCTGGGCACGGCTGCCGAACGTGAGCCTAGCGGATGGAACGGGCCCGGGAAGCGTACGTCGCCGAAGTAGCGAGCGGATACGGCGCTTCGTCGGTGAAAGCGAGCTGCTCGCGGAGCGTCATCGAGCAAACGTCGTCGGCGCTGGCGAACGGCCAGTCGCAAGAGGGAGCGGCACCGATTGGATTTCGCTGGCTGGATGCGGCGAGCAACTCGCGCGCCCTGGCGATATTGCGGGCGCTGGCGAACAGGCCGTAATGGCGAATGCGATGGAAGCCGTTGGGCAGCACGGCCATCCTCATTGTCGCCGCGCAGGGGGAGCCGCCGAGAGCGAGCGGGATAATGTGGTCGAGCTCAAAGCGGCTCTTGCCCGCCTCAGTGAGGCCGCGCTTCCAAAGCTTTGCGAGCTTGATCGAAACCACGAAAACGGCGCGGCGCTCGGTGTATTCCGGCCATCTCAAAATGGCGGCAATCAACGAGCTTCGACGACGTCGTTGCCGCGGGTGACTCAGGGCCCGAGAAACTCACGAAGCTGTCTCTCCACAAAACCCTGATCCCGCGTTTCGCACTCCCAGATCACCAGCGTGCGCCAACCCAAAGCAGCGAGGTTCGCGAGATTGGTCTTGTCACGGGCGACGTTGGCTGCAAACTTTTTCCTCCAGAACTCGACGTTCGTAGCTGGGTCAGACGTTCGGCGACACCCTTCATGCCGATGCCAGAAACAGCCATGGACGAACACAACTGCATGGTGCCGAGGAAAAACAACATCCGGACGTCCGGGCAGATCGCTCCTTGCGATCCTGAAGCGATAACCCGCTCGATGGGCCACACGCCGGACAACAAGCTCGGCATTGGTCCCTGTATTCCGTATTCTGGCCATGTGCCGGGAGCGGGCCGACTTCGTCAACTTGTCAACCATGAATGCCTCCGGGAGCCACCCTCCCGACCTCACACTGTTGAGCGCGACTCTTGTCGTTTGCCGGTCGACGTGCGAATTTCACGACAGAACGAAACATGAGGTCGACTCGGATTTACCGTCCGATGAGAACGCGCGGGGGCGTGAAATTGGTGCGAAAGGCGACTGGAACCTCTGGATCGGGAGGCCGTAGACCGGGCTCGCGCCTGAAAGCCTTTGACCTTTTTTGCGGATGCGGGGGCCTGTCCGTCGGCTTGGCTTCAGCAGGGTTCGACGTGGTCGCCGCCATCGATTCCGATACTCTTGCCGCGCAGACCTACCGGCTAAATCATCCTTCGTCACTGGTGATCGCAAAGGATATTCGGCGCATTTACGTAGGCGCGCTGCTGAAGAAAGTCGGTCTTGTTCCGGGCGAGCTTGATCTTGTGGCAGGATGCCCTCCCTGCCAAGGCTTCTCGACCCTGCGTACCATGAACGGCTCGAAGACCATCGACGACACGATGAACGATCTGGTCTTCGAGTTTACGCGGTTCGTCCGCTTGGCGCGTCCGAAGGCGGTCATGATGGAAAACGTTCCCGGCCTGTTCACGGATGCCCGACTGGTCAAGTTCCGGGAAGATATTCGCGCCCTAGGATACCAGAGCGTGGTGGAAGTGAGAGAGGCGGCGGACTTCGGAGTCCCGCAGCGTCGGCGACGGATGATACTTGTAGCCCTTGTCGGAAGACTCCCGGAATTGGCCGAGCCGGTTGCGGACCGGGTGACTGTCCGGGACGCTATCGGCGATTTGAAGAACCCGGATGATAGCGACGATCCCGCTCACAACTATACGGTTCGTAGGGCCGTCCGCGTGCTGGAAATGATCAAGAAAATTCCTAAGGACGGGGGGAGCCGGAACGACCTTTCAGTTGAGGAACAGCTTCCCTGCCACAGAAGATCCGACGGCTTCTGGGACACCTACGGGCGCATGAGCTGGTCACGCCCTTCGCCTACAATAACGGGCGGCTGCATCAACCCCTCGAAGGGCAGGTTCCTGCATCCTGTCGAGGATCGCGCGATCACGGTCCGCGAGGCTGCCTTGCTTCAAGGGTTTCCCGATGACTACGTCTTTGACATGAGCAAGGGCAGATACCCCAACGCCCAGCTTGTCGGAAACGCCTTTCCGCCCCGCTTCGCCGAAGTACATGCTCGAAAATTAGCCGAGACCTTGCGCTCGGCCAGATAGGGAACGTGACAAACTCTTCAGGTTGCCGCACCACGTTCTTCTTCCTTCTTAGGTGGAAAGAAGTCGACTCCTATTCGAGACTTCTGCTGGCCGTACTGCATTAGAAATCGGTTCGCGTATTCTGGCCTTAACCTTGCTATCGACATGAACTTGGTCACATTCACCACTGGTACTCCGTCTACTACCGTGATGAGGTACCCAGAAAAGCGCCCGTTTTCGATAAGCGCGTCGTTGTGCAGGAACGCGATCTCAAGATCCATTTGCCGCGAATCCCTGTCCATGACCTCAAGCCCGATCGGCTTCTCCCCTTCCATTACGTACAGGTGACGCCCTTTCGTCGCCTCCGCGAGCGCATTCGCCACCGCCGAAGGATTACGGATCGGCTTTAGCCTTGCCGCTGCGATGAACCGCAATGGATCCAATTGGCCTTCCCAGCCACCCCTGTTCTGGCCGGGCACCAGGTCGCAGGCTGGGGACGTGCACAGCCAATAGTTGTCAATATCGCTGGATTCAACCCTGAACAAAACACCGGGTGACATTGGCCCGTCGAGGCAGGGCTCAGACGACACGAATTCGTTGAGCGCATGATAAACGTGAACTGAAGGCATCGTTGCGGGTTCGCCCGCCAATTCCTTTGCCCCGTCCACAGGGTCTTTGTCCAGCACGACTTCGACTATCTTCAAACCAAAGTCGACAATACCAGGCCCGATTTTCTTGACTAAGTCTTCGAACAGGCGTCCATACAGTTCCCCAATGCCGGCCTTCTTTTCTTTCTGATCTTTACCCTGAAGAATTCTAAGGAACCATCCGGCCTGCAATCGCGGAGTGGCCAGCACTTTTTGGTCGGACAGGCGCCCCGTCTTTTCGATGGCCGCGCGGGCATGAGTCAGCATCACCTGTAGCGGACGCGGGCTCCAAGCGTCGAGCGCCTCGAGGAGGCGGTCGAGTAACACGTGCGGCTCCTCGCCCTTGCTGACGACGGCGACGAAGACGTTGCCGGCAGCTACCCACTGAATCCCATCCTTGCCGATGCTGCTTTGGATTACTAACGCCGATGGGCGCTTTTTCACGATCTCAGAACGGACCCGCTCGGACATCCTCCTGTAAGCCAATCGAAGGACGATCTGCTGCACGATTGGCAGCGGCACTTGACGGCCTCTCAACATGTCCCGGACACCATCTGCGCTCTTTTTCGGTCCAGCTGCGGTCAGGTATTCGTCCACGGCGGTCTGACTTAGTTCTTGTTCAATCTTGTCTATATCTTCGCCCAGATCCTCTATCGCAGCATCCACCGCGTCCAACCGGGCGGGATCAGCCTCCTCGGAACCGGCTCCAAGCGCGAAGGCGACGTCGCGCACCACCTCACCGGGGTTCGCAGCGGTGTAAACGATGACGAGATTGAAGTTGTCCGAATCTGCAAGCCTCTGCAAAAGCTTCAGCGCGATCGTCGGGTCGTTGGAGTTCAGAGGGTCCAAGTTGAAATCAAGAACAAGAAGGTCAGACTGGTTGAGGTGCTTGTGCTGCTCGTAGTCGTCGCTCACCTTTCCCCGGTTGTCTACGTCGCACAGCCATCCCTGTCTGCGAACGAAGTCGAAGAGCTTGGTGGCGCGCTCGGTGTCCAGATCTAGTCGCGTCTGATCGCTGGTCAGGCTGGCGTAGTCCGGGAACTTGTCGTCCACCAGCAGCGCGAAGCGGATCGGGTCCAAGAATGCCTGCTTCAGGATGTCCCGTTCGATTTTAGCCATCGAAACCGTTTCTCAACTGGATGATGAAGTTGGCACCGGGAAGTTTCTTCTGCCTTTCGACGGTTACGTATTCGATCGTATGCCCCCCTGCGGCGAGCGTTTGACGGCACAGGAACAGGCCAACGCCCCGTCCCCTCGCTCTCCTAGTGAAGAACAGATCGAACAAGTTGGGGACGTCGTCGGGGTCCACCCCTGGCCCGCTGTCAGAAATGGTCAAAGCTCCCTCTCCCGCGTCCAAGAGAATCTGTTTATCGTTGCTGTTGCCGAGCCAATACAGAGAGTTACTGATAATGTTAATGAATACTGGGAACATTCGAGATGGGAACTCTTGAAATGCACAAGCTTTGAACGACGCCGTCGTATTCAGGGTTACACCCCGCTCCGCGAGAAGCCCATGAAAAAATTCGATGATGTACGAGCCGATTTGCTCTCCCGTAATCTTTTGGCGGATGTCGCCTCCCGCTACCTGCATCTGAGACAGGAAACGAAGCCGTTCTACCAGTTCAGTTGCCGCCATCTTGGCATCCTGAACAGGCTCACGTCCGGGGTACTCCCTTTCCAGCTTGGAGAGGCTCGAGGACAGTCTCCTTTGAATCGAGGCCAGTTCGTGACTGATGATCTCGACGCTGATGCCGATCTGCGCCAGCCCTTGGATCTGCTCCAGGCGCCGCTCTAAGGTCGCTTGCCGCTCGCCTGCGTACGAGAACGCGGTGTCGAGATCGATGTCGCGAGAGAGGGCCGTGATGGCGCGAATATAGGGCTCGTAGAATTCGGCGAACCGAACAAGCAAGCTGTCCCTTAGACCATCCATTTCCTTCAGGACGGTCGCGAGGGACATGCGACCTGACTCCAGCTCGCCAAGCAAGGGAGCTGCACCCTTATAGAATTCCTTCTGGTCTTGGTCGGACCTTTGTTCCAGCCGTGACATCTCGCCCCCCAGCACCGTCGAGGCGGTATGGGACCATCGGCGTATCTGCGCCGTAACCGATTGTTGGACCCGCCCCAGATGAGATCGTGCGACGTCGCCCGGCGACTCGGATTTCAATTTGTCGCTGTGAGCGACCCAACGATCCCTGACTGCGTCGATTTCCGACGCCAATGACGCGTACCTGTCGCGGTATTGCCGATACTTATCCTCGAAACTCCCGAGATTCTTGGGTCGTGGAGGAAGACGAAGATCGTTTTTGAGACCAATCAGTCCATCCACGTCGGCACCCAAAGCCATGAGTCGTCGCTCATCGCCCCGACGCTCGGCATCCTCCATCGTTTCGCGCAAGGCGATGATCTTCCGCTCCGCGTCGACCAAGGAATTGGACTGCTCGCGGACGCGAGCCCTGAAATTGTTGGCTTGACTGTCGCGCGCCGCCTTCGCCTTCAAGGCTGCGGCGTTGTTCTCGGCCTCAATGGCCGGTAGGAGCTCCTTCCGAAGCGGCGCATCGGAGCCGAAATACCTTCGTGCGGCAGACTTCAGCAGATCGATGACGAGCAGTTGGATTTCACGACTTGCCGTATTGTCGATAAGCCCTTCGCGCCCTGCCTTGTCGCGCAGATTTGGGTTGTTCCGGCGACTGATCGCTATCCGCCCGAATAACCTCCGGCTAGCCCAAAACTCACGCCCGGCGTGCTTTTGTCTGCGTTCTTCGATCTTGAAGAAATCGTTCTCCGGTCGCCCGTAAGGCATGACCCGGAGCCCGTCCCTGTAGATCGCCAACCCGGAATGCGTCTCCGCCCACCGCATGACGGCGGCGTGGACGTCCGGGTCCAGTGTCGAATTGACGACCTCCCCTTCGAATGCGCCGATCGCGATCGCAAACGGCCCGACTCGATCTCGGTTTGCGACGGGTGGAGGCACCGAGGGCAGAATTTCGACAACACCAATATTCTTCCCGAACGCCCTCACGTTGCCTTTGAACACCCCGTGCTCGTCTACTTCTCCCTCGATGCACTGGTCCAGCTTCCACAGGAAGTCGATTCCGTAGCCCTCCTCCCGGTGGACGATGGTCTCGGAATCCTTCGAAGTGTGGTTAACAACCTCGTATTCCATCGAAGTGTCGGCGTTCGGAGAATACGGATCCGAAAAACCCGTCAGCGTTCTTCGCAGAGAGTCCCGAATCGACGCGGCGTCTTCGCGAGCGGCGCTCGCGCCTTCTACCGTCCACGCCCGCAACGCCGAATTTATCTCGGACATTACGAGCGCCGTGCCCGACGTGGAATCGCTCGAAACGCGCCAGTCTTTCAAACAGGCCGTGTAGTCGATGTTCGACCCGATGGAATTCCTGAGGATCTCGGAGGTGAAGCCCGGAGCCAACTCACTCTGAGAAAGTTCGTCGAAGTCCTTCCATGCGCGTGCGACTCTTTCCCGTCTCGCCGCATGTTCCGGGTCCGCCTGTTTGCCTTCGACAACTCCTTCGCTTGCCGCAATCGCCAGACTGGGAACGGGAACGTTTTCTGACAAGGTGCCCTTGAGATCAGGTAGCAGCTCCGCGATTTCCTCAATCCGCGCGCATTTTAGGACTGGGATACGAATGTCCGATAGGTACAGGAACGGATTTTCGAAGAGGCGCCAATCGATCAGGGACACGACGAAAGGTGACGTTTCCTGCTTGGAGACGACGAGGACGGTTGCTCCCAAGGCAGCAACAGAAAGCCGTCCGATGCCCTTCTGGCCTTGCTTCGGACGAGGTGACAATCCCTTTCGTAAGGCGGCGGGCACCTCTGTGACCACCTTTGATTCGGTGCCCACTACGAGCCACGTCTCGATGAATTGTTCTGGCGTCATCCCGACGCCGTCATCGAAAACCGCCGCAAGCGGCGACTTGAATTGTCCGTAGATATGAAGGCTAACGTGCCGTGCATAAGCGTCGTACGCGTTTTTCCAAAGCTCGCTTACAGCCGTAGGCACGTCGGCAATCTGCTCTCTACCCAGATGGTCGATCGTGCGCGCGCGTGTTTGAAAAGGTACGCCAACAGTCATTTCGCTGGATTCCAGCCTTGGTAGGAGCTTTGAAGCGGCGCAGCCGAACAAGCCCGACATTTCCGCATGTTCATTGCCGGAAATTCACTCATACGCTTCGACTCCTGTCAATGGGCTTAAAGCACGCGGGGCTTGGTAACCGTGCTCGGAGAAATGGCGCTCCAACGCGCAGTGAGCGAGCAACATCCTCGCCATCAGATTGTCGAAGGGCGCGTTGAATAGGTGTGCAATCTAACCTCGCAAAGCGCCGCAGTGGGGATGACTCTCTGGCCTTGATCGCTGACCGCATGCGGCCGTCGATTCACCGAAAAGTTTTTCAACCCGTCTTGACGCTGTTCCGGTTATGTTCTTACTCTCTGCGCATGAACTCGAACCGCATCATACGCGAACCCGAAGCCCTCGAACGGCTGCAATGCAGCCTGCAGGCTCCGTTCGTCCTCCGCGGAGCCCCTCTGAAGTCCAGTGAGTTCGGAGGACGCGTGTGTGAGTGTCCCCCGATGTGTTCAACGCTGCTGGCAGCACAAGACCTTGAACGTTCTCCACAAACTGCCGAAGTCCGTGCGGCCCAACGCTCATAGAGATCTGCGCGAATTCCGTTGTCGCCGAACCGGGCGGCTGCGAATTTCGCCATCGCCACATTCGCCGAGAAATACGCTCCAAAATACGACAAGGCCGTCGATTGCCTGCTGAAAGACCGCGACGCGCTGCTGACGCTCTTGGATTTTCCCGCCGAGCATATGTGGACGGCCCCATGGCAAGCGTTTTCTTCGCGTTGAACGATTTGGTCGGCTGCGGTCATATGTCCGGCCTTTCGGTGCGGCACATACGTCCGCTGGCCTTGATGAAGTCCGACGCACTGGATCCCTATCATTGGAGCGAGCTTTGTGCTCATGCTCAGCGTCAGGGTGTTCCAGGCATTCGGTCACGACCGTGTCGTTCATCACGTTTCGATGCGCTTGCCAAACTCGAAGCTCAGGCCCCCTAGCTTATAGCGATGGCGGCCTTTTCCTTATGCCTTTGCGAACAGCTCGGCGCGAAAGCGTTCGCCAGTTTTCATCATCGCCCAGACGATCCGGGCCAGCTTATTGGCCAAGGCCACCGTGACCAGTCGCGCCGGCTTCTTCGCCAGCAACGCGACGACCCAGTCGCGCAAGGCGCCTTTGCGTTTGCCTACGACGCGCAACAGCGAGGTTGCCCCCAAGACAAGCGATTTCCTGACGTATCGGTTGCCCTGCTTGGTGATGCCCCCGAGCGTCTGCTTGCCGCCGCTCGAATTCTGGCGCGGGGTGAGACCGAGCCAGGCGGCAAAATCGCGGCCCGATTTGAACACACTCGGGTCGGGCACGCTAGCCGAGATCACTGAGGCGATGATTTTCCCGACGCCGGGAACCTGGTCGAGCAACCGGCTCATTTCGCTGTGTGCATGGACGCGGCCGATTTGCTTCTCCAGATCGTCGATCGATTTGTCGAGCCCTTCGAGATGTTGGGCTAGAATCTTCACGGCCGCCTTGGCGATCTCGGGAAGGGTCGTATCGCTTTCGGCCAGTTCGAGCAGTTCGTCGACGCGGCCAATTCCCTTGGCGACAACAATGCCAAACTCCGAAAGATGGCTGCGCAGGGCGTTGACACTCATCGTTTGCTGTTTAACCAGCAATTCGCGTGTCTTGTGCAGCATCAGCGTCGCTTGTTGATCGGCGCTCTTGATCGGAACGAAGCGCATTCCAGGGCGGGACGCCGCCTCGCAGATCGCTTCCGCATCGACCGCGTCGTTCTTGCCGCGTTTGACATAGGGCTTGGTATAAGCCGGCGGCATCAGCAGCACTTCGTGGCCCATCGTCTCGAGTTCGCGCGCCCAATAATGCGCCGAGCCGCAGGCTTCCATGCCGATGAGGCAGGGCTCGATCTGCGCAAAGAACTCGTGCATCTTCGAGCGCTTTAATTTGCGCGTCACCGCGGGCCCGCCTTCATTCGCCACCGCGTGAACTTGAAAATAGTTCTTGGCCAGATCGACTCCGATTCTGATAAACTGTTTCACGGACGGCCTCCCTCTTTGTGGCGCTCCTGCGACCACGCCTTGGCACTATGATGCCGTTGAGGAGAGGCCGTCCACATCATCATTGGACGCACCTGCGCACGTCCAACCCGATCGAAAACGCCCTCACGACGGTTCGCCATCGTACCGTTCGCATGAAGGGCGCGGTCTCGCAAGACACCGCCCGCCTCATGGTCTTCAAGCTGGTCATGGCGGCGTCGAAAAGCTGGCGACGACTGCAAGGAAAAAATCAGTTCCCGAAAGTCGTCAGCGGTGTAACATTCAAAGACGGAATCGAAGTCGCGTCCGAGAAGAAATCCGCCGCTTGATTCACGCCGTCACCCAAACTCCCCCATAACTCCCGCGCATCGCCCCGCCCACGCAAAGCCTCCTATATCAGTTCTCGTAGATCGTCGGGTGTGTCGACGAACATTTCGGCTTTGAAACCTGCCGTTCCCATTTCACCTTCGAATTTTTCTCTCAGCTCCGGTTCGTTCTCAAGCCTTTCGGCAATCACCTTTCTCAAAGCCTCAGTCTCGCTTTTCACTTCCAACGTCATTTTGAGCACGTCCCCGTCGGCTCGCGCCGGGCGCGCGGCTTGACCCGTCACCCCGGAAACGCCGCAGCTTGCGGCTGTCGCCGGCGCCGCCCCCGCCGCTGGCTCGCTTCCGGTGGAGGTCACCATGGCCACAGCCCCACTGACCGCGCACTCCCCAATCGGGTTCGTTGCTTCCCGGCGTGGTTCAGCTCCTCTCACGCTCCCCCAGTCGCCGCTGCCGATTCGTTCCGCGCGATCTGCATTCAAGGCATTTCGCGCGGACACGATTTCCGCCCGCACCTCGCGCGTCGCGTCCGCGCTCGCTTGCGCCCGCGTAAGAAGTCCGCGCCGACGCTTCAGCGGGCCAAAACTCTCGACTTCGGTTCGAAGGCGCCTGCAAAGATCGGCGATCGGCTCGTTTCGCGTCTCGTTCATGGCCGTAACGAAGGCCGCACGAAAAACCTCGCAATCTTCGAAAACGGCTTCCGCCGCCGCCATGACGCGCGCCAGCGCCGCGTCATGTTTCGAGCCGGACCCCAAGCGCGCCGCCAGAGGCTCCACTGGCGCAGACCATTGACTCTCCCCGACGGCTGGAATGCTCAGACGGCTCTTAAAGGCCGCCGCCGCCGCGACCTTTCGTTTATATCCAGCGTCCTTGAAGAAGTTGATCTTGCCGATCACCGCGGCGTAATGGCCGCGCACGAGCAACAACGACTTTTTCGAGTCGAGCCGCCGCAACTCTTCCCCCGTCATCAGCGGCTCCAATTCCCAACGCCCCTGCGTCGACCGACTGGCGCGCGGCATCCCGCCGATGAAGCCGGCGCCGCCGACGGAGGTTCCCCAACCTTCGCGCCGCACCCAATGTTTTCCCACCTCTTCGGCGCAATATTTCGCCGTCGTGTCGTCGCCGACGCCGATCAAGAGCTTCACATCCATATTGCCGATCAGCATATCCCTGGTGGCGCGCCCATAGCGCACGTCCATCTGAGTCAGGCCTTGCGCAATCACCGCAATTTGGAAGCCGTAGCCGGCGACGAGCGGCGCGCGATCGACGATTTCAGGCATTCGACCGAATTGATAAAACTCGTCGAGCATGAGGAGCAGCTTGTGCGGTTCGTCCAGCCTGGGCAATTCTTTGAGCAACACGTCATGTACCTGTTGCACCAGGAGACGAACGACTGCTTCGACCGCCCCAAAATTTCCGACCGGCGTTCCAATCAGAATCGTGAAGGGTGTGCGGCGCAAATCGGCAATGTTGAAGTCGCTTCGGCTGGTCGCCTTGTCCACCAGCTCATTGTTCCAAGCATCGAGCGCTGTCGTTATGTGCGCTTCGAACGACATGCGCTGCTTGTCTTCCCGCCCTATGTGCTGACGAAACTTGTCGACGACGAACTCATTCAGATTGGGCTCCGCGACGAGGATATCTCCCATGACCTTCGCGAGGCTTTGCCCGCGGCTCATCATTTTCAAAGCGGATTTGATCGTGCGGCGCCCGCGCATCGTTTCGCTGTCGAGCACATAGGCAAGAAGCCCGGCGAACAGCCCCCGCGCCGTTTCCGCCCAATAGGCGTCACCCGTCGCCGGCGTCGCGATCAAACTGCGCGCGATGTTCGTGACGTCCGTTGCGCGCTCCGGCCAGGGCGACACGAGGTCCAACGGATTCCAACAATGCGACTCGGGCGAACCCGGCGAGAACATGAAAACCCTTTGGCCCAACGCCGCGCGCGCCGCGCCGATCTCGGCCCACATTTCTCGCTTTATGTCCAAGCCGATCAAAGAGCCGAGCCATTCGAGCGCGTTCGCGAGAACGAAGCCTACGCCCTTGCCCGAGCGCGTCGGGCCATTCACATATATGTGGCTCGGCCCGCTGTAGCGCACGTCGACGCCGTTGAAGCGCCCGAGAAAGATCGAATAACCGGGCCGGCCGTTCAGCAAACCCGCCGCCTTCAGGTCTTTGGCAGTCGCCAAACGCGCCCCGCCCTTCGGCGCTTGAATGGCGCGAAAATTATTGAAAATCTGAGCCACGCCAGCGGACACGATCACGAAGGCCAGTGTCGCGCCGAGGCTCGCGCGTCCGACGATCTTTTTGACCGCCGGGTTGCCCCATTCCGCCATCGCCGATTGCGCGGGCAACAGCAGCTCGGACCCATGCGTGAAGCGTTGCCAGAGCGCCCAACTATGCGAATACATCGCGACGGCAAGCGCAAAGGCGGCTTCCCAAAGAAGGAAGGCCGCGAGCAAAGACGCGACGCCAGCAGCGAGATAGCCTAAGACCCGCATTCGCACCCCTACGCCCTTTTCGCGAAGCCACGAAAATAGATTTCCGAAACGCCTCGCGTCGGCCGGCGGCGCAATTGAACGACCATCGGAACCACCGAGCGCACGTATTCCATGATTTCGGATTTCGTGAGCTTCAAATCCGATTGCAGCGTCATCAGCGCCAGACGCTCGAAAGCGCCATGACAACTATCCGCGTGCAGCGTCGTCAACGAGCCGGGATGGCCCGTGTTGACCGCTTGCAAAAAGGTCGCGGCTTCCGCTCCGCGAATTTCGCCGAGAAACAGGCGATCGGGACGAAGACGAAGACTGGATTCGAGCAAGTCCTGAATGGAAACTTGGGCGAGCCCCTGCCCGCCCTTCGACGCCAGCAAGGAGAGCCAGTTGGGTTGCGGCGGTTGCAGCTCGCGCGTGTCCTCGATCGACACGACGCGTTCGCCATCGGGAACCTCTTTGAGAAGCGCGTTGAGGAACGTCGTCTTTCCCGACGAGGTTCCGCCCGAAATAATCATCGTGACGTGATTTTTCACCGCAAACGTCAGGGCTCTTTGCACGCCTTCGGGGGAGGCATCTTGCAACAGAGACGCCAGCTCCGTTTCGACTTCCGGGTAATGGTCGAGATCGGGCTTGGCGGGACCACGAATCTTGACGCCTTCGAAAGCGCCCATACGCGCATAATCGCTCAAATCGAGATTGGCGATCACTTGCTTGCGGATCGAAAATGCTCCGCCGCTCGGGGCGGCCGGCGCCAGCACGCCCTGAAAGCGCTCGCCATGCGGCATGGCGGCCGACAGGAGCGGCGTTGAGGAGTTCACCGATTGCGAGGTGGCTGCGGCGACATGCTCTGCAAGCCGCCGCACCGCCGTTTCGGTCAGCTCTTCGACCTCGAACCGCTCCATCGCTGATTTGCCGAGGGTTTCGACCCAAACTTCTCCCGGCCCGTTGACGCAGATTTCGATGACGTCAGGGTTTTGTAACCATTGACGAATTGGCTCCGCCGCTTGGCGGAAGAACACCGGCAGGGACTCCCAAAGAGGGATCCTGATCGCCCCGCGCTCGTTTATTGGGGTGCTTGAGTTCATACAGCGCCTCTTTCACAGGGTCCGGGTAGAGATCGGAGAAGTCGAGATCGCGCTTCACGAAAACGATGATCCGAGTCCCCTGGTCGACATAGATCGTCGGCGGAATGTGAATCTCGTCCTTCAGAGCTTCCTCGGCCATTTTTTGGATGCTCTGCGACATCGTTTGCGCGCCAATGCTGCGCGCGTTGAGCGCAACCTGATTTTGCGACGTTCCACCCGCGATTGGTATCAGCGTCCCGGTCGTCGGATCGAATGCATAGCTCTGATTGCTGTTCTGGTTTTGATTGTTTTGTCCAAGCTGCGCGACGAATTGCGCCACGCCCCCCGTGATCGTCAGCAGCGCCGCATTGCCGAATCTGTCGAGGAAATGCTTGTCCACTTCGCCGGTCAGGCCGGAGCGCCCCAAACTGTCGGTTCCGTACGAGCCCAGCATCAGCGAGACGCCATCGGCGCGCAGCATCCGCGTCCACACGATGAAAATGCGCGACTGACCCCGATTGAGGCCCGAGCGATATTCGCCCGTCAGCATCGTCCCCTTGGGGATGAGCACGCGCCGACCGTCGAAGGAATAGACGTCTTCGGTCGTCGTCGCTCGCACATTGCCCGGCAAATCCGAACTGATCGCCGTTTCCAATATGCCTCGGATCATGAAGCCCTGCGGCACGAGCGCATCCGTGCGATGATTCTTCGTGGCGCGCGCCCGAACAACGTCGTTCTCGGCGTTCTTGAGAAACTTGCGGTTGGCGTCTTCCTCCTTTTCTTCCGCCGTTACGTGCGCGGACCCATCCACCGAAGCCGTTCCTTCCCTGTCGTTCACGACCAGCATGGGGGAGCGAAGCCGCGCTTCGCGCTTGGCCTCTTCCTCCTTACGCAGCCTTTCCAATTCCGCCAGCCGGCGCGCTTCGCTGTCGTCCACGGACGCCTGCTGGACCGCCATGCCGGCAGGCGATACGACGACGGGCGCCGTCGCTGGCGAAGGCGGAGTAATGACGAATCTATTTTCCTCTGGCTTCGGCGGCGGCTTGTCGAAGGAAACGCCGGGTTGCAGTCTCGCCGTCGCGAAGGACTCTTCGCTGGCGTTTTGGGGCTTACCCCCTTTTCTGGAAGAGGTGTACCAAACGAGACCGAGAACCAGCGCGACAACCGCCGCCATCACCAGCGCAACCATGACGCTCGGATTGGACGCTTGGCGCGTCACCGTTTCGTTCGCGAGTCGGCTTTCTTCGTCGAAATCGGCGGCCATCTTAAAACTCCAAGCCTCTCATTGTCCCAAGCTCGACAAGCCGTTGCTCGTCGGAGCGGAAAAAGGGTCGCTTCCCAGCACTTGCGTCAGGAGGCTCTTTTCTTCCGGTGCGTGAACGCCCTGCAGATTGGCTTGCACGTCGTTCTCTCGCGTTTTCGGTTCGGGGCGGCTCGAAGCGCGCAAATTGAAGACGCAGGCCGTTTCGTCGCCGTTTCGCATCGTCCACTGACCCGCCGTCTTGTCGACGACGATCATGTCGCCTTCACGCCGATAGTTCATCAGCGTTTCGCTGCGATCGGTGTTGACGACGAAAATTCCCGGAACCTCACCGGAGAAGCGAAAATACGTCTTCGTCCCATCGTCGAAGACATTTTCCGGTTTGACGGTGACGCTCCCCTTGTAGCTGTAGTCCAAATTGCGAACGCCCGAGCGCTTCGCGTTTCGCATGTTGGGAAACGACGCCAACTCGCGCGCCTTCTCCATCAAGCGCGCATCGGCTTCATCCTCGGGATAGGTAAAGCGCACTTTGAAGACGACGCGGCGCGCGGATTGCGAGTCCGCGCGCAGAATGAAGCTGTAGATGCGCTTGCGCGTCACGACGGTCATGTTCGTGACAGCGCCCTTGTCGAGCGGCTTGATGAAGAGATAGCGCTTCGATTGGTCCGGCACTGCCTGCCAGGCAAGCGAGTCGCCAAGAGCAACGGTTTCGATCTTCTCGTCTTCGCCAAGCACGACGATCGTGGAAACCCCGCGCGTTCCCCAAACCGTGACGACGTTGTCGCGCTCGAAAGGAACCGTGCGAATGCGTGAATCCGCGACAACTGGCGTTGGCGAGCGTTCCGCTCTCGCGGGAGGCGCGAGCGCCGTCGTCAAGACGACGCCGAGGCAAAGAATGCGCTTCATTGTTGTGCGGCCCCCGTCGTCGCGGGAATGACGGACTCTTGATCCTTACGATATTCGATCACCTGGAAGCCAAGCGGATTGTCGAAACGCCATTCGTTTTTCAACGGTTCGTTGGTGTAGCGAAAGCGCACGTTCGCCGCCCAATGCTGAACGATTTGCTCGCGTTTGGTCGTGCGCGTCGTCATGAAGCGCACGGCCGCCGTCGCCGGCGTTTTCGGGTTTTGCATCCAGCCGTTCGTGAGAAAATTGACGCTCTTGACGTAAATCTTGATGCGTCCCGTCGCTCCCCAAAGCTTCGCCGGATTTTCGGGATTGCCGGGAGAGTAGAGTTCGGTCAGCTCCTTGCTGGCCGTTGCCGCCGAGAGCAGCGCCGCCAATTCGAAATTGTCGCGCAGCGCAGGCGGGTCGTAGGTCTCGCGAGCCCGGATGTAGCGGACGATGGATGCTTGCGTCACTGCCTCGCGCTGCGAGATCGGCCCACCCTCTTCCAAAGGCCGCGCCACCTCGACGAAGCCCGTCGCCTTATCGACGAGCAGCGTCACCACTTCCGTCGATTTCAGGGGGATCAGCGCCAGCAGCGACCAGAGCGCGCCAAAGAGCGCCAGACACAGCACCACGGAGACGACGCGCCAGCTATTGCGCGACAATTCCAAGCGGCGGTAGATGTC
>Ga0265328_10000127_pt1 | contig 36451 bp, 21 predicted proteins | sample 41624metaG_FD_202086 | JGI IMG/M metagenome (GOLD analysis project Ga0265328, IMG submission 202086) | Rhizosphere microbial communities from Carex aquatilis grown in University of Washington, Seatle, WA, United States - 4-16-24 metaG | ecosystem: Host-associated > Plants > Roots > Rhizosphere...
GGGGTCCCCCCCTTCCCGCGCTCCGGATCGGAGGTTGGCTTTGCCAACCGGAGAAACCACCCGCAAGGAGATCCGGGCGGTCTCTCGTCGTCCGTCGGGAGGGGCCCGCGGGGAGGGGGCCTCCCCTTCCCGCGAGCGCCGAAGGCGCGTCCGGTCCTCCCCTTCCCGCGAGCGCCGAAGGCGCGTCCCTAGTGGTTCCGCAGCTCGCGGAACTCGCGGCTCGCGCGCAGCTTCTTCAGCGCCTTCGACTCGATCTGCCGGATTCGCTCGCGCGTGAGGTCGAACTCCTCGCCCACCTGTTCGAGGGTGTGGTCCGAGCGCTCGCCGATCCCGAAGCGCATGCGCAGGATCTTCTCCTCCCGCGGGGTCAGGGTGGCGAGCACCCGGCGGGTCTGCTCGCTGAGATCCGCCGCCACCAGGGCGTCGGCCGGCGAGATCGCGTCCTTGTCCTCGATGAAGTCGCCGAGGCGCGCATCCTCGTCGGTTCCCACCGGGGTCTCGAGCGAGACGGTGGTCTTCGAGATGCGCAGGAGCTGGCGCACCTTCTCCACCGGCATCCCCATGTCCTCCGCCAGCTCCTCCACCAGCGGGTCGCGCCCGAGCTTCCGCACGAGCGCATGGGTGGTCCGGGTCAGCTTGTGCAGCGACTCGTTCATGTGCACGGGGATGCGGATCGTGCGTGCCTGGTCGGCGATGGCGCGGGTGATGCCCTGGCGGATCCACCAGGTCGCGTAGGTCGAGAACTTGAACCCGCGGCGGTAGTCGAACTTTTCCACCGCGCGCATGAGGCCGATGTTGCCCTCCTGGATGAGATCGAGGAAGAGCAAGCCCCGGTTGGCGTACTTCTTGGCGATCGCCACCACCAGCCGCAGGTTGGCGCGAATCATCTCGGCCTTGGCCCGCTCGCCGGCCCGCTCGCCCGATTCGATCTCGGTGACGGTCTCGCGCAGCATCGCCTCGTCCATGCCGGCGTCGGCCTCGATCTGCCGCAACAGGCGCGCGGCCTCCGCGGCCTGCTCGGCGATCTTCTCGAGCTCCTCGACGCGCAGACCGAGCTTGCGGGTCAGCGCCTGGCGCCGCACCGCCGAGGTTCGAACCTGGCGCAGCGTCTTGCGCAGATCCGCCAGGCTCATGCCGGCCCGCTGCTCGCAATCGGTGACCATGTCCTTGGTGCGATCGAGGCGCTGCACGTACGCCTTGAGCTGCACCAGGATCGGGCCGACCCGCTCCTTCGAGAGGCGGATCTCGAGCAGGGCCTGAAAGAGCTCCTCGGCGCTGACGGCCACCTTCTGCTCGAAGCGGACCTTGAGCGCTGCCGTGGGGCGCTTGGGCGCTGTCTCCAGCAATTTCTGATGCTTGCGAAAAACCCGCCCGATGGCCTCGAGGGCCTTGCACACCCGGTCGGTGTGCCATTCCTCGTTGAAGTCTGGATCTTGATCGTCGGCGTCGCGTGTCACCTCGGTGACACGAATCTTTCCTTTTCGCATCTGCGCGCCGAGATCGAGGATCTCGTTGACGGCGACCGGCGCCCGCAGGACCGCCTTCAGCACCCGATGCTCGGCATCCTCGATTCGACGGGCGAGGGCCACCTCGCCCTCCCGGGTCAGGAGCGCGATCGAGACCATGCCCCGCAGGTACATGCGGACCGGATCGTGGGCGTCGCCACTCTCCTCGGGATCGTCGGCCACCGGGGCCACCTCCGCCACCACCGGCGCGGCCTCCGGGGGGGCTGCGGCTTCTTCTTCGGGATTCTCGTCCAACTCAGGGCCAATCGAGCTCATCGGCGGCAGACTCTGAAGTGAGTCCGGGCATTTGTCGACAAAAAAAACGCGGGGTTAGGTGAGTTATCGGACAACCTCACGTTGCAGTGCTCCAGCCTTGCGAGAATGGGCCATCCGACCTCTCCAGGGGGAAAGGACGGCGGGAGGGGAGGGCCTGGCTCGGCCCGTTCTGTCTCCCGAGTCACGCGGGTTCGAGCGGCAGAGCGCTCTCCCAGCCTTCCCGCGACCGCAGATGGGCGGTGTGCACATCACGATTTGACCAGAAGATTATTAAATACATTGTATTTCAGGATACTATAATGCATTGTAAATTCATCGCCAGTCGCCCTGCGACCTAGCGGGGCGGTTGCCGGGGTGCTTCCAGGCGTCCTCGTTCGGGTTCTTGGAGAGTTGCCGGCCAGGCTGGTAGATTGTCGCGCCTCATGCTCCACGCGACCGACGACCTGCGGATCGAGAAGATTCGCCCCCTGATCCCCCCCGCCATCCTGATGGAGAACCTCCCCATCACCGAGGCCGCGTCGACCACGGTCGCCGAGGGGCGCGAGCGCATCGCCCGGGCCTTGCGGGACGACGACGATCGCTTGGTGGTCATCGTCGGCCCCTGCTCGATCCACGACGTCGATGCGGCCCGCGCGTACGCCCGCGGGCTCGAGGCCGTGCGCCAGCGGCTGCGCGACGACCTGGTCGTGGTCATGCGGGTCTACTTCGAGAAGCCGCGCACGACGGTCGGCTGGAAGGGGCTGATCAACGATCCCGACCTCGACGGCTCGTTCGCCATCAACCGCGGCTTGCACCTGGCGCGCGCCTTGCTGCTCGATCTGGCCGAGATGGGGATGCCGACCGGCTGCGAGTTCCTCGACACCATCACGCCGCAGTACCTGGCGGATCTCGTGAGCTGGGGGGCCATCGGAGCCCGCACCACCGAGAGCCAGGTCCATCGCGAGCTGGCCTCGGGCCTGTCCGTCCCGGTGGGGTTCAAGAACGGCACCGATGGAAACATCCAGATCTGCATCGACGCGGTTCAGGCGGCGGCGCGGCCCCACCATTTCCTGTCCGTGACCAAGCAGGGGCTGTCGGCCATCGTGTCGACCCGCGGGAACCCCGACGGTCACGTGATCCTGCGCGGCTCGTCGACCGGCCCCAACTACGACGCGGCCTCGGTGGCGAGTGTGACGGCCGTCCTCCGCAAGGTCGGGCTCACGCCCCGCGTGATGGTGGACTGCAGCCACGGCAACAGCCGCAAGAACCATCTCCGGCAGGTCGACGTGGCGCGCGATCTGGCTGCCCAGGTGGCGACCGGATCCCGCGCGATCTCGGGCGTGATGATCGAGAGTCACCTGGTGGAGGGGCGCCAGGATCCGGTGCCGGGGCAGAAGCTCACTTACGGTCAGAGCGTCACCGACGCTTGCCTGGGGTGGGCGGACACGGTCCCGCTCCTCGACCTGCTGGCCGCCGCGGTGCGCACGCGCCGCACCGCCGAGGCCGCCGCCGCCCCGCGCCTCGCCGGAGGGCCGCTCGAGGCCGCGGCCCAGTGAGCCCGAGCCCGGAGCTCCGGCGCACCGACGATCTCCGCGTCACCGAGCTCCGTCCCCTCGATCCTCCCGAGGTCGTGGTGGGCGAGCTGCCCATGGGCGATTCCGAGCGCGCCTTCGTCGAGCGGAGCCGCCGCGAGGTGGCGCGGATTCTTCGGGGCGACGACGATCGTCTGCTGGTGGTGGTGGGGCCGTGCTCGATCCACGACGTGGCGGCCGCCCGGGACTACGCGCGCCGGCTCGCCCCGGTCGCCGAGCGCAACGCCAGCGAGCTCGCGGTGGTCATGCGGGTCTACTTCGAGAAGCCGCGCACCACCGTGGGGTGGAAGGGCCTCATCAACGATCCCCACCTCGACGGGACCTTCGCGGTGAACCACGGCCTCCGGCTCGGGCGGGCGCTGTTGCTGGATCTGGCGCGCCTCGGCCTGCCCGCCGGGTGCGAGTTCCTCGACACCATCACCCCTCAGTACTTCGCTGATCTCGTGACCTGGGGGGCGATCGGCGCGCGCACCACCGAGAGTCAGCTGCACCGGGAGCTGGCCTCGGGGCTGTCGGTCCCGGTCGGGTTCAAGAACGGCACCGATGGCAACGTGCGCATCGCCGTCGAGGCGGTCCTGGCGGCAAGCCACCCCCACTGCTTCCTCGGCGTCACCAAGCAGGGAACCTCCGCCATCGTCTCCACCGCCGGCAACCCCGACGGCCACGTGATCCTGCGCGGGGGGGATGCCGGCCCGAACTACCAGGCCCCGGCCATCGCGCGGGTCACCCAGGATCTGGCGCGGGCCGGGCTTTGCCCGCGGGTCCTCGTGGACTGCAGCCACGGCAACAGCGGCAAGGATCCGGCGCGGCAGGTGCTCGTGGCCCGCGACCTCGGGATGCAGCTGCGCTCCGGTTCGCGGGCGCTGGCCGGGCTGATGCTCGAGAGCCACCTGGTCGCAGGACGGCAGAACGCCCCGACCACCCCGGCGGGCGCGGCGGCCCTGGTGTACGGCCAGAGCATCACCGACGGATGCCTGGGGTGGGGCGAGACGGCGCCGCTGCTGGACGAGCTGGCGGAGCACGTGCGCACCGCGCGGAATCACCGATGAGCGATGCCCTGCGCGCGACCCTGCTCGTGAGCTGTCGCGACCGGACCGGGCTGGTGGCGGCGCTGTCGGACTTCGTCTTTCGCAACGGCGGCAACATCGTGGACGCCGATCAGCACGCCGAGGCCGAGACCGGCCAGTTCTTCATGCGCCTGGTGTGGGATCTGGCGTCCTTCCGCCTCGACCGGCGTGGGATCGACGCGGGGCTGACCGCGCTCGGGCAGGCCTTCGAGCTCACGTACGAGCTCACCTACTCCGACCAGCGACCGCGGGTGGCCGTGTTCGCCAGCAAGACCCCGCACTGCTTGTACGATCTGCTGCTCTCCCACCAGCTCCGGGAGCTGCGGGGAGAGCTGGTGGCGGTGGTCTCCAACCACGAGGATCTGCGGACCACCGCCGGGCACTTCGCGGTGCCGTTCTTCCACGTCCCGGTCGAGCCGGGCCAACGCGCCCGGGCCGAGGCGCGGCAGCAGGAGCTGCTGGCCGAGCTGCGGGTCGACCTCGTGGTGCTCGCGCGCTACATGCAGATCCTGTCGCCCGAGCTGGTGGCCCGCTGGCCCTCGCGCATCATCAACATCCACCATTCCTTCTTGCCCGCCTTCGTGGGGGCGCGGCCCTACCACCAGGCGAAGGCCCGCGGGGTGAAGGTCATCGGGGCCACCGCGCACTTCGTGACCGCCGAGCTGGATCAGGGCCCGATCATCGCGCAGGACGTGTGCCATGTGAGCCACCGCGACGACGTCGACGATCTGATCCAGAAGGGCCGCGAGCTCGAGCGGCAGGTCTTGACCCGAGCGGTGCGGCTGCACCTCGATCACCGGGTCCTGGTCTCGGAGAACCGAACCATCGTGTTCGGGTGACCGCCCAAGGACCCGACTCAGTCGGCGAGGGCGTGCAGGATCGCCTGGGAGCGTGGGCCGTGGGAGCGGACGGTGAGCAGGCGCGCCTGGGAGGAACCGGCTGATTCGGGCGCGATCCGGATGTGCAGGTGATCGGAGGGCACGGCGTCGGGGAACAGGTCCACCCACTCGATGACGGTGGCGCCCCGCTCGAAGAGCTCGTCGAGGCCGAGCTCGGCGAGCTCCGCCGGGCTGCGGAGCCGGTAAAAGTCGGCGTGGGCGAGCGGCACGCGGCCCGGGTGCTGATTGACGAGGGAGAAGGTCGGGCTGGCCACGTGTCGCTCGCGGGGGACCGCCAACCCCTGCGCGATCCCCTGGGTCAAGGTGGTCTTCCCGGCGCCGAGCGGACCTTCGAGGCCAACCACGTCACCGGCCCCGAGCAGGCTACCGAGCAAGCGTCCGAGCGCGTGCATCTGCGCCGCGGAGTCCGCGCGGAAGGTGAGCGCGTCGTCGACGGGCGGGGGAGCGAGCGGGCGCGGGCGGTGTGGATGTGCAGGTGCAGGTGCAGGTGCAGGTGCAGGTGGATGACCAGCGGGAGGGGATGGAGCCACGGTGTCGAGATAGTCGCGCCGTCGGGGCGGCGTTTCAACACCGGCCGGGCCATTCGGTGCTCGGGTGGCCAACCCCGGGCCGCCCCGACGCGGCCCGAGGCGGTGAGGTGAGGCGGTGCTATCTTCACGCGACTGTGCGCCCGCCGCTCTCGCCGATTTCGCCGATTTCGCCACTCTCGTCGGTGCTGGCCGCCGCGCTGCTCCTGGCGAGTGCGCGACTGGCCCCGGCGGTGGCGGCGGTCCCGGCGGTCGAGCCTGCCCCGGGTGCGCCGCCCGGAGCCCCGCTCGCCCCCTCACCGCGACTGGATCCGCCCGGGGTGGTGTCGCGGCGCTACCACGTGATGGGAACCGATCTCGTACTCACCGCCTACGTCTCGGACACCGTGCAGGCCGCCGCCGCGTTCGCCGCCGGCCACGCCGAGGTGGCGCGCATCGAGGCCCTGATGACGGACTGGGAGCGTCCCGGCGTGCCGCCGTCCGACATCCTGCGCGTCAACGCCGCAGCCGGCGACGGCAAACCCGTGGCGGTCAGCGCCGAGACCTTCGAGGTCATCGCCAAGGCGCTGGACATGTCGCGTCGTTCGGGCGGGGCCTTCGACATCAGCTTCGCCGCGATGCACGGCCTGTGGAAGTTCGACGAGGATCTCGAGCGCAAGGTGCCGTTGCCGGCGGAGGTGGCCGAGCGCCGGCGGCTGGTCAACTGGCGTGACGTCCTCACCGATCCAGTCGCCAGGACGGTCCGCCTGCGCCGCGCCGGGATGCGCATCGGGCTCGGGGGGATCGCCAAGGGCTACGCCGTCGATCGCGCCTCCGCGGTGTTGCGGGCGCGCGGCCTCGCCAACTTCATGGTCCAGGCGGGCGGCGATCTGTTCGTGGCCGGCAGCAAGGGATCGGCGCACTGGATGGTGGGCGTACGGGATCCGCGCGGGGCTGCGGGCGACGTCATCGCCAGGATGCCCATCGAGGACCACGCCTTCTCGACCGCGGGCGACTACGAGCGCTCGTTCGTCCTCGATGGCCGGCGCTACCACCACATCATCGACCCCAAGACCGGTTACCCGGCGACCGCCTCGCGCGAGGTCACCATCTTCGCGCCGAGCGCGTTCCTGGCCGATGCCCTCGACGACGCCGTCTTCATCCTCGGGCCGAAGAAGGGGCTGGCGCTCTGCCGGCAGTTCCCGGACACGGCGGCGCTGATCGTCGACGCCACGAACCACGTCTGGATGTCGCCCAGCCTCGCGGGGCGGCTCGAGCGCACGGCCGAGCCCAAGGACGGGATCTGATGAGCGCGCCAGGCCCGCGTCGGAGGCCCGACGTCGTGGTCATCGGCGGAGGGATCATGGGGTGCGCCATCGCCTACCGGCTGGCCGCCCGCGCGCTTGCGGTGACCGTGATCGAGAAGGCCATCCCGGGTGCCGAGGCCTCGAGCGCCGCGGCCGGAATGCTGGCCCCCCAGATGGAGGCCGACGGGGCCGGGCCCCTGCTGGAGCTCGGGCTCCGCAGCCGCGCGCTCTACCCGGCGGTGGCCGCCGAGCTGCGCGACGCGACCGGGATCGACATCGGTTACCTCAAGTGCGGGGTGATCATGGTGGCGCTGTCCGACGACCACGAGCGCGCGCTCGTGGCCCGCCGCACCTGGCAGCTCGCCCGCGGCCTGCGGGTCGAGACTCTCAGCGCGGCAGCCCTGGCCGAGCTCGAGCCCGCCGTCGATTCTGGTGGGGCCGGTGGGGCCGGCGGGCGGACCGGACTGCGCTTCCCCGACGAGGCGCAGGTGCACCCGCCCTCGCTCGCCCGGGCCTACTCCCAGGCCGCGGCCCGCAGCGGGGTGAGCTTCGTGCAGGGGCGGGTGGTGCGCCGGGTGCTGGTCGCCGGGGATCGGGTCACCGGGGTGGAGCTGGACGGAGACACGCTCGACGCGGGAGCCGTGGTGGTCGCGGCCGGGAGCTGGTCGGGGCTGGTGGACGGCGCGGGTCTCACGGCCGGTATGGTGCGCCCGGCGCGGGGACAGCTGGTGGCCATCGAGACGCGACCGCCGCTCTTTCGCCACGTGCTCTCGGTCCCCCACCGCGGCTATCTGGTCCCCCGCCCCGACGGCACGGTGGTCGCCGGCAGCACGGTCGAGATGGTGGGCTTTCGCAAGGAGGTGACGGTGGGGGGGCTGGCCGACATCCTCGATCTCACGCGGCGGCTGGTGCCGGCCCTGGCGGATGCGCCGGTGACGGCCTCCTGGTCGAACTTCCGTCCGCACACCGCGGACCTGCTGCCCATCCTCGGGGGCACCGGGGTGCGCGGGCTCTACGTGTCGACCGGGCACTATCGCAATGGCATCTTGCTCGGGCCGATCACCGCCGACGCGATGGCGGCGCTGGTGGCCACCGGGAACGCCGGCATCGATCTCGCGCCGTTCGCGCTGGCGCGCTTCGGGGCCCCGGCCTGAGCGCGCACCGGTCTGAGCGTGCCCGGCGCCGGACCGGCGGGCTCACCAGCTCGGACGCGCGCCCACCGGGTAGCAGGCCGCGAGCGCCCGCCAGAAGCCCGGGAAGGTCTTGGACACGCAGCCCGGATCCTCGATGCCGACTCCGCCGCGTGCCGCCCCCAGCACCGCGAAGCTCATCGCCATCCGGTGGTCGGCATAGCAGCGGACCACCGCCGGAGACAGCGGGGCAGGCTCGACGCTGAGCCAGTCGTCGCCGTGGCGGACGGTCTGCCCGAGCCGGCCGAGCTCCGCCACGGTGGCGGTCAGCCGGTCGGTCTCCTTGATGCGGATGTTGGCCACGTTGCGGATGGTGGTGATCCCGCGGGCGAGCGGCGCGATCGCCGCCAGGGTCATCACGGTATCCGAGATGTCGTGCATGTCGACCTCCACCGCGCCGAGGGGGAGTCGCCCTTCGACGGTGATGTCGGTCGCCGTCGCCGTGACCCGCGCGCCCATCCGGGCCAGGACCTCGACGAATGCGGTATCTCCCTGGAGAGCGTCGCGGCCGAGCCCGGGCACGGTGATTCGCCCCCCGGTCGCCGCGGCCAGCGCGAACGGATAGCTGGCGGAGGAGGCGTCGGGCTCGATGCGGTAGGGGCGCGGACGGTACCCGCCGCCGCCCGCGAGCGGGTGGATCCGGAAGGCGAGGCCACCGCGATCCGGCTCGACGGGCTCGACCGCGCCGCCGAAGTCGGCGATCATGCGGCAGGTGATCTCGACGTACGGGCGGCTCACGAGCGGGCCGTCCACGCCGACCGTGATCTCGCGTCCGCCGAGGCCCGCCGCCATCAACAGGGCCGAGAAGTACTGGCTCGAGCGATCCCCGCGCATCCGCACGGTCCCTCCGGTGAACGGCCCACCGTGGACGGTGAGCGGCGGGGCGCCGGTCGGACAGTCGACCCGGATCCCGAGCTGGCGGAGGCCGTCGACCAGATCCGAGATCGGGCGTCGCGCCATGGCCGCGTCGCCGACCAGCGTGACTGGCCCGTCCTCGACCAGCGCCGCGAGCGCGGCCAGGAACCGCACCGTGGTTCCGCTGTTCCCGACGAAGATCGGGGCGTCGGGGGCGTGAAGGCGCGTCCGACCGCCGTGCACCAGCAGCGCGGTTGCCTGCGGAGGCTCGCCCGCCGGGCCAGGGGGGGAGTCGCCGTCCGGCGCGACCTCGTCGATTCCGATCCCGAGCGCCTCGAGCCCGGTGCGCATGTGTCGGGTGTCGTCGCTGTCGAGGACCCCCTCGAGGCGGCTCGTCCCCTCGCCGAGGGCAGCCAGCACGAGGGCCCGGTTGGTGATGCTCTTCGAGCCGGGAACCGGGAACACGAGCTCGGGAGGCGCGGGCAGGGGCGGGATCCACAGCGGTGCGGGCGGGAACACGGTCGCGAGACTACGCGTCCGCGGCGCGCCCGGATAGGGGTGCGCGGGGCGGCCTCGATGGGCCGTCGACCGCCTGACAGTAGGCGCGCGACCGCGCCGCGCGACCGGCCGCTCGAGGGCGCGAGACGGTGCGCCCGCGCACGCGGCTTTCTGCGAAATCGACGCTATCCTAGGGGGAAGCCCCTTCTCTCGGCCTCCCCAGACGCTGCCGTACGCCACGAGGACATCGAGGTAGAAAAATGAACCGCCCCCCCGAACATCACCCGTCAATCTCCCCCACGGTTTCCTGCGCCCTGAGCGCCGCGGTGGCCCTGTCGGCGGGCATGCTCGCCGGCTGTGCCACGGAGCGCGCCGGCTTCCGCCCGACGACCATGGTCTCGACCACCGAGGCTGGCTTCCCTGCCGCCCGCTACGCGGTTCCACCGAACGCTCCCCGGGGCGAGGTGTACATCACCTCCTTCGGGACCCGTCAGGTCGAGGAGGAGGGCGACGCGCGCTCCGATCTGGTTCACGTGCGCGTGGCGGTCGCCAACCAGAACGGCACCGGCACCTGGACCTTCGCGCCGCCGCGGCAGCTGCTCGTGGCCCAAGGAGCGCCCCCGCAGGGGCCGGAGTTCCTGGAGATCGACGGGCGGAACCCGGGGGATGATCGCATCGCGCCCGCACAGCGAAAGGTCTTCGATCTGTACTACCGGATGCCGAGGGGCACGTCCCACGACGCCATCGTCCCGGCGTTCGACCTCACCTGGCAGCTCGAGGCCGATGGCCAGGCGATCTCCGAGCGGACCTCGTTCGTGCGCGAGCCCTACCGCGACTATGGCGAGGCCACGCGGCGTTACTGGGCGGGTGGGGTGATCTCGCCGTGGTGGGTCTCCTGGTATGGGCCGCCTTGGCTCGGCTGGTACGGGCCCTGGTGGGCCGGCCCCTACTGGGGCGGGTACTGGGGATACGGATATCGTGCCTACCCCTACGGCTACGGCTGGGGACCACGGGTGGGGGGCGGGGTGGTCGGTGGTGGTTACGGCTACCGCGGCTATCACGGCGGCTGGGGCGGAGGGGTCCGCGGGGGTGGGGGAACCGTGCGGGCCGCGCCGGTCCGGGGCGGCCGGCACTAGCACTGGCACTGGCACCAGGCCCTTCGCGGCGCTCGTCACCGATGTGCGTGGCGTCGCCGCCGGGAATGTTCGGGGCGCTGCCCGCGTTCTTGCAGCACATGCACAACAGCGAGGAACTCGTCCGATGATGAAGCGTCTATCGACATTGGCCCTGGCCGCGGGGCTTGGAATCGGCGTGGTTGGAGGCGCGGGGGGCGTCGTGCTCTTGGGGCGGGCCCAGGCCGCGCCAGCACCATCGCCGGCGCCGGCGACGGCACCGACCGGCGCGCCCGCCTTTGCCATCACGCCGAAGATCGAGAAGCCGGCCGAGGCCAAGGTGCTCTCGAACGCCTTCGCGGCCGCTGCACGGGCCCTCGGGCCGAGCGTGGTGCGCATCGACGTCGAATCGGGGAGCGAGCCCACGGGGGGGCCGCGGGGTCGCCAGGCGGTCCCGCCCGACGCCGACGTGCCGGAGTTCTTCCGGCACTTCTTCGACTTCGGTCAGGGCCAGGGGCCGGGATCGCCGCAGGGCGGAGGAGTTCGCCGTGGCACCGGCTCGGGCGTGGTCATCGACTCGGCCGGCAACGTCATCACCAACCGGCACGTGGTCGAGGGGGCCAGCAAGGTCACCGTCACCCTGGCCGACGGCACCGAGATCCTGGCCAAGGTGGTCGGCTCGGACGCACGCACCGACGTGGCGGTGGTTCGGCTCGAGAAGGCCCCGAAGGGGCTGATCGCGGCGCGGCTCGGCGACTCCGACAAGCTCGAGGTCGGCGAGTGGGTGCTCGCCATCGGCAGCCCGCTCGGGCTCGAGCAGACCGTCACTGCCGGCATCGTGAGCGGCAAGGGTCGCGCGGGCCGGCGCGTGCACATGTCCGGCGATCGCGTGCGGAGCTACATCCAGACCGACGCCAAGATCAACCCGGGGAACTCGGGAGGACCGCTCGCCAACCTCGATGGCGAGGTGGTCGGGATCAACACGCTCATCACCGCCGGGGCGGGCGGTGCCTATGGCTTCGCGATCCCCATCAACGAGGTGCGCCGGGTGAGCCAGTTGCTCGTCAAGGACGGGCGGGTCCGCTATCCATTCCTCGGGGTCATGGTCGGCGATCTGTCCGGCCTCGAGCCCGAGAAGAAGGCCACCCTCGGCGCGAACCTGCCCCCGAAGGCGGCCTTCGTGAGCGAGGTCTCGCCGGGGGGACCAGCCGCCAAGGCCGGGATTCATCCGGGCGATCTCATCACGCAGATCGACGGCAAGAAGATCGAGTACGGGGCCGACGTGGTCGACTACGTCTCGTCTCGGGGAATCGGGACGCCGGTCTCGATCGGGCTCAACCGCGGGGGCAAGAGCATCAGCACGACCGTCGCCCTCGGTGAGCTCCCGGGTGACGACGACAACCGCGTGGCCCAAGGCGGGCAAGGTGGAAAGATCGGGCTCGGCCTGCAGACCCTGACGCCGGAGATCGCGGGCTCCCTCGGACTGCCGGGCGGCACCAAGGGCGCCGTCATCACCGAGGTCGCACCGGGCAGCCCGGCAGAGAAGGCGGGCCTCAAGGAGGGAGAGGTCATCGTCGAGGTGGACCGCCGAGCGGTCGGCAGCGTCGACGAGGCGGCCGCCGCCCTTCGCAGCCCCCGCGCGAGCGGCCACCTGGTGCGCGTCCGCGGCGCCGCCGGCGCCCGCTTCGTCACCATCCCGGCCAGCTGAGCGCGGGAAGGGGAGGGGAGCGCGGGAAGGGGAGGACCCCTCCCCGCGGGCCCCTCCCGACGGACGACGAGAGACGAGCCCGGATCTGCTTTGCTGGTGTCTTCTCCGGTTGGCCAACCTCCGATGCACCGCATGGAGAGGCAGCCGTGGGGGCAAGAGCCGACCCGGAAACCGAGCCCCTCCTCCCTTTATCCCCTCGCCCCGCGAAGCGGGGAGAGGGGCACCATTCTTCTGCGGGGGACGGACCGCGAGTACCTTGTTGACCTCCCGCTTTTCGGGCGAGCGTAGCGCGACCTTGCCGCGCGGAGCGAGAGGGGCGCGGGGAAGTGCGAGCGGCAGCGAGCCACGTCCCCGATCAAATAACCAGCCACGTCCCCGATACAATCAAAAGGTGCCGCGGGCGGAGGGGTCGTTGAACCAGCCGTAGACCAGCTCGGCCTGCCAGAGATAGTCGGGGACCGACTTGTAGGACAGCAACTCGTAGGCGGCCATGTTCTGCTGCGGGGTGAGCGCGGTGCAGGTCGGGTCGATGTTCTGGTCGCAGTCGGCGATCGGGGTCACGCTGGTGCCGCTCGGCGACAGGTCGGAGATGTTGGGGTCGGCGAGGACGATGGCGCTCCCCCCCGGTTGCCGCAACACCATCGCCCGCCCGTTTGGATTGAAGCCGGCTGGCGCACCACCCACCGCCGGGTAGTTCGTGACGTCGAGCTTGTATCCCCTCGCGGTGAGCTGGTTCGCGTACTGAAGGACGCGGGCGGCCACGCCCTTCTGGACCACCTGCCCGCCGGCGCAGCCCTTGGTGGCATCGCCGAACAGGCACTCGGAGCCGAGATCCCGTGCAACATAGAGCTGCCCCGACGCCGGATCCTGCCACTCGACCCGGGGCGTGATCCCGGGATCGGTCTCCTGGCCGACGCGGTAGATGCGCATCGAGTCCATCCAGTCGGTCTTCTCGTTGGCCTTGATGAGGGCCACCGACCAGGCCATCATGAACTTCTGCACCTCCCAGCCCACCTGGGGATCGATGGGTGCGGTGTTGGTCGGAGCCGTGGCTCCATAGCCCGCGTCGCTCGAGAAGTAGGGGTTGCAGATGTTGCGCCCCTGGGCCGAGAAGCAGATGGTGGCGCCGCCGGCCGGCCAGAAGCTCGGCCAGCCGAGCGGGGACTTCGGGTAGCGATTGGCCAGCGGATCGGTGGCCGTGCTCGCCGTGGAGTTCAGGATCGGGCTACCGGTCGCGTCGGCGGCGATCCGCGGCCCGAGGATCGACCGATCCCCCGTGAGCGCGTTGCCGAGGACCCGGCGAAAGCCGTCGGGAAAGACATCCGCCACCCCGACCGCCCGGAAGCGGGCGTCGTAGAAGTCCCTCCGTGACTGGCTGATGTACCGGTCCTCGGATTGCGCCAGCAGGTAGGCGGTGTTGATCTTGTCGTAGTACGAGCCGCAGTTCTCGATGTACTCGACGTTGAAGTCACCCTGGTTGGTCGCCAGGTTGTTCTCGATCGGGCGACCCCCGAAGCCGATGTCACGCAAGAAACCCGTCGAGCCGTTGGGGATGACCAGGAGGGGCTTGGCGGTCCCGATCCCGAGGGTCGCCCGCGGCGGACCGAAGTCGTCGGGATCGGTGTTCGAGTGCAGGACCGGATCGTTGTAGGTGGCCGCCCGCTTGTAGTGCTCGCCGGGCTCGGGTCGGGCCAGCATCCGCACGAAGTGATCGAAGATCAGCGTGCTCGCGATGACGTTCTCCTCGGCCGTGTCGTGGATGACGATCGGCCACAGGCTGTCGAACGAGTACCCGCCGCCGGTCCCGATGTCCCTGTAGATGGAGGCCAGGAAGCCCACGCCCCCGGCCAGTCCCTGCATCTTGGAGGTGTAGCGCTGGAAGGAGCGATCGGAGGCCGCGATCAAGCTGAACGAGGAGCGCCCCCGCCGGTAGTTGTCGAAGATGTGCCGGTCCTCCTGGGTGTTGATCAGGAACTGGACCTGCTCGTAGGGATCGGCGCCGTTGTCGTGGCGGAACACCGAGGCGTTGCCGGTGTCGGCCCAGTTGTCGGAGGCGAACGAGAACGGAACACGCAGCTGCTTGGCGCCGCTGCTGGTCACGAAGACGTTCGGCCCGCCGGAGTAAGCCTGGCCTCCCGCCTCCGCGGCGGTCGCCTGGCGGAGCTGGGTGTAGCCCACCCAGTCGACCGGCTGCTCGCGGCACTTGGTGGCACTCCCGTCGATGGACACGATCTTGCCGTCGAGAACCGGGTTCCAGATGCCATCCTTGCTCTCGTCCCAGCCGGGGGGCGGAGTGGGTGTCACCGCATAGCAGTTCCCGATGACGGAGTAGTTCTTCTGCAGCTGGGAGTAGTGGAAGTCGTTGGCCGCGTTGCCGCTCGGCAGGCCGTACTTGATCCCCACGATGCCACCGAACGTGTCGGTGGTCTGGGCCAGCCCTCCCCCGACGGCCGTGCCGGGCGCGTAGTTGGGGTTGGTGTAGACCGGGACATTGTCCCCGTAGAAGAAGCGCGCCGCCGCGAAGTCCGTCACCCCGAGCCCGAGGAAGTCCTGCGAGTTGTCTCCCGGGTAGTCCATCACGGTCGACTGCATCCACATCCAGATCAGCTGCGACTGCTCCTCCGGGGTGACCGGATCCCAGTAGCGCGGGCCCACGCAGGTCGAACCATCGGCCACCGCGTCGGTGCACGGGGTGGTCATGTTGCCGTTCTTGGTGCGCAGCTGCCAGTACTGCGGCCGGTAGAACAGGGGGGCCGAGCTGCTGACGAAGTTGTGCCGCAGGCCCACCGAGTGCCCCATCTCGTGCGCCAGCACCGCGTAGTGGTAGCGGCTGCGCACGTAGTTGAACATCCGGCCCGTGCGATCATTGGTCTGCGCCGGGGTCTCGTTCTGGCCCTTCGGGAACTTGGCCGCCAGCACGTCGGCGAGGCCGCTCATGGAGGTCGGCTCGGGGGCCTCGTCGACGACGCAGGCGCCCCGCGCGGCCAGGGCGTTCTCCCGCATGTCGTGCATTCGCGCCCGCGCCATCGGGTTGTTGAGCGCCAGCGGCGAGACCTGATCGGCCACCGGCCCGACCAGCGAGGTGGCGTTGCCGACCCCCGCGATCTGATAGATGGCCGGGTTCAAGAGCTGCGTCTCGACCCCGGTGCCGCGCGCCTGGGCCAAGGTGGCCTGCACCTTGGCCCACCCCGGCGACGGCAGATCGTTGCGGGCCTGGACGTCGGCCACCCGCGCCCGGCCGGCCTGCAGCACCGCCTGGACGTCCTGGCCGACCGGCGCATTGTAGAGCGCGGTGAACTTGCCGAGATCGAGGGCCGAGCCGCCGGCCAGCCGCTGGTTCACCTCGGCGCGCGACATGGTCGGCAGCCCCGCTCCCGCCGCCAGGTGGCTGCCGGCCACCCAGTCGTCGATGTACTGGGCGTTGGTCACCGCCGAGGTGGGGATCTCGCCGTTGGCGTAGCGCACGAGATCGACCAGCGCCTGCGCGGCCTGATCGGTGACGGCGGTCCAGATGTTCATCGACCCCGAGACCTTCTCCCCGGTCAAGGGATCGTCGGCGTCCACCATGATCCCCCAGGCGCTCGGCGTCTGGGGGTTGGGGATGTTCTGCACCGTGTGATAGCGCAGATCGCCCTGGCGCACCGTGAAGCCCTGGGGACCGCAGGCCGGGTGATCGCCCATGGCGACCGGATTGTGGCAAAGGGTGAAGACCGGTTGCATGGCCACGATGGTCCCGATGGCCGCGATGCTCGGATCGCCGACCGCCTTGCGCTCCATGGCCACCGCGGTGGCCAGATCGTTCGCCATGGTGTCGCATGCGGCGTTGGTCCAGCCCATCGTGCGGCGGCAGGCGTTCACCTGCCGCGAGATGCGGGTGCCCTCGTCGTTGTCGTCCTGCTGGCCGTTCCACACCGGGTACTTCTGGTAGCAGCCGGTGCCGCCGCCCGTGCGCTTGCACTCGACCAGCCGGTCGGTCTGCACGGCGGCCTTCATGGCGAGATCCCACTCCTGGACCGCCCAGTCGGTCGGCTCGAACAGGTCCTTGTTGATGGTGGGATCGCCGGTCAGGTACCAGGGGATGGTGACGGCCTGGCGGCTGGCATAGGGCAGGGTGCACTGCTGGCGGAAGAGATCGCAGCGCGATCCCGACCCGGCGGCCTCGCACTCGTCGGCCGTGCCGTTGCCGTCGGTGTCGCGGTTGGGATCGGCGGTGGGATCGCCGGTGGGATCCTCGGTCGTGGCCTTGGTCGCGCAGGCGACGGGCCCGGTCATCTTGACCGGATCGGCGTAGAAGTGGCTGCGCTGCCAGATGTTGTAGCGGGCCAGGAACCGGCTCCAGTCCTGATCGAGGAGCCCGTAGTGGCGGTCGAAGGAGCGGCGGTAGTCGAAGTTGAACGCACCGATGTTCTGGAAGCGCACCCCGTCGAAGTCGAAGGCCTCGTAGTCGGTGTCGACCACCTTGCGGTAGGACTCGCGGATGGTGATCTCGACCGGGTTGCAGTCGCCCCAGGGATCGTTGCCGCCATGAAAGTACGCGCCCGGGAGCATGCAGGCCGGGAACTGCCCCGGACCGAACCCGAGGCTGGACAGGTCGACCGTCTGGGGCTTGGCGTAGGCCTTGTTGGTGACGTCGAAGTACCCGTTCTTGGAGTCGAAGTGGGGGGCGTTGGGATCATTCGGATCGAGCACGGTGTAGGCGTACGGCTCGTAGGTGACGGCCCCGTAGACCCCCAGCATGGACAGGGAGTCGTAGTCGTACGACGTGGTCACCAGGTTGGTCGACCAGTCGACCCGGAAGTACTGGCGCTGGTACCACACCCGGTCGGTGGTGTTCTCGACGACGATGTTGAGCTGCTCGCCGGTCTGCGGGTTGTAGTCGTGCTTGATGTCGAAGTGGCTGAGGATCTTGTAGCTGGCGACGATCTGTCCGTCGTTGGTCGTCTTCGGTGTCGTCCCGCTGTAGGTGTTGCCCTTCCCGTCGGTGCCGTTGATCCGCTCGTAGGAGAGCCGGGCATTGAGGGTGTCCTCGGTGATCTCCCAGCGGATGCGCGAGACCGGCTGGGCGTAGGTGGCCGTGAAGAGACCGTCCGAGCCTGCGCCATAGGAGACGTCGATGACGGTGCCGCGCTTGTAGAACTCGGGGTCGTCGGCGGTGCTCGTGAAGTCCGCGCCGATGAAGAAGGACTTGTCGAGGGCGTCGGCCTGCACCCGGTTGATGGCGCCGCGCTGCTGGGCGCAACCCAGGACCGAGGGCACGACCGCGAGGACGACCATGAAAGGCCATGACCACTTTCGAATCGAGCTTGCGAGCATTGCGTCACTCCATTGTCAAAGAGCAACCGGAAGCGGCGGACTTCTCCGCTTCCGGTGCACGCGGCTAACGAGGGTCCCGAGGTGCAAGTGCAATGGTTCAATGTGGGAAGTGCGAAGACGCCGTCATGTCCCCCATCGGTCCGGGGAGCCCGCCAGGGCAACCCCAGGGCGGTGCCCTAAGGCCAGCTGCAGAACCCGTGATCGATCCCCATCGTCTGGGCCGTGGTGTCGCACGTCAGCCCCGTGTCGGTCTGATCGCGGCAATCCGCGGCCTTGTCACACTGCTGGATGCAATAGCCGAGATCCCCGACCTGGGCCGTCATGCTGAACGGGGCGCAGATCCCGTGGTTGGTGGTCGCGGTCGGCGCCAGCGGCGTCGCCATGAGGGCGTAGTTGCAGGCGGTGTTCGACCCCACCACGCAGTTGGTGCTGCAGAAGGACAGCGTGCCGGCGGACGAGCTCAGGCACTGCTCCTGGCACAGCCCTGGCGGGACCGGATCGGTGCTGACCGCCGGCGCCATGACCTTCGGATCGCAGTGGTTGTAGAGGGGGAGGCCGGGCAAGTTCACGCTGGTGTCCACGCAGACGTTGATCAGGCACTTGCGCGAGGCCGGGCACTCCGCGTCGGACGAGCAGGTCGGAAAACAGATGCCGGAGGTGTCACCGGCGGTGGCCGTGAGAGGCTGGCAGGCGACGTCCGGCCGGCTCTGGCACTTCTCGGTCACCGTGGGATCGCTCTCGACGGTGCAGGACTCGAAGCAGTAGTAGATGGGAGCCGCCGTGGAGTTGATGTTCTGACACACGCCACCTGCCTTGGTGCAGTTCGCGTCCGTGGCGCCCGAGCACTGGATGGTGCAGTAGCCGCCCGCCGGCCCCGCCGCTCCGTAGAAGTCGTTGCCTCCAGGCTTGAGGCAATCGAGGACCGTGCCGCAGTCATGGGCGGTCGCACAGGATGCCCCGAGGAAGGACGTCGGCTGCGCGCCGCCACCCGCCCCGCCACCCTTGCCGCCCGTCCCCCCGGATGTCCCCGCCGTTCCCTTGCCGCCGCTGCCTCCACTCGTGCCCGCCGTGCCTGCTCCCCCCGTTCCCGTGCCGCCGTCCTTGGGCGTGCTGCTGCTACTGCCACAGGCGGCGAGACCGAGACCAGCCAGCATGACGGCAACGGCCATGACATGAATCCTCGGCTCGAAGCTCGCGCGCGCGGCTTCGGCCCGGGGACGGGCAATGAGTGAATGGGACCGAGAAGCGGCGCTCATGCGTTCCTCCACGTGATCGGATTGTCTGTCATCTGGCGGGCCAAGGACGGTCAAAAGGACGGTCAAACGGGCGGTCGAGAGGCGGGCAAACAGACGCGCCTTGCAGCGGCAGTCCAACGACTCCGAGGAGTGTGTCGGGTTTGGCCTTCACCTTCGCATGGCCCATCTGGGGTTCGCGCATGTGGCGACTGGTCGAACGCTCGCACCTTTGAGTGGCATCGGCAACAGGATTCCTGATACTCCTAGCAAAAAAACGAACTAGAATCCGGCGGTTCCCGCGCCCTTGCGTGGTCTTTTCGACCTTCCGGGGCCGAACTGCGACGCGCGCCGGCCGGCCGGGAGCACGAAGGAGAGCGAAAGGGCAACAAATGATGAAAAGCTTCACCTGCCCCGCCACCAACGGCGCACGGAGTTTCATGCCGAGCCCAGACCAGATCCGTGACGACCGTCCTTGCCCCGAGGGTTGCGCTGCCCGCAGGCCCGGGCCCCTCGGCGTCCGCCGAAGGGGGCCATGGCCGCTCGCCGCGTGGTCCCGGCGTGCGCGTGTCGCGGCCTGGCTCGCCGTCCCGCTCGCGACGCTGGCCGGAGCCGGCGCGCGGCCGGCCTTCGCTCAACGCACGGGGCTCGCGGATCGGGCGGACGTGGCGGCCTCCGTGTCCGACGAGGTCGAGCCCGAAGGTGGTCCCATGCACCGCTGGCGCGGCAGCTACATCGCCCTCGACCAGTCGGTGACGACGCAGACGGTGCGGGTGGGCGCGGACTTTCAGTCCTACGATCCGACCTACGAGCTGTGGCTGTCGGCCAAGCCCCAGTACTACTTCATCGATCGGGCCCACAACAAGCTCAGCCTCAGCGTCTGGCTGAACGCCTTCTGGGAGCTCACGAACTCCGACACCACCACCAAGCAGCGCGAGATCCTGCTCGGGCCGACCTTCGTGACCGCGCCGTACCTCCACGTGTTTCGCCGGGGGCTCTGGGGCGATCGCCCGGGCTACAAGACCGCCGTCTCCGTCGGCCCACGCATCGTCCTGCCGACCGACAAGGCGTCCTGGGATTCGGGTCAGTACGTGAGCCTCGGCGTCACGAGCTTCCTGTCGCAGGGCGTGCCCCTGCGGGGAGAGGACGCCCGCTTCTGGCGAGGCGCGGAGTTCACGCTCGGCGTCGCGGCCGGGGCTCCCATCTCGAGGGCCACCTCCGCGGTCAACAACGACATCCGTCAGCTGCGGGAGGATGTCGCCGGCCGGTTGATCGTCTCCGATCAGCTGCGCGGGAGCATGAACACCAAGTACTACCTCAACCTCTCGGCGAGCGCCGACGTTCAGGTCACCAGCCGCACGACCTTCTCGGCCTCGTACGTGATCCTCGACTCGTGGGCGTACCTCCCGAACGATGCGCAGGTGTGTAGCCTCTTCACGGGCTGCGTGGCGCCGATGGGTGGGGACAATCCGCCCAACTTCCGGGTCGCGACCTGGCTCACCGCCTCGCTCGCCTACGAGCTCACCAAGACGCTCAACCTCGCCGTCGGGTACTTCAACCGGGCCAACCAGATCGGTCCGGACGGACAGCGGCGCAGCCCCTTCTGGAGCCCGGACGCCCGCTTGTTCGTGACCGTCACCGGCGTCATCCCCGACAAGTAGCCGACGCCGACCTGGCCTCGACTCATCGGCGGACGGGCGCCTGACCCGGCCGGAGCTCGACCGAGTCGAGCACGGCCACGCTGCCGTCGGGGCGCCGGAGCGCGAGCTCGTGGACCCCGCAAGCCAGCTCGAGCGCGTCGATCGGGGTCTTCTTGCCGGTGTCGCGCTCGTCGAGCCAGATCTCGGCGCCTGCGTGCTCGGTCAGGCTGAGGAGGCAGGCGGCGGCAGGGGCCGCCGCCGTGGCCGAGCTCGGCATCAAGATGGGCTCGATCCGGATGGGCGCCGCCTTCGGCTCGAGCCTCGGCTCGGGGCCGCGCAGGGCGAGGGGCCCGGTCACCATCGACGTGGCCTGAGTGGCGCGCCCGCGCGCGAGCAGCACGGTGAGCCCGACCAGGAAGACGCCCCCGGCGACGGTGCCGACGACCCAGTTCGGTTGTCTTTGAAGCCGGGTGAGCCAGGCGTTCGGCCGGTGCCGCGCGTGGGGGTACGGTTTGCCGTCGGGCTGGGTGGTCTCCGAGACGGCGGCCGAGCCCTCCTCGTCGTCGTACGAATCACCGAGGTCCGCGCCGAGGGTGGTGTCGCCCGCCTCCCAGCGGAGGTTTCCTTCCTCGTCGTGCGGGTCCGGATTCTCGCGCCGGTCCTGGTCGGCACTGGCCGCGAGGCCCGGCCATCCCCGCACGGCGGGACGGCTGGCCCGGCTCGTGTGCACGAAAGGCATGGACTCCCGTGTCCCCCTGCGGGCGCCGCGGGCGTCGTCGTACCGGATGTCGTCGACGTCGATGTCGGCCTCGGTCTCGGCTTCTGCCTCCGACTCCTGTCCGTCGTCGCCGTGCGCGTCCGCCGCCTCGAAGAAGGGGGAGCGGGTGACCTGGGTCTTGCCTTCGTCGAGGCTCACCGGTGGAGCTGATGCAGCCAGATCCTCGTCCCCTCCGTCGAGCTCGATCTCGGGAGCCTCCTCGGCGGCCGCCGCGGCGATCTCCGCGGTCGCCCGGAGCGGCTCCGCTGGAGCCAGCTCGACCGCGGCCAGGGCGCTCGCCGCGGCGATCTCCGGTCGGGGGACACGCCGAGCGCCGGCACCGCCACCGGCCAGGGCCTCTGCCTCGACCCCGACCAGCATCTCGCTCGGCCCCGTCGCGACCTCGAGCCCCGGTCCCGGCTGCCGGGCCGCGCGCGTGAGCTCGGCGGCGAGCTCGCGCACGCTCGGGAAGCGCTCCTCCGGACGGAACGACAGCGCCCGGCGCAGGACCTCGTCGACCGCGGCCGGTATCCCCGCGACCACCTCGGCGAGCGGCGGCGGGGGAGGCGCCCCGGCCCGCAGCTCCACCCGCTCCGCGGACTCCACCGGGAAGGGCAGCTTGCCTCCGAGCAGCTCGTACGCGATCGCCCCGAGCGCGAACTGGTCCACCCGCTCGTCGAGCGGGGTCGTGCTGCCGGGCATCTGCTCGGGCGCGAGATAGGCCGGGGACTGAGGCACGGCCGAGGCGACCCGGAACTCCTTGCCCCACCCGAACCCGGCGACCTGGGCGGCCGGGACGCCCGTGCCCGGCAACAGCACCAGCTCGGGTCGCAGATCCCCGTGGATGAGTCCGAGCCGGTGGCTCGACGCGAGGGCGGCCGAGACCGCCTCGACGATCGCCACGCCGCGGGCGAGGGGCAGCCTGCCCGCCTGGGCCATCGCCAGCCATAGCGGCTCGGCGTCGGTTCGCTGCATGACCACGAAGGCGGGCAGCTCGCCGCTCACGGAGAAGTCGAGGATCTGCACCACGTGAACATCGCGGAGCAAGGAGGCCACACGCGCGGCGCGCTGAATGCGCGCGGCGGCCTCGGGACGCAGGAGCGACTCGGCCGGGAACAGGCGAATGAAGAAGCGTCCGGGGATGCGCTCGTGGCGAGCTTCGTAGAGGTGATCGCGCACATCCCCGACGGCCTGACCCAGCCGATAGCCTTTTCCCAAGACGGAGCCCCTGAGCTCGGTTACCTGCGTCATGTCGGTCATGGTACTACACAGCCAGGACCCCGGCGAAGGCGCGGGTCGGCCGCGAAGCGGCATGGATGCCGCGTGCCGGGCCCGCGCGAGAGGCATCCCGCGCGCATGGGCACCAGACGCGGGCGCGCCATTCAGAAAGGCCGCGCATCCGTCGATGTCCGCACCGATGTCTCCCGGTGCGCCCGCTCGCGACGGTCATCCGCGCCGCGCCGCCACCTCCGGCTTCACGATGCTGGAGGTGATGGTGGCGCTGGTGCTGGCCACCATCGGGCTGCTCGGCACGGTCGCCGTCCAGCAGACGCTCTTCGGAGCCACCGCCAACGCTCAGGAGTCCGCGGTCGCGGCCCGCCTGGCGACGCGTGCCATGGAGGAGCTGCAGGCCAAGGTCATCACGGCGGGTCCGCCGGTCGTCGACCAGATGGCCGCCGCGGTCACCGGCGGCTGGGTGACGACCGGGTACCTCAACGCGCTCGGAGCGACGAGCGCCGCGCCCACCTCCGACTTCCGGTTCCAGCGCGAGATCCAGGTGACCAACCTCGGGGTTGGCCAGCCCTACAACCTGTCGGTGCAGATCACCTACGGGCTCGACACCGGCGCGCCGCGCCAGGTCCGGCTCGACGCCCAGCGGTGGAAGGTCTGGTGACGCGCGTGACCTCGCCGGCGTTGCCGGTGTTGCCGGTCTTGACGACAACCGGGGCGACCACCAGGTCAACGGCCGGGCGGGGCGGGCGTTCCGGGCGGGCCGCGCGCCGGCCATCGGCGGGCATGACCCTGGTCGAGCTGATGGTGACCCTGGTCGTCGCCGCGCTGGTCAGCGCCTCGGCGTTCATCTTCTTCGCCGGGCAGCGCCGGATCTACGACGCCCAGGGGAAGGTGCTCGGCGTCCAGCAGAACCTGTGGGCCGCGATGGATACCCTGTCGCGGCACGTCCGGGCCGCCGGCACCGGGATGATGGGCTGCGTGAACGGCACCGATCCCCCGCCGACGGGCACCACGTCGCCCCAGACCGGGCTGCGCGCCTACCAGGCGGGACCTCCGGGGCAGGTCGTGCGGCTCGCGCCCCTGTGGATTCAAGACGGTGCGGCGGGAGCCCCCGACGCCATCACGGTGGTCTTCGGCGCCGGGGCCTTCGGGAGCTTCTCCGACGCGGGGCTGGCGGCCACGGTCAGCCGCGCATCGGATCCGGTGGTCACGGCGACGGGCAAATCGGCGGCGTTCCGGGTCGGGGAGTTCATCCTCCTGCTCGACATCAGCGGGCTGCCCACCGGACCGCCGCTCGGCGATCGCGGGTGCACGCTGTTCCAGCTCACGGGCATCAACTCGGCCGGGGATCAGCTGCTGCACGCGGGCACCTCCGGGTGGAACCCCGCCGGAGACGTGGCGGGCCTCGTCCCCTTCGACTACGTGGGCGGCACGTCGCCCAAGGCGGCGGTGCGGGACTTCGGCACCCTGTCCTGGGTGCGCTTCGCCATCGACACGACCGGGACCTCGCCGCGCCTGACCATGGCCCGGCTCGACGGCAACGCGGGCTCGACCGCGCCGCAGGTGCTGGCAGACGGCATCGAGGACCTGCAGATCGCCTACGCCTGCGATCTGGTCCCGGCCGCCCCGGCCGGCCCAGACGGGATCTTCACCGAGGGCACCGACGCCGCATCGAAGGCCACGGACGAGTGGACGTACAACGTGGCTGGCGACGTCCCCCAGGTCGGGTGCGTGTCCCCGCAGGCCGTGCGGCTGACCATCTCGGCGCGCAGCACCGAGGCCGACGACAACCTGACGGGAGCGGTGGGCAACGCCAAGCCGGCGAGCGAGAACGGGGCGGCCGGCGTCAAGGACAACTTCCGCCACCGGGTCCTGACCACGGTGGTCAATCCGAGGAACCGATGACCATGACCACGAACGTGTCACCGACCCCACCGAGACGATCCCCGACCGGCGCGCGGGACGGGCAGCGGGGAGCCGTGCTCCTCATCATGATGCTGCTCATGCTGAGCCTGCTCGGGCTCGGCATCACCGGGCTGTGGCTGGCGTCCGGGAACCTCCAGGTGCAGGCCAACTCGAACCTGCGGATGCAGGCCCTCGCGGTGGCCGAGGCGGGGGTGGCGCGGACCCGGGCCGCCCTCAACGCCGGGGTCAACGTGGACGCGATGCTCACCGGAACCAACCCGGGCAAGGACGACGTCCCCCTGACGCTCGACGGATCAGGCAAGCCAGTGGGGGTCGGGGCGGTGTTCGTCGACGGGGCGACCCCGCTGTGGAACGTGCCCTTTCCTCCGGCCTCCTTCCTCCGCGGCGGAGGCACCGCCACCTCGCCTCAGGCCACCACCATGGGGAGCTACACCGTGTGGATCCGCAACGACACCGCCGAGTGTCGAGGCGGGCAGTTCACCCACGACGCCAACGGGACGGTGGTGATCCGCGCGCGGGGCCTCGCGGCCGACAACCTCACCAACGTCGTGCTCGAGGTGGCGCTCGGCGCGACCCCGGCGGTCCCCGGAGCGCCAGGGGTGGCGGCCGGAATTCCCCCGGTGCTGTGCTTCTCGGGCAAGAACGCCTGCGACGACAACAGCTCGACCATCTCGGGCGTCGTCGCGAACTGAAGGCTCAAGAAAAGCTGGGGACCTCCGATCTCCGGTATGGGCCGGGTCCGACCCATGGGTCGGCAGGTCCGCACATGACCTGGCGCGCGAAGAGTCGGACCAACCTCGGCATCGGCCGTCTGGCGCTGGCGTTCGGGTTCGTGGTGGGCCTCGCGGGCCTCACGGGCGGGCTGATGGGCCTCGACGGAGGGCCGGCCGAGGCGCGGGTGAGCCCGCTGTCGATCATCAGCCGCCAGATCCACAAGCCCAACCTGCTCGTGGTCCTCGACACCTCGGGCTCCCTCACGGGTGTTCCGGGCGGGGTCTTCGACACCTCCACCGAGGTGGGGGTGGATTGCGCCGACGGCGTCAACTGCCGCGGCGGCGTCGCGTCCGGGACCTGCGGGCAGACCGCCAAGTCCTGCTCCTCGGACGCACAGTGCAAGTCCTCCACCTGCAAGCTCGACGGCATGGGCTGCGCGATCTCGACGGACTGCCGTCCCAGCGCGGGGGCATGCAACCAGCAGACCTGTAACCAGTACGGGTTCAACTGCCAGAACGCGGTCTGCTACTCGGACGCGGACTGTCCCGCCGTCAATCGGGGCGCCTGCGCTTCAACCGGGTCCACCTGCAGCTCGTCGTCGCCGTGCACCTCGATGCCGCGCTGCCAGTACGGCAACGCGAACTGTGTGCTCGGCCAGAGCTGCGCGGCCTACGGACATTGCCTCAACGCCTCGGGCCAGGCGACCGCCCAGGCCTGCTCGGTCGACGGCGACTGCCCGCTCCAGAGCAGCGGCGGCACCTGCGCCGTGGGCGGCCAGAGCTGCACCAGCGCGGCGAGCTGCACCTCGACCAAGCTGTGCTCCGACCACATCGCCACCTGCAGCTCCAGCACCGACTGCTACAAGTGCAGCTACGGCAGCTCGAGCCGCGGGACCTACTGTCGCAGCAACGCGGACTGCACCAGCTTCTTGGCCTTCTGCGTGTCGGCGGGTGCCACGTGCAGCACCGGCAACAACCTCTGCAGCCTCCCCAACTACACCTGCAGAATCGAGCAGACCTCCAACGCCTGCCGGGAGACCAACGCCTGCGTCGGGACCACCAACACCTGCGCGCTCGGGCCAGCCAACCCCTGCCTGGCCGGCGTGCCGGCCGACCAGTGCAACCTGACCAACAACAACACCTCCGCCATCGGGATGTGCCGCATCACCTTGCAGAAGTGCCAGACCGACGCCGACTGTCCCACCAGCGGTGACCACTGCGGACCCGCCACCTCCCGGATCGTGATCGCCAAGCGGGTCCTCTCGAACATCGTGGACTCCAACAGCACGATCGTGAACTTCGGGTTCATGACCTTCTACCAGAGCCTGTACTTCCCGTACTACGCGCAGAACAGCACCGGCACCCAGACCGCGACGCTGTTTCTGTCCCACGGCCGCCTGGCCGGGCGGTCGTGCTTCGACTCCACCAGCGGACCGGCCGCCACCTGCATCATCGACGGCACCGCCTACACCCTGGTGTCGGGCCAGGGGAGCCGCTACGGCATCCGCGGCAACAGCGGCCAGCTCCTCGACACCAACTGGTGCGGGATGACCTGCAACCTGTCGGGCCTCGGCACCGGCAGCTACCAGGGCAGCACCTACAGCTACACCCTCAAGACCGGGACCACCTCCGGCAACGCGGTGGTCCGGACGTCGTACACCGGCAAGCAGATCACCAGCAGCGGCAGCGACTACCGGTACTACGACTCGAATACCTCGTACTACAACGGGGGCGCCACGCCCCCCATCGGGGTCCCCAACTGCGGGCTCACCTGCAGCTCCACCTGCGGCGCACGCTGGGACACCCAGCTCGCGCCGTTCCTCGATCCCACCGGCGATCCGGTCAAGGCCCAGGCCATGACCCTGGCGGTGAGCGACCGGTTGGCCCCGGCCTCGTATGGCGGTCTCATCTCGTACGGCGGGACCCCCACCGGCTGCGCCCTGCACAACGACAGCACCAACAACAAGGCCAGCAGCGCCTACGACTACATGGCCGCCGTCAAGGCCATCGACCCCCTGTCGTGCCGCGACAACTTCGTCCTCCTGCTCACCGACGGCGACGCCAATGGCCCGGGCGACATCTCCTGCAACGCATCGGCCTGCGCTGCCGCCAATCCACGCTCGGCCGGGTGCACGTGCCGCGCGGTGCTGGCGGCCTACGATCTGCGGATCAACCTCGGCGTTCGCACCTTCGTGGTGGGCTTCTCCGGGGACGTGTCGGCGGGGAGCGGACGGGTCAGCAACGACAACATCGCCAAGGCCGGTGGGACCGATCTCGGCGGCGACGGCAGCGCGCCTTACGCTTACACCGCCACCAGCGAGGCCGACCTCGTCACCGCCATCCAGAACGCCATCTACCAGGCGGCGGCGGGCAGCTACTCCACCTCGCCGCCCACCATGTCCGCGGGCACCCAGCAGGTGAACGGCGTCGTGAGCGGCAGCTACGCCCTCGACGCGCGCGCGGACTTCCCCTCGTGGAAGGGACACCTCCTGGCCTACGACACCACCGCCACGCCCCCGGCGCTGGTGTGGGACGCGGCCTCGGAGATCTCCAACGTCGACTGGAAGACGCGCAAGATCTACACTTCCGATCGGTCGAATCAGCTCGTCCAGATCCTGGTCGACGGCAACGGCAACGTGACGAACAAGTCGACCCTCTACGGGCTCGGCCTCGGCGCCAACGCCAGCGAGGCGGAGCTCATCGCCCGCTGGCTGATGGGGGATCCGGCCCAGGGCAACACCGCCATCCTCGGGGCGCTGGTCAACTCGACGCCGATCGACGTGGGGCAGCCCGGGGACAGCCCGCTGCCCGGCGGGCACGCCTTCTACACCCGCCTGCAGAATCGCCCGCGCCTGACCTACGTGGGGTCCGACGACGGGATGTTGCATGCCTTCTGGTCGCAGGCCCAGACGGTGGGGGGCGTGGCGCGGCGCGGGGGGTCCGAGGCCTTCGCCTTCCTCCCCCCCCAGATGATGGCGACGGTGACCCGGCTCTACGCCCAGGGGGGCCAGCAGCCGGATCCCGCCCAGCACGTATTCGGGCTCGCCAGCTCGCCCAAGGTCAAGAACCTGTGCGTGTCGAACTGCGCGGATCAAAATCAGGCGGTGTGGGTGACCGAGCTCGTGATGACCGATGGCTACGGCGGCAACGAGGCCTTCGCGCTCGACATCACCGACCCCACCGCCTCGCCGCCGTTCGCGGTGCTCTGGACCACCACCAACCACCCCAACCAGGCCACCTTCGACGCGGCCTTCGGGCTCACCATCTCGGTGCCGGCCTTCTCGCTCAACAAGACCGCCGCGCTCGATGACTACCGGCTGCTGTTCGGCTCCGGTTACCGGGTGAACATGACCTCGGCCGGGCAGGCGCAGGGGCTGTCGCTGCTGTCGCTGAAGGCCGCCACCGGCGTGGTACAGACCCAGTCGTCGTTCTCACCCCCGGGCGGCTCGTGCGGGCAGGAGTACACCATGCTGGCCGACATCGCCACGGCGCGGGACTACGCCCGCAACACCACCACCGGCACCGACGAGCGGCAGAAGCTGCTGGCCTCGTACGCGGCCGACACCTGGGGCAACCTGTGGCGCCTGACCGCGAGCGGGACCCCGCAGATCGTCACCAGCCTCGGCTGCTCGCAGCCCTTGCACTTCGCGCCCACCGTGGTCCAGCTCGATCGCGACGATCCCACCAACCACCCACACGAGATCTACCTGGTCGAGGCCACCAACTCCCCGCTCGACGATGCCACCCAGGGGTTCTCCCCGTCGCAGATGGTGTTCACGCGGGATCTGGCGGACAGCGCCGGGAACGTCACCGCCGATCCGTCGTTCGGCACCAGCGGCAAGATGGTGATGACGGTGGGCGCCACCACCAGCATGTGCGCCATCACCGACGCGACCGGGGCGAACTGCCTGCTCACCATGCCGGCGAGCGCGCGTCCCATGGGCACCCCGCTCGCGGTGCTGAAGCAGGACGGGAGCGGCTTTCTCACGCTGTCCACCTGGTACGTGCCGGCGGCTTCCGGCTGTGGCAAGGGTACGAGCTACATGCAGATCCACCAGTACAGCGCCGGCCAGACCACCCTCAAGCAGGCGCTCAAGGTCGGCGACGAGCCGGTGGCCTCGCCCATCGTGGTGGGTGGCAAGATCATGGTCATGAGCGCCTCCGGGCCGGTCGTGATCAACGGCAGTGTGCTCCAGAACTTCGTGGTCGGGACGTCCACGCCCGCGAACAATGGGGTGTCGGCGGAGCCATTCAAGATTTTGGGGTGGACGGAGCTTTGAGGCGGAGGGGACGAGGGAACGGACGGGAATAGGAGGGACGGGGGACGAGGACGGCGACGAGGACGAGGGTTTGGGGCCGGAGCGCTGAGGACCCCGACAGCGGCACCGGTCAGGTGTTCTGGAGGCGGACTCGCCAGGCGGGCGGGCGCGGAGCCGAGGGGGGCGGGGTGGTGGGCTCGGGAGACGGAGATGGGGCGGGGGCCTCGACGGGTTGCTGCGCTGGAGTCGGAGCGGGCTCGGGTGGTGCTTCCGTGGTTGCCGAACGAGATGCTCCGGGGCCGGTGGGGGTGAGGTTGCGACTCTCGAGCGCGCTCGGGGCCACGGGGAGGGGGGCGCGGCGGGCGCAACGGCTGGCTCGGCAATCGAACCCGGCCTGGCAGTCGACGTCGAGCTCACAGGACCCGGCCGCGCGGCGGTGGCACGACGCGCCGCCGAGCGCGACCGACAGCGCCGCAACCCAGAACCACCGCGGGACGAGGGGAGCCGACGCCGACACCCCGTCAGTATAGTCAGTGAATGCCGCGGATGCAGGCTTCGATGAGGACGTTGCAGTACGTGTAGACCAGGGTCGCGAAGAGCGCGGCGCCGATCAGCTTCGCGAAGAGGGCGGCCCACTCGGCCGCCCGCGTGTGCTTCAGCATCGAGAGCCAGGCGGCCCCGACGGAAGGAGGAACCGCGCGCGGCACCACCCGCACCGGGAGATCCATGAGGTAGGGAGGAGGCGGAACGGGACCCGCCGTGGTGTTCGACCCCCGAACCGGTTGATTCTCCGTTGCCATACTTCTACTACCTCCGGAATGCGATACTAGGTCGTCGATGGTTAAGATGGGGTTTCCGGCCCGCGCGTTATCGGTAACTCTGCGGGGGCGCGTCCGCGTGCTCCGACCGGCCACGGGGCGCGGGATGTCGGTCCAGGTGTGCGAGAGGCGCTCCGCGTGACACTTCGAACCGAGATCTCGCTGGTCCTGTCCTCGCTGCTCCTCGTCTCGATCGGTGTCGCGGGTGGCACGACCATCTTCCAGACCAACCGGACGCTGCGGCGTGAGCTGCGGACCGAGTATCAGCTCTTCGCCGAGACGCGGGCGTTCGCCCTGCGCGACAACCTCGGCATCCTCGAGAGCGAGCTGGCCCGCCTGGCCCTCCTGCCTCCGTTGCGACCCGGGCAGGGGGCCCTGCGTGCAGCCTCGGAGGTGCTGGCCAGCGCCCACCAGAACTCGGTGCTCTACAACAGCGCGGTGCTCATGCTGTCGCCCGACGGGCAGTGCCTTGAGGCCGAGCCGAGCGTCCCCGAGTACGAGCGCTGCGCCTTCGGCGATCGGCCCTGGTTCCGGGCGGTGCAGAAGGGCGACCGCGGTCCGATCCTGAGCGCCACCGACGAGCCCGGGCTCGGACGAACCATCAAGATCGTTCAGCCGATCTCGCAGAACGGGATCTTTGGCGGCGCGCTCGTGGGGGTGGTGTCCCTCGAGGACGCCAACCTCATCACGCCGGCCTTGCGTGACAACCTGCCGCCCCAGACCGATTCGATCATGATCGACGCGGAGGGCGCGATCGTCTTCCCACCCGATCGGGCGGTCGCGGGCGTGGGAACCGACTGGGCCCGGATCATCCAGGTGGCGCGCGCCGGGAGCTCGGGGACCTCCTTCGGTGAATCGGAGGGCGAAGAGTTCCTGTTCGCCTGGGCCCCCGTCCAGGCGAGCAGCGGCTACGTGGTGGTCTTCGCCTGGCCCTGGCAGGCCCTCAACGTGAACCTGCGCAAGCAGGTCGTGACGCTGTTCGGGGTGCTGGTGTTCGGCGTGCTCCTGGCGTCGCTGACCGGGGTGGTGCTGGCGGCGTACCTGACGCGGCCGCTCGAGGCTCTGGGGATGGCCGCCGCCCGCATCGCGAGCGGAACCCTGTGGCCCGACGCCGAGTTCCCGAAGTCCGCCCGCGCCACCGAGGTGGTGGCGCTCATCGCCGGGTTTCAGCGGATGGAGACCGCGATCGGGCAGCGCGACCAGGCGCTCCGCGAGGCGGCGTCCCTGCTCGAGGAGCGGGTGACCACCCGCACCCGGGAGCTGGTGGAGACGCAGAAGGCGCTGGTCGAGGCCGAGCGCTTCGCGGCGATGGGAAAGACCTCGGCGGCCATCGCCCACGAGATCAAGAACGCGCTCAACGGCCTCGGGATGGCGGTGGAGCTGATCCTGCAGGATCCCGCCAACCTGGTGCGGGTGCGGCGCCTCGAGCGCCAGGTGGTGGGCGAGATCGCGCGCCTGCGCGACGTCATCGATTCGTTGCTGTCCTTCTCGCGCACGCCGCGCATCGAGCGGCACCCGGTGGATCTGTGCGCGGTGGTGCACGGCGCGGTGGCGGCGCTGGCCGAGATCACCAGCGACCGCCAGGCCAGCGTGACCATCGACCTGCCGCTCGCGTTGCCCATCGTGTGCGATGGGCACAAGATGAAGGGGGTGCTGGTCAATCTCGTGAAGAACGCCGTCGAGTCGGGGCCCAACGTGCGGGTGCGTGGGTGGACCGAGGCCGCTCCCGGCGGCCGCCGGATCGTCATCGAGGTGTCGGACGACGGCCCGGGGCTGTCGCCCGAGGCGCGGTTGCACCTCTTCGAGCCGTTCTTCACCACCAAGCCGAATGGCACCGGCCTCGGCCTGCCGACCTCGCTCCGCTACATCGAGGCGCACGGCGGCGAGCTGTCGGCCGAGCTGCGCCCGCCCGGTGCGGGGGCGGTCTTCCGCGTGGTCCTCCCCGCGCCCGAGGAGGTCCCAGCGCCCGCCGCTGGCACCGACACCGACTGGAGCGTGGCGTGAAACCGAGCGTCCTCGTGGTCGACGACGAGAAGACCTTCCGCATCGTCGCCGAGGAGGCGCTCAGCGCCGAGGGCATCCGGGTGACGGTGGCCGCCAGCGCCCGCGCGGGCCTCGAGGAGTGGCAACGCGAGCCGCCGGACGTGGTGATCCTCGATCGCAACCTCCCGGACGGCGATGGGATGCAGGTCCTCGAGACCCTGGTGCGCGAGGGGCGGGAGCGGAACCTCGACACCCTGGTGGTCATGGCCACCGCTTACGCCGACGTCAGCAGCGCGGTGGCCGCGCTGAAGGCCGGCGCCTTCGACTACCTGGCGAAGCCCCTGCAACTCCCCGAGCTGGTGGTCACCGTGAAGAAGGCCATCGAGAACAGCCGCCTGCGCGCGCAGGTCCGGCAGCTCTCCGGGCGCGCGCAGGCCGCGGTGGGCAAGCTGGTGGCGGGGACCTCGCCCGCCATGCAGCAGGTGCTCGACATGGTCGACCGGGTGGCGCTGGCCCAGGACACCACGGTGCTGATCCAGGGTGAATCCGGGACCGGCAAGGAGCTGATCGCCGAGCGCATCCACCAGCGCACCCCCGGTCGCGGCGAGCAGGCCTTCGTGGCCCTCAACTGCGCCTCGATGCCGGAGGCGCTGCTCGAGAGCGAGCTCTTTGGGCACGAGCGCGGGGCCTTCACCGACGCCAAGACCCAGAAGCACGGGCTCTTCGAGGAAGCGGATGGCGGGACCTTGTTCCTCGACGAGGTGGCCGAGCTGCAGCCCGGGATTCAAGCCAAGCTGTTGCGGGTCCTGCAGGAGACCACCTTTCGGCGGGTCGGTGGCACCCGCGACCTCAACGTGAGCGTGCGGCTCATCGCCGCGACCAACAAGGATCTCGCGGCCGAGGTCAAGCGCGGCAGCTTCCGGCTGGATCTGTACCACCGGCTCGACGTGTTCCACCTGCGGCTGCCCGCCCTGCGCGAGCGACGCGAGGACATCGTCACCTTCGCGCGGCACTTCCTCGCGGTGTTCGCCCAGCGCCTCGGAAAGCCGGCGCTCAAGCTCACCCCCGAGACCGAGAACATCCTGCGCGCCTACGATTACCCCGGGAACATCCGCGAGCTGCGCAACATCATCGAGCGCGCCGCGATCCTGGCGAACCGGGACGTGGTCGAGCCGAGCTGCATCATCCTCAGCGCCGAGGTCCGGGGGGGCGAGGTCCGCGGCGACCCCGGGCCCCGCGCGTTCTTCAGCATCGACCTGCCGGGCGGGGGTGGGCTGCCGGGACAGGCCCAGCCCCAGCCCCCATCTCTGGCCGACGTCGAGCGCGCCTACATCGCGCGGCTCCTGGAATTCACCGACGGCAACCGCACCCAGGTGGCCCGCATCCTCGGCGTGTCCTACCCGACGGTGGCCAAGAAGATCGCCGACTACGGCCTGTAGGGCGCGACCCCCTGCAAGTTTTGATCAGGGGGGTGAAAGAAACTTTCGGGCCGCCGACGTGCGATCCAGGTTTCGGCGCATTGCAGGCGGGCCAAGGGGGTGTGACGCAAGGCACGAAAGTTGCTTGGGTCACACCCGAGCCCCCCCACCGTGCTGGAACGCCTGATTGATTTCGCCGTGCACCGTCGCTTCGCGATGCTGGTGCTCTCGGCGGCCTTTGTCGTCTTCGGAATCTTCACCTTCCGGAGGCTGAAGATCGAAGCCTTCCCGGACGTGACCAACGTCCAGGTCATGGTCATCAGCCTGTTCCCGGGGCAGGCGGCCGAGGAGGTGGAGAAGAAGGTCACCATCCCGGTCGAGCACGCCCTGGTCGGCGTCCCGCGGGTCCTCATCCAGCGCTCGATCACCTCGTTCGGGCTGTCGCAGGTGGTGCTGACCTTCGACGACGAGGCGGACATCTACTTCGCGCGCCAGCAGGTGGCCGAGCGCCTGTCCGAGGCCGACGTCCCGCCCGAGGTCACGCCGCACCTCGGGCCCAACGACACGCCGGTCGGCCAGGTGTACCAGTACACGCTCGAGAGCGACCGGCACAGCCCGAGCGAGCTGCGCAGCTGGCAGGACTGGGTGGTCTCGAAGCACCTCATGCGGGTGGCGGGCGTGGCCGACGTGGTCAGCTTCGGGGGCTTCCAGAAGGAGTTTCACGTGATCGCCGATCCGGCGCGCCTGCGCAGCAACGGCGTGACCCTGGCGCAGCTGTCGGAGGCGGTCGCGCGCTCGAACGGCGCCACCTCGGGCGGCTACTTGCCGAATGGCGAGTCCGAGCTGGTGGTCCGCGGGCGCGGCTACCTGCGCGGCATCGCCGATCTCGAGAACACCTCGATCAGCGCCCGCGACGGCACGCCGGTGCTGGTGCGCAACGTCGCGACGGTGGTCGAGTCGTACACGCCCCGGCGGGGCGCGGTGGCCCGCGGCGAGGCCATCGACTCGATCGAGGGGACCATCCTCCTCCGGCGCGGCGAGAACCCCAAGGACGTGCTCAGCGGGGTCCACGAGGCGGTGGCGCGCATCAACCGTGAGCTCTTGCCCCCGGGGATGGCCATCGTCCCGTTCTACGATCGGACCCACCTGGTCGACACCACCCTTCGGACCGTCTCGCACAACGTCCTCGAGGGAGTGCTGCTGGTGAGCCTGGTCCTGTGGCTCTTCCTGCGGGCCATCTCCGGCTCGATCGCGGTGGCGGTGACCATGCCGCTCGCGCTCATGACGGCGTTCGTGGGGCTCTACTACGCGGGGGTGCCCGCCAACCTGCTGTCGATGGGCGCGATCGACTTCGGGATCTTGCTCGACGGCGCGGTGATCCTGGTGGAGAACGCCTATCGCCACCTGGCGGAGGAGCAGCCGCCCCCGGAGGAGGTGGCGCACGTGGTGGGCCGCGCCGCCAAGGAGGTGGTGCGGCCCACCCTCTTCTCGATGGCCATCATCGCCGCCGCCATGATGCCCATCTTCACCCTCGAGCGGGTGGAGGGACGGATCTTTCGTCCGGTGGCCCTGACCTACGGGTTCGCGCTCGGCGGGGCGCTCTTCTTCACCATGACCACCGTCCCGGCCTTGACGGCCGTGCTGCTCAAGCACCGCAAGGTCACCGAAAAGGATCCGGCCTTCCTCCTGTGGTTGCGCGCCCGATACCTCAGGCTCTTGCAGGTGGCCCTGCGCCTGCCCTGGGTCCCGGTGGGCTTCGGGCTCCTGCTGCTCTTCGGGGCGGGGGCGCTGGTGCCGCGGCTCGGGGCGGAGTTCCTGCCCGAGATGAACGAGGGTGACATCCACGTCACCGTGACCATGCCGAGCGCCGTCTCGCTCGAGCGCGGGGCCGAGGTGCTGCGGGACGTGCGGCTCGCGCTGATGCGCTTCCCGGAGGTCAAGGACGTCCTCAGCGAACAGGGACACCCGGAGGATGGCACCGACGACGAGGCCCCCAACCAGTCCGAGATGTTCGTGATCATGAAGGCGCAGTCGGAGTGGAAGACCGGGCGGAGCAAGGAGCAGATCGTCGACCGCATGCGCGAGGAGCTCAGCCAGCGCCCGGGGGTGGTCTTCAACTTCAGCCAGCCCATCAAGGATCGCGTCGAGGAATCGATCTCGGGGATCCGTGGGCAGATCGTGGTCAAGATCTACGGCGAGGATCTGCACCTCATGCACGACAAGCTCGAGCAGGTGCGGCGCATCCTGGCCGGCATGCGGGGCTCGCGGGACATCGAGATCTACCGGGCGGGGAGCGCGCAGCACCTGGTGGCCGACGTGAACCGCGAGCAGGCGTCGCGCTACGGGATTCCGGTGCGCGACATCGAGGACGCCATCGAGACCGGCTTCGGCGGCACCCTGGCCACGTCGATCTGGGAGGGGGAGCGCAAGGTGGGGGTGCGCATCAAGCTGCCTCAGCCGGCCATCGGCAACGTCGAGAACGTGGGGCGCCTCGAGATCCCGGTCGGCAACGCGCGGGTCCCGCTGGCGGCGCTGGCGGACATCCACGTCGATCGCGGGCGCACCCAGATCAACCGCGAGCAGGGGGGGCGGTTCCTGGCCATCAAGTGCAACCTCGAGGGGCGCGACATGGGCAGCTTCATCGACGAGGCCCAGGGCCGCGTGA
>Ga0265328_10000128_pt1 | contig 36428 bp, 40 predicted proteins | sample 41624metaG_FD_202086 | JGI IMG/M metagenome (GOLD analysis project Ga0265328, IMG submission 202086) | Rhizosphere microbial communities from Carex aquatilis grown in University of Washington, Seatle, WA, United States - 4-16-24 metaG | ecosystem: Host-associated > Plants > Roots > Rhizosphere...
GGCCACCATTATTGATAAAGCTCACAGAAATGTGGGCTTTTTTCATTTACAGTAAGGCATAGGCTTAGTTTTCGGGCTTACGAAAAGAAAGCTAATTAAAAAATTCTTATGAATCTTCGGCTTACTTGTTTATGTCTTACTGATGAATTGTACTCATATTCCGTATATCCCAGGTTCGAGCCAGGTTGAGGATCCATATTCTAAAGCTCTGCAAAACGTTAGATTTTCTTTGGCGATACAAATCAATTATTTTAATTTAGAGAATGAGTGTCTGCTTTTAGGCAGTCTAATTTAATAACCATGGGGCAAAAACCGACCCTTTTGAGACATCCAGGGCCGCTGGAAGCCGACTATTACTGATAATAAAGTCGATGAAATATCCAGAGCCTTATACAAACCTTTTGAACGTGCTGGTTTTTAGTAGGGTTTATTGCGACTTTGCTTATAATCAAACATCAGTTCAAGAACGTTGCTTGATTCCCAACATAAAATTGTTGATGGAGAATTTATAAAGTCAAACTTGAATCAAGCTTTATTACAAATCATCTCTATAACTGCAAAAAGCATGAAATTGTTTATATTCATTATTGATATATCAATATAATTTAATATTCTTTTAAATTATTTATTTTGCTTGCTATAGTTTGCCACCTTGCTTCCATCTTGGAAGCATTACTCTGTCATATGATCACATACCGACACTGTAAATGATTAACTTTACCTTTATTTTGGAGATCTAAATGAACAAATTATTAACCGCATTATTAGCTGGTGCATTTGCATTAACCATAGGCACTTCAGCATTTGCATTAGATGCAACTAAAACCGTTGACTCTGTAAAAGCAACAGCAACTAAAGCAGCTGACAAAGTTATAGCACCTGCTGCAGTAGAGCCTGCAAAAGTAGAAGCGCCTAAAGCTGTTGAACCGGCTAAAGTAGAAGAAACTAAAGCTGCTGAACCTGCTAAAGCAGATAATAAAGTTACAAAAAAACATCATGCTAAGCATTCTAAAAAAGCAGCTAAAGCAAAACCAACTGAAACGGCACCTGCTGCTAAATAATGCTTTAGTCGCAAGTCTTCTAATTTACTACTAATTAAAAGCTTAAATCTATACACCATTTTATTTGCCAACTTTTTATCCAAAAAATTCGGATTCCTGACAATAAAATGGTATTTGATACATGTTAAAACATGGAGGACAAATGAATAAATCAGAATTGATTAACGCTAACGCAACAAGTACTGGTCTTACGAAAGCGGATGCTGGCAGAGCCGTTGATGCAACTACTGCAACCATCACTAAGACACTCAAGAAAGGTGAAGCAGTAACACTTGTTGGTTTTGGCACGTTCAAATTAACACACCGCGCTGCCCGCAATGGTCGCAATCCACGCACTGGTCAAGAACTTAAGATTGCTGCTCGCAAAGTGCCAGGATTTAGTGCTGGAAAGACATTGAAAATAGCAATCAATTAATGTTCATAGCAGTTGTATTCAAATGTGTATCAGCCCTATAAAAATTAGTAGCGATATAAAGCGAATTTTGATGTGCTCTTCGAGTATAGAGTTGTTGTGTTTACTTGAAGTGTCTAACATTTCGCGCCATATACGATGCACCACAGTAAAAAACAATATGTAGTTCTAACACGAGTTACACCTCGCCTCATTTTATATTAATTGCACGGATGGCTTGAATCAATACTTATGTTGCAGCGGAATTTGCTTTAAACCAAAAATCAATACACACAGAGTCTGCGTGTATTGATTTTCAACAGATTGGATTTTTTACTTTGGGAAATGAAGCTGATTTTTTGCTGTTATTGGCCGACTTTGACCGTTCATCATGTGACAAATATAGTCACTCCGTCCTGTTTTCCCATCAGCTAAGCCCTGCAGCTCCTTTACTAGAATTTAGGCGTAACAATGTATTGAGCAGCACGTCTACTTCTGCATAAGTGTTATAGAACGCTAATGATGCTCTCACCGTAGTCTCAACACCAAAGCGACGCAAAATTGGTTGTGCGCAATGATGGCCAGAGCGAACAGCAATGCCTTCGGCATTCAGCGCAGCGCCTACTTCTTCGCTTTTGAAACCATTCAGCGTAAAGGAAAGCACACTTGCCTTTTCTTTAGCCGTGCCAATCAAACAAAGGCCAGGCACTTTGCAAAGTGCTGCTGTGGCATATACCAGAAGGTCGTGCTCGTAACGCGCAATATTGTCAATGCCAATACGCTCTACATATTCAAGCGCTGCACCAAGCCCAACCGCATCAGCTATATTACCTGTCCCCGCTTCAAACTTGGACGGCGCTTCTTGATAAACCGTTTTATCAAACGTTACATCCTGAATCATGTTGCCACCGCCCTGCCAGACAGGCATATCAGCCAAAAGCTCAGTCTTGCCAAAAAGTGCTCCAATCCCTGTTGGCCCAAATACTTTATGCCCTGAAAACACAAAAAAATCGGGGTCTAAGGCTTGCACATCGGTACGTATGTGTGACACAGACTGCGCGCCATCTAAGAGCACTTTCGCGCCAGCCCGATGCGCCATTTGTATCATCGCAGCCGCTGGAGTAACTGTGCCTAGTGCATTTGAAACCTGCGTGAATGACACTAATTTTACATGTGAGGTGAGTAGCTTTTGATACTCAGCTAACAATACCTGACCACCGTCATCTACCGGAGCCACTTTTAACTTGGCGCCTGTTTCTTGGCATAGCTGTTGCCATGGGACGATATTGGCATGATGCTCGAGATGAGTAATGAGTATCTCATCCCCTTCCCCAAGATTCTTTTTACCCCAAGATTTAGCAACCAGGTTAATGGCCTCAGTCGTTCCGCGCACAAAAACAATATTATCTACTGATGGAGCGTTGATAAAACGCCTTACTGTTTCACGCGCTCCTTCATAGGCATCTGTTGCACGCGCTGCGAGTTCATGCGCTGCACGGTGAATGTTTGAATTCTCATGCTCATAAAAATATGAAAGCCTATCAATCACTGCCTGTGGCTTTTGCGTTGTTGCTGCATTATCAAACCATATCAAGGGACGCCCATTGACTAACTCGCGCAATATTGGAAAATCGTTGCGCATTAAATTAGCATCAAATGGAGGATGCGCGCTGGCAACAGGAGCTGCCAACACGGCATCCTGCTGATGTGGTGAATCTTGCAAGAAATAGTAAGGTGCCGCACTGGTTTGGCTTGAACCAGCACTAGTAATGCCAGATTGACTATTTAATCCACCTAACAGTTGATTCAACTCAGCCTGATATGGATCATCAAGCCCGCCTAACAATTGCCCAATATCGACAACACCGCTAATAGGCAACTGATTGGTGTAACCAGTATTGGTGAAGTCATTAGGTTCCAAATTAGGTACGCCGGAAGCAACGCTAGGCACCGCCGAAATAATTGACGGTGTGGGCGTTTGCACTGGATCCGTTATGATATTGGGGCTGGGCATTACCGCATTGGTTGCTATTGGAGTAAGCGACGCATTCGATGGAAAGTCCTCTTTCTTTGCAAAAGGCGAACCTGCTGGAAAGCCTTCAGCATATAGTTCATTAACGATGCGGCTTAATTCGGCAACGTCTAAATGCCCCATTTCGCCTGCTTGCCTACCAATAGCTATCCCATCCGCCATGCGCGGATGCTCTCTAGGCAGTGATGCCAGTATCGCTTCAGGTTCAAAAGACGACAAGTCACCTAAGCCTGAAAAAGAACCATTACTTGTACTCATAGTAGTTGCCCACGTCAACGTTTTCTAACACAGCGATTGCGTCATCGGTTAGCACGGCAAGAGAGCAATAAAGCGAGACCAAGTATGAAGCAATAGCTTTGTGGTTAATGCCCATAAATCTCACAGACAAGCCCATGCTTTGCTGGCCTGGCAAATTAGGTTGATACAAACCCACCACGCCTTGGCGGCTTTCGCCAGTCCGCAAAAGTAAAATGCTAGTCTTACCTTTGGTTACTCTTAGTTTGTCGCTGGGGATGAGTGGCACTCCGCGCCAAGTGATGAATTGTGAGCCAAACAATGATATGGTCGGAGGAGGTACGCCGCGACGTGTACATTCACGCCCGAATGCAGCGATCGCTTGTGGATGTGCCAAGAAGAATGCGGGTTCTTTCCATACTTTAGTGAGCAGTTCATCCAAATCATCAGGGGTTGGTGCGCCAGTGCGTGTTTTTACTTTTTGTGAATCAGAGATATTATTTAACAAACCATATTCTTTATTGTTGATAAGCTCACTCTCTTGACGTTCTTTGACAGTTTCAATAGAGAGGCGCAATTGCTCTTTAATTTGATTATGGGGACTGCTGTATAAATCTGAAACACGCGTGTGTACATCCACAGCAGTATTAACTGCATTCAAGACATACTCGCGACCCCATTCCTCATAGTCCACAAAGGTGGTGGGAATTTCTCGCTCGTCTTTTGCTGAACAGTCCACCTCGATTGCACTAGGATCTTTTACTTTATTTACACGATAAATACCAGCCTCCACGGGAACCCATTGCAATAAATGCACGAGCCAACGGGGCGTGATTGTCGCCATCATTGGGACGGTTTTGGTCGCATTCGATAGCGTACGTGCGGCCACGTCGCTTAATGCGGTATTTCCTTGATGAATATCTGTCATTTAAATCTCCTTAAAAAATAATTTGTATAGTTATGCTGCTAATGAAGCGATTAAATATATTAATGCGGGGCTGTGGTTGCCTGTGTTTCAATTGCTGAATCCGGGCTGGACAACATAAGCGCCTGTGTAATGTTGCTTCCTGCAGGTACGCTATGTGTTAACCAAACGTTGCCCCCAATCACAGATCCTTTGCCTATGGTGATGCGTCCAAGTACCGTAGCACCTGCATAAATCACCACATCATCTTCCAGAATAGGATGCCTTGGACTGCCTTTGATTAAATGCCCGTGCTCATCAGTAGGGAAGCGTTTTGCGCCTAATGTTACCGCTTGATATAGACGTACGTGACGACCAATTACGGCTGTCTCCCCAATGACCACGCCTGTGCCATGGTCGATAAAAAAACTTTCATCAACACTTGCACCAGGATGAATATCGATACCCGTCGCAGAATGAGCGATTTCTGTAATAATCCGCGCTACCAAAGGCAACCCTAGTGTATAAAGTTCGTGTGCAATTCGATAATGGATAACCGCGCTAATTCCGGGATAACAAACCAACACTTCATCTAAACTTCGTGCTGCGGGATCACCTTCAAAGGCCGCCTGGATATCGGTATCCAACAGCTCGCGAACGCGTGGTAACCGACTACCAAATTCACGAGTTTTATCCAGTGCCAACTCTTCACTGGGCTGAGATGTTTGTTCAGAGTCTGCTGAAAAATGCAACTCCAGCTTGATTTGTGTATATAACTCACGCAAAGCAATATTCAAAGTGTGGCCAACAAAGTAATCCAGCCCTTCTTCTTTCAAATCTGGCAAACCAAGTCGGTTAGGGAACAACGCGGCACTTAAGCCTTCCAATACTGTTTGCAGAGTCTTACGCGAAGGTAGTTTCGGAGGATTATTTCGACGATGACGATGTTCAAGTGATGCCACACGCACCGCATGCAAATCCTTGACAATATCAGCAATCCCAAGTGTCTTTGCGGCTTGCAAAGTACTTTGGTCTGATTGATTCATAAGGCACCTCTCTAGCATTAAAAAAACAAAAGCCAGCGGTCTTTCGACGCACTGGCTTCCGGATGTCCGGTCAGCATTTAAATCAGCTATATAAAATATACACCCAATAATTAGTATTTAAAAGAGAAATCCTAGAAATATACATATACTAATAAAGTATATGTATATTATTTAATATTCTTTTACATTATTTACTAATCATATTAAAGTGCGGCCTTATTTATATTTCTACCAAATAAATAATGTTCAGAACAACTGGGCAATGACTCTGAAACTTTAATTTTATTATGTTGATGTAGTGAAATTTATCCCTAAATGAATGTTAGCTTATTGAAAGGAACTTCAAATGACACAATGGTTTGAGGATAACTCCAAATCGATTGGACATACACCACTAGTCAGGCTTAACCGAATTACTGATGGTGCATCAGCAACAGTTTTGGCTAAAATTGAAGGACGAAATCCCGCATATTCGGTCAAATGCCGCATTGGTGCAGCGATGATATGGGATGCTGAGAAGCGCGGACTTCTTGGCCCAGGTAAAGAATTAGTGGAGCCAACCAGCGGAAATACTGGAATAGCTTTAGCCTTCGTTGCTGCTGCAAGAGGTATTCCACTCACACTAACCATGCCTGAAACCATGAGTATTGAGCGGCGTAAATTGTTAATAGCTTATGGTGCAAAGCTGGTGCTCACAGAGGGAGCAAAGGGCATGAGTGGTGCGATCGCAAAAGCTGAAGAAATTGCTGCTTCTGACCCTAAACGGTACGTGCTACTTCAACAATTTAAAAATCCTGCTAATCCAGCTATTCACGAAGAAACTACAGGGCCAGAAATTTGGGATGATACAGAAGGTAATGTTGACATATTCGTTTCTGGTGTTGGCACAGGTGGCACTATTACCGGCGTTACTCGATATATCAAGAAAACCAAAGGTAAAAAAATTATCTCAGTCGCAGTAGAACCTGCAGCCAGTCCAATTCTCACACAAACACGTGCAGGTTTAGAGCTAAAACCTGCTCCGCATAAAATACAAGGTATTGGTGCAGGGTTTGTACCTGAGGTTTTGGATCTTACTCTCGTGGATGAAATAGATAAGGTAAGTAATGAGGAAGCTATTCTTTATGCTCAGAGATTAACGCTCGAAGAAGGCATTCTCTCTGGAATATCCTGTGGCGCTGCGACTGCTGTTGCTGTCAGGTATGCCAAGCGCCCAGAAAATGCTGGTAAAACCATTGTGGTGATATTGCCAGATTCTGGAGAACGCTATTTAAGTTCGATTTTATTTGATGGTATTTTTGATAGCCAAGGTAATGCCTTATAGCAAAAAAACAAGGACTGCCGTTACTTTCAAAATTGGCACCGAGCACTAAATTTTAAAAAAATGAGAAAGTTACACAATGGATGGCCATTATTCTAATGAGGAGGATTACTTGAGCACTCAGTCTGCTGCCAGTCCTATTGTTCTTTTCCCCAACCCACAGCAACTTAGTCTGTCAATTAGGGCGAGTGCGCTTGTGTTCGAAGACCCCGAGTCTCATCAACTACTTTCACTTATCGAGCGAGTAGCGCCAAGCAATGCTACCGTACTGATAATGGGGGATACTGGAACGGGGAAGGAATTGGTGGCGCGTCATTTGCATGCGCTTAGCCCAAGAAAAAATGGCCCTTTTGCAGCAATTAACTGTGGGGCCTTTTCTGAAACCCTCGTAGAAAGTGAACTATTTGGACATGAGCGCGGATCATTTACAGGGGCGGCTGTGTCAAAACCAGGATGGTTTGAAAGTGCAAATGGCGGCACTCTATTTCTTGACGAAATCGGTGATTTACCTCAATCTACACAGGTCAAATTGCTACGAGTACTACAGGAACGTGAAATTGTTAGGGTGGGTTCACGTAAGCCAACTCCTATAGACGTCAGATTAATTGCTGCGACAAACGTCAATCTAGAAGACGCAGTAAAGGCTGGCCGCTTCCGTGAGGATTTATTTTACCGTATCAATGTAGTGCCTATCCAGCTAGCACCATTGCGTAACCGCCCAGGCGATATATTGCCTTTGACTAAACATTTTATCTCAAGCTATAAAAACAGATTACATACAAAAGAACCAGATCTGCCTACAGAAACAATACGCTTGTTACTTGAGTATCCTTGGCCAGGCAACATACGAGAACTAGAAAACGTCATCCACCGTGCTTTACTAGTATGCGATGGTAAAGTTCTTCATCCACGCGACCTTAACCTACCATCCATTCAGGTAGTGCCTAGCAACTCACCAATTGAACAAAATTTGGCAACCAGTATTGACACTCGCTCGCTCGATAAAGCAATTACTGAACTCATTGACCAACAGCCAGAGCAACTATACGATTTATTCTTACGTAAAGTGATAGTAAAAACATATGACCATTGCCGTCAGAATCAAGTGCAAACGGCAAAAATTCTAGGCATAAGCAGAAATATTTTGCGCACACATCTCAAGCAATTTGGTTTGATTCAGTAAATATTCTTTATGCAGCTAGCTGCATAATTATTATCAATAAAATGTTTCAGGTTGTAGCTTCAAATTTTTTGACTTTGATAAGCCAAATTCAGGCTTTAAATATTCTGAGATCTAGATAATGACCATAAAATCAATCGTAGATGCTAATTATCGTTTTATCGCTGCTTATCAGGAAGTCAATGCAAGAATTAATCAAAGGCAACAAGCATTGGCCTTGTATGCTACGTTAACGGTCAGCCTGCTTGCCGCTCTGGTTGCCCTGAAACCAAGTGAAGATAGGGCAACCTCCCTGTAGAGTGGCTTATGCTAGGATTTCCTGTGGCTTCAACTTGTTTAGCTTTTCTTAATTACAAGGCTGAGCGCGCAATAACTAACCTTCGGCAGTTCCTTTCAGAACTTGAGCGGCTGGGAAATGCGCATGAGTCACTACCAAGCTACAACACTGACCCAAAATGGGCAATGGGTGCTAATAAAGCACGTCGCTTTCATGATTTTGCAGCAGCAGTGCTTGTAGCAGGTGGAAATGCAATTGGTATCGGTGCAGTGATAAAAATCTATCCTGAGCGTATGTCAGAAAACCCTTTGATATTGTGGCTCACAGCTATTGTAGCTATCACCTCATTTGTGGCATTACTCCTAATCCCCAGATGGAGCTATAAGCCAAACCTCAAAAATAGCTAGTTCAAGTTTATTTATTTAATTGGGGCTTTGTCGTTTGGATACCAAAATTGTTTGTGGCATTGCTCGCAGGCATGATCGATAACACCGCCTACAGTTGTCAACTCTTCAGGATTTTTGGCATTTATAGCAGTGAGGGCTAACTTAGCGGAATCTTGTAGCGCATACGCACGCTTAACAAATTCATCCCGATTAGCATTGATTGTTTTCTGAATAACTTCAGGGCTAGATTCAGCCGAAGTTGTTGATGTACTTGACCCAGGCGCTGCAACTTGACGACCTTCCATAACCAAGAGATTACTTACTTCTATCAGCGCTAGCGCATGATTTTTAAGAATTTGCCATTCTTCATCGGTTTTAGGTCGCTTTTCTTCAGTCCCGCTCTTTGTAATGACAGTAGAAACCGAATTCCAAATTGGGTCTACATTTGGATCAACTATCGAAACCATTAATTCTTGCAAAGTCGCTACAGGTTTATATATAGACTCCGCATTTAAAACATCTGGCTTTTGTGTGCATGAGACAACACCAACCATTATGATGAGTGTTGCCACAAATATACCCAAAAATATTTTATGCATAATTTATATCCTAATTATTCAATAGCAAAGCAATATAACAATCCTGCACCGCCAGTGCTAAGCAGATTTTCCTGACAACACCCTTTACTGCCATGAGCAGAATTCCATGAATGTTGCCGCCGCCAGTACGATCGAAATGGCCGACCTGAACAGAACCATCTTTGGCGTTGCTTGTGTAGTTATTACAAGTGTGATTGACCCCGTCGACATAATGAGTTCCATCTGGAAGTGATCACGTAAGAATGTCGTGCTGGTTAGGTTTGTCACCCGCTCCTTTGACGGACTCGCCCTTTTCAGTCAATGCCGTAGTTCTACTCAGGTTATTACCTAACCTTGCAATATCTAAGGTATCGCCGTGCAAACTTGCAATATCCTTCGCAACAACTACCCCCTTAACGTTATACCATGGCCCTTTTCCTATTCGATCACGTGCATTAACTGCTGGCTGCCCATCTATTGTCTGGGTACTTAAATAGGCTCTCCAAGTTTTATTGCCTGCGCCAACAACAGTGGCAAGTCTTTGACAATGTGCGTCAGCACCAGCTAAACCACCAAGATCTGCGCCTTTGCCAACACCTTCACTGGTTACAAAAAAAGTCAAAGCTTTGGCTGGGTCGTTAGCCTTAACCTCCTGCGTTGGGGCAGATGAGTCCGCTGCATAAACCAAATTTGTGCTAAAAATAGTCATGCATAAAATAAGAATTTTGAATTTCATTAGGAATATCTTGGTTGAGGTTAATTATTATCTTAAAAATTAATTCTAAGGATTACACAAACCCAATTGCACGCCCTGCGAAAGCCACACCAAACCACAGCGTCAGCGATAACAATGCAGTCACTTTTGCCAGTGTGTGATTAGGGGATTTGCTAACTGTCACTTTGCGATACAAAGTAAACTGAATCAATAGTGCTAACAATAACAGCAAAATCTTTGTCCAAAAGGCTGGGTTGTGATAGTAAAGATCGGCGGCAGGCAAAAAAGTATAAAGTCCAGATAAAGCCACCAATATCAAACCGTACCAAATCAGTGGATTGGTAGCCTTAACAAGTTGCGGCACCGATTGACGCTGTAATCCGGCCCCAAGTAATCTCAGATTGACAAGGAGAATAGCAGATAAGATCAGAAGCAATCCGGCTATATGAAATAACTGTGCAAGTGCCCCATAAAGAGGGTTAAGCTTACCAAGGTCTGTAGCAAAAGTGCTGATTTGTAACGAATGAAAAAGTGCTTGAGTACTCATGGTAATATTTTCCGATTTAAATTCAAATTAAAGTGACCTTGCGTCCAAATATGGAATCAAGCGACCGCAAACAATAACTGCGCTCCAGGAAGCTAGAGAGACCCATCCTGCAAGCTTTGCGCCTTTAGGAAACTCTGCTTGCACACCCCACTCAGCTACGGTCCTGCCATACTTGAATTCAAACCAAAGTGCATTTAACCCAGACAAAGCAATTAATGTAAGCTTTAGAGGAAACACAGGGATCTGCCAAATCTTGGGACCTTCTGCCCATATCAGAAGGATTCCAGTAGCAAAAGTAACAGCAAAACCACCCAGCACCCATGGTCTAAGTTGATGTAAAACGTCTTGAACTGACACAGTTTTTAGAAAAATCCCAACTAATCGCAAATCTGTGAGTAGGATTAATCCCACCGAAACAGCAAGCCCAATTAAATGCGTTCCTTCTACGATAGGAAACATATATAGAGATTCACGTAGTGCTGTACCTAACTGTGAATCGTGTAGTATTTGTAAAAAATTGATAACAGACATTTTCTAAATCCTCAAAATGGTTAATACCTAAATCAAAGTATCGCAACTATCATGCCAAAGACTTACCTCTGATATTAAAAATTGATGATTTCGTTTTTAAAATTAATAACACTATGATTGTATTGATAATTTATTCATTACTATCAATAAAAATATTGCTTGATTTGCTCTATTCACTTGCAAGATATTTATTCACATGTTGCATGAGCAACAATTTGGAAAACGTGCTGCTGATTTTGAAGCAACCTTATCTGCATATGGATTTTGATGTTTGACGTTCTTGCCCGAATTAAACTCAGGCTAACTGCGTAAGTATTTGTTAAAAAATTCCAATGTTCTGCTCCATGCTAGCTTTGCAGCGACTTCATCATAGCGTGGAGTTGTATCATTATTAAATCCATGCTGTACCCCAGGATAAATAAAAGTTTGATAGTTAATCCCCGCATACTTAAGAGCCACTTCATATGCAGGCCAACCTGCATTAACACGATCATCAGCACCTGCGTAATGAAGCAAAAGCGGTGCTTTAATGGCAGCAGTTTCATCGGCATTTGGCTGGCCTCCATAAAATGATACGGCAGCACCTAAATCTGGAATGCGAGTAGCAAGAAAATTAGCGATACCGCCTCCATAACAAAAACCCACCACTCCCACTTTGCCATTGCTATCAGGCAAGGCTTTCAGTACTTTGGCAGCTGTTAGAAAATCATTGCGTGTCTTCGCTTGGTCTAATTTAGGGAATAGCTCACGCGCTTTGTCCTCGTCTCCCGGATACCCGCCGAGCGGGTATAGAGCATCAGGAGCAAAAGCAATAAAATTATCCAATGCTAATCGGCGAGCAATATCTTCTATATGTGGATTTAACCCGCGATTTTCATGCACAACCAATATCGTTGGCAGCTTGCCTTTTATCTGTGCGGGTTGAACCAAATAACCACGTATCTTTCCGTAACCCTCCGGAGATGAAAACTCTACATAGCTCGCTTTAATTCGCGGATCGTCACCTTTGACTTGCTGAGCCTTAGCAAATTGAGGATTTAACGCAGCTAGCAATCCAGAAGCGGTAGCAGTGCCAACAGCAAATTTGCCCGATGATTGCAAAAAACCTCGTCGTGTCATTTGACCGTGAACATATTGATCGAATAGTTTTAATACTTCGGGATGAAAATCATAGGCTGTTTTACGTGTCATAATAACTCCTGTCCTAATATATAGCACTTGATTACTGTGTGCTTTACTCGACTAACATAGCCTTGAACTAAGAATGCAATATAAAATGTCATGTCCAAAAACAACAACAAAAATTTTTTGTCTTTTCCAGTAAACAAACTCCAAATACTATGTTATTAAGAAATCACCCAGGTAACGGGAGTATCCGTTAAGCCTGAGTGAAATTTTAATAATGCTAATTAATGCACTGCTTCAGCTGACAACTTTGCTGAGTCTGTTGGTTTGGCTGCTGCGTCTGCCACTTTCGGTGCTGGTACAGTAATCTTTGTTATAGTGCCACCTTCAGCCTCATAACCCTCAGTACCAGCTGCTCCTGCTACTTTAAACCCTTTTGAAGCAAGAAGGTCTGCAGCTTTTCCTGCACGAGCAGCATGGTTAGATACTGTAACTATCGTCCGATCTTTTGGGATGAATGCCAGGCTTTTCTCTAAATCTTTTGCTTGAATACTTAGATAAACGGGGAATCCACCCTTGGCTGTCAACTCATCTGGACGACGCACATCAATAAAAATGACTTGCTCGGGTTTAGCTAAAAGCGCGTCAATCTCTGAGCGCGTAAGCACGTGTGCTTTAAAAGCGGGCGCCTTTGTTGTTGTTTGATCTTTAGCATTAGTATCTACATCTGCCGCAAATACAAAAGGAGTTGAAAGCGCCATAATGAGCGCAATAAAATTAACTAATTTGTTCATAATATTTATACCTTTAAAAAAATAAATGGGTTGCCAGAAGTTATCTGGATAATGTTATGAACAGCAGTTACCGTGCCAACAACATTTATCTTTACAATTAAATACAAAAAATCAGCTAATAATAATAACTACCCATTGATTTATAAAGAAGTTTACCTAAACCACATGCACAATTATTGTTAACAAAGGTAAATAAATGTAAGTCAATTAACATGTTTTCTGCTTCTATCGCAACAGTCTAATAATTAGGATGTTGTTGATTCAACAACTCCTGCTGATAGTTAAAAATTGTAACGACCCATTTTATTTCTACAGCAATACTCTCTTAAGCATTCCATTCAATATCAAAAATAAGTTATTAAATCTTACTGTTGTTTTAACAACAGCAATGTTTGTTTGGTGCTGCCCATTCAACAGCAAGATTAATTAGTATAAGCATATAAATTCATCCCTTTTATTTATTTTTAGTACTGCAACACGATGAATAATTTGGGAAATACCCATCAAATAGTCACCAAAAGCCTGACATTGGTTATCTCAAACTATGTGTGGCACAAAAAGTGCAGTACTCCTATCCGATATTGTCAGTCATTTTGGCTTAGCTAATCTCTTAACCCGCACATAAGAGATTGATAATAAAAGGATGGAAGCAACAAAACATGTCAAACAAGATTCAAGTATGGGATTTACCAATAAGGGTATTTCACTGGTCGCTCGTAGGGGCAGTGTTAGCTGCTTATGTTACAGGGGAAATTGGAGGCAACTTATCAAATTGGCATGGATGGATTGGGGCATTGATATTCGGCTTATTGGTGTTTCGTCTGATTTGGGGGTTCATTGGAACCACACATGCCCGTTTTACCAGTTTCTTCCCTTCACCTGCTAGAGTTGTTGCATACCTGAAAGGCGAGTGGCAGGGTACTGGACATAATCCGCTTGGTGCACTGTCCATTCTCGCTGTACTTGGCATATTGGTATTTCTAGCCACAACAGGGTTTTTTGCCAACGATGATATTGGATTTCAAGGGCCACTTTTTAATCTAATAGATAAATCATTGAGTGACTGGCTAACCTCATTACATGAAGTTTCCTTTAAAATTTTATTGGTACTGATAGCGCTGCATCTTGGAGCGATCGCATTCTACTTTTTTTTCAAAAAAACAAATCTCGTAAAGCCAATGATCACAGGAAGAAAGTTAATTTCAGAGGATACGTCCGAAGAACTCCAATTTCAGATCAAAAAAAGTGGCAAAGCTCACTTACTAATTGCCGTTCTAATAGCAGCAATATCAGTCTGGAGTGTCTTCGGCGGGGTAGTCGTGCAGCACTTTGGTCCTAAAACCGCGCCTACAAATACCGCCACTCCAAGCTGGTAACCCCCATTTATTTCACAACAAGGAGTCTAAAACATGAATTCAAAACTAACTATGGCAATCGTACTGGGTGCAACAACAATTGTCGCGCTTGCGGGACCCATTGAAGACCAGATTAAAGTTCGGCAATCTGCATATGCTTTCTTAGGTTGGAATAGCGCTAAAATTAAAAGCCAAGTAGTTGATAACCCAGAAACATACAATAAAGAACAAGCCATAGCAGCGGCGAATGTCATTGCCGCAACTGCCAACTCAGGACTAGGGTCGCTATTTGGACCAGGAACAGATCAAGGCGTAGGCTGGAAAAAAACAGAAGTTAAACCAGAGTTTTTTGAAAAGCCTGACGAAGTCAAGAAACTGGCTACTGATTTCAACCGTGAAGCTAACGAATTCGCAAAAGTGGCCGCAACAGGGGACATCAACGAAATCAAAGATAAATTTGGAAAACTGAGCGAAACATGCAAAGCATGCCATAAAAGCTTTCGTGTTCGCGAAGTCAAGCCAAACTAACCGACACCAATGAACTAGCTTAAAGCTAATTTTAAACTCTGGATGCCTCTCAGCTAGGTATATATAATCGTTTACTTGGCTGGGAGATTGGTTTGCATTAGGGACACAATCGCTTATCAGCGTCCATTCATAATGGCTAAACTTACTTTTCAAGCACAAGAGATACTTAAGTGATAAACCCAAATTTTTCTGCAAATTCGAGCTCATACATCGCATCATGCATCCTGGTTAAATATCTGCAGCCTCCAATATCCTGAATTAGGATAGTAGAATAATTCAGCACATTCCAGTAGTAAAGTCCAGCATGGCTAGCAAACAGAATTCTTGCCTGGGCTTCAGAACTTGCCAAAAAGATTTTGGTTGAGTTATTTGCCATACCTGCCGAGAATGAAACATTAGCCATTCCAACTAAAAGCAGAATCGCATCTAACAAATTTTTTACCTAATTGTATCTCCTCGAACGTCCCCATTTGCATACAAATAGGCAAATTTATGGCCACAATTGAGGCAGAATATTCTAACTTCAAACAATAGGTAGTTATATGCAAAACTGCCTACTTCATCGCTGCTTAAGCAACAACAATTCTGAATTTAAGTTGTTTAAAAAGCAGCAATTACTGGTATCTAATCAATCCCAATTTCGGACTGGATCTAGTCACATCTCTCATACCATTACTATCACGGATGCTATATTTTTAGCGGTATTCCACCAATATCAAGTCTATCGTAATGTCATTTTCATGTCGTAATAATGTGGTGGCACGCATCTTGCGAAGATGTCCCTATTTGTAATATTTATATTCAAGGGGAATATTAAATGAGTGCCAATTCTCGAGCGCCTAAGAAACAACTTCGTCAAGGCGAGTCTATCAACTTTCGCCGAACCGCTATTGCTCTGGCAATAGCCAGCATTACCACATTGTCTCATGGACCCACCTATGCTGCTGATGACCAGTCTTTGGATGAACTCAAACAAGCTCTCGAAGCACTCAAGTCAGAGAATACCAATCTGAAAAAGCAACTGGAAAATAAACAACAGACTAGTGCTGGCACACCAGCAGCTGGAGCTGCAACCAGTTCAGGCACAGATGGTTCGACCGGTGAAGCAAAAAGCGCCACAACAGAAGAACCGTCTGCTCTGGATGCCATTATAGTGAAATTTAAAAAGAAAAGTGTTCTAGAAACTGTACAAGATAAGCCAAAATCAATTTCCATTGTAAGCGGTGATGAGTTGGCACAGCAAGGCGCCCTCAATGTAAAAGACATTTTCAAGAACATTGGCAATATCAAATGGGATTATGGTAACGCCAAAACTAACGCCATTACCATTCGTGGGGTGAGTACCACCGGTGGCTCTACCGAACAGATTATTCCAGATTTGGGTATGACTGTGGATGGCGTACCATATGGTTATGTTCCGTTCATAACCGGCTCTGATTTTGTAGATCTTCAAAGCGTAAGCATTGCGCGTGGCCCTCAAGGATCAACAGGGGGGCTTAATTCCACTATGGGAACGCTTAACATTATCTCAAATCAGCCTACATTTACACCAGAGGCCAACGCCTCAATCACCTTCGGTCAGCAAAATGCTTTGATTACGCAGGCTGCTATAGGTGGAGCGATTGTTGATGACCTACTCGCCTGGCGAGGTACTTTCTACAGAAATCAAGAGGATGGCTACTATAAAAATACATACACCCCTATTCTTGGCCGTCCCGGTAGCTCTTATAACAACATAGACCGCACCTATGGTCGCGCTCAGTTCCTTCTGACGCCTTCAGAAAATTTCAGTGCCACTTTCAGCATTGATGACAAGCCGGTCGGGGTTGAGATGATCAACGGATTAACCGACAGAAATCAGACACCAAGCACCTATGCCAATGGGCAACCCTATGGCTATGTATCAAGCAACGATCCATTAGCCGTTCTGTCAAGACCATACTTCACTCATCAAGGCTATAACGCACAGACTTACTATAACGGGTCTATCCAGGAGAATCAAAATCTGGGAATTGCGAGCGGAACCAAAGGCGCATCAGCCAAATTGGACTGGACCATATTCGGTGGCTACAAGTTAGAATCCATTACTGCCTACAAAAACATGTACTTCCAAGCCGGTAATGATGAAGGTACACCTTTCGATATAACCTTCGATTCTGGTCTATTTGTGCACTATACCCAAAAAAGCCAGGAGCTTAGTTTGAGTTCTCCGGTTGACCCAAAATCGCTTGTTGACTTCAAGGTTGGTGCCCTATATTTGAACAGCCAATCAGATGCCACATCCCGTACCAATTATGGTTCTGATGCCGGCGCCTGGTTTGCCAACAATGCACAATATTATGGTGTCCCTGCAACCAATACCGCTATTATACCAGTCGCTACTGCGAGTGGTCTCGGTTCCAATAGCGCTGGGTTGCGCTTGTTGCAGGACTCCCTGAACGGATCCACTGTTGCAACTTTAACCACCACAGATAACCAGAACATAGGACTTTATGGGCAGGGTGACTGGCACCTCACCGACAAGTTGACTCTAACGACCGGCTTACGTCTGTCTGAGATTGAAAACAATACCAGCCAGGGGAAAAGTGTAACCAATGCCGGTGTAGGCGCCGCATTGAACCCTGTTGCACAAGGTGGTTTTGGCACCACAGCTACAGGTGCTCTTGCTCTCACAGGTACCCCAGCGCAGATAGCAGCGCAGACGGCAGTTGCCAACAGCGTGGCGCAGAACTATTTCGGAACGCCTACCTACGCAGCACTGCTCCCGGCTCAACAACAACAAGTGGCTTACGCGCAGGCTATCCGCGCCAGCAATCCATACAGTGCGCTTTACGGGAATACAGCAGCAGGTGATTCTAATAGCTTCCTCCCGACTGGCAACGTCAGCTTGAGTTACAAACTTGACGATGACCTTACTACTTATGCAACAGCAGCTCGTGGGGGCAAAGGCGGCATTTCGCAAATCTCAGCGCAATTAGCGAAACCCACTCTCTCCACGCCAGGCACAGGCAGATCGTTCGGTGCAGCGGCGGAAACAACCAACGAATTTGAATTGGGCATCAAGGGTGCCTTTTTAAATAAAACACTAATTTTGAATGCCGATGTATTCCAGCAATACCTCTTCAACTTCCAACAAGCCACCTATGTTTATGATCCTTCCAGCATTAGCACTACAAACCCTCAAGGTTATATATCTGTGACTGGCAACGTGCCACAAGTGAATGTCACAGGCGTCGAGATTGACGCAGCGTACACAGGCATCCCATATACCACACTACGTATCGCCGGCTCGTACAATGACGCCACCTATGCAGGCGGAACAATATTGGCACAGCCGTTGGAAAATGGTAATTTAAATCCGAAGTACCGGAATGTGGATGGTATGACACTGCCAAATGCATCAAAATTTTCTGCAGACATTTCGGCAATGTATGCCCACCCAGTGTTTGGCAACAAAGTATTCCACACTAACTTAAACTTTAGCATTCAAAGCAAATACAATGCTGACGCTAATTTATCTAGCTATTCTTGGGTGCCTGGATACGGTATTGCCGACTTTGGTATTGGGATTGGTCGCCAGGATAAATTGTTTGATGTCAATGTTCTGGTGAAGAACATATTCAATACTAACTACGCCAGTACCCCAACCTGGAATAGTTTTACACCTACTACTACCCCACGCTGGATTGGTATCGTATTTAGCAGCAAATTATAGAAATAGCATTTAAATAGAAAACACACAATTTATCTGGCACCTAGCCATTTGAAATGTGTGTTATTATTTTTTTTGCGGTGCTTACTGATTTTATTGGTTTTTCATAAGAACTATAGCGTACTAAAAGACAATAAAAATATTGGGTCACAATAGCCCTTAAACTAAAATTCTTTGCACCTAAATATTTATCCAAATTAAACTTTCACCTTGCTCCATCACGATTTCTTACAACTACTTTTCATTACTGCAGCTGGTCTTTACGCTGGCACCCAGAATACTTTGGCTGGGGGCGGTTCTTTTATTACGTTTCCTGCCTTGCTGCTGGCTGGGCTAAATCCATTAGCGGCTAATATCACCTCAACAGTTGCGCTATTTCCCAATCAAATCACCTCGGCAGTTGCAGGGCGCAGGCTGGCAGGCGGTGTGGGAAAGAAGATCCGTTTAGACTATCTTTTTGGACTCAGCGTTGTAGGAGGCGTTGTCGGTGCGATATTGCTGCTAAATACACCCGTTAGTTTCTTTGCGCGCTTGGTGCCATGGTTAGTGCTATTCGCCACCGCCATTTTCACTTGGGGTAGTTTTCGCAAAAAACCGCTTCACTCAGTAAATGTAGTTCCAGACTGGTTACTAGTTACGATTCAATTCGCCATTGGAGTTTATGGTGGCTATTTTGGCGGCGGTATTGGCTTTTTAATGCTGGCAGCGCTTACCATAGCGGGTCAGCAAGTGCGCATGGCTGCTGCCACCAAGAATGTGTTGGCAATGGCGATGAACGCGTCTGCGGTAGTCTTATTTGTATTTTCAGGTCAAGTTGACTGGCTTGCCGCACTCGCTTTGGCTCTAGGCGGCATCGGTGGAGGTTTCGCTGGCGGTTGGTTATTGCACCGCGTGCCAGAAAAACGATTGCGTGGTTTTGTGGTGTTTATTGGCATTGTGCTAACGATTTGGTTATTTCTGCGTTAGATAATGATTACACTTCAATAGTATGGGAAGTATCGGCTGGTTCGTATTTTGGTGTTATAGAGCTAAGTAGTTTAAATTTAGTTATATATTTATTCAATCTAGAATATTTTTCAGCATCTACTATCTACTAAATCATCAAAATTTAAGCGCCAGAGTCACCCGAAATTCAAGCGGTTCACCTGGATGCACGGTAATACCGCTTGGCACAGTGGCGCTGGTGGGCGTTATTTGGTAGTCCTGTGCGTACGCAATATCGTAATACTTACGGTTAAACAAATTGAGCGCCTCTATGGTTAATGCAACTTTTGGTGAGATCTGGTCTTTAACTTGCACATTGGTGACAATCGATGACGGTGCTGTTCGGCTTCCATCCTGCGTCAGTGGGGAACGTCCGATATACCTCAGTTCGGTACCTGCCGACCATGTTCCAATATTATGGAGGGTTGCCCTGAACAACCCAACCTTACCAACTGCATTGGGAATCAGGTTTCCAATGTCTCCGTTGTCGTTCATGGCGGCATATCGCGCATGTGTCCATGCCAGGTCGGCATCTAACAATAGCCAATTGTTGGGAATCCAATGATTGTTCCATTCCACACCGTAACGCTTGCTGGCACCTTTGGGTTCTGAGCTGCCGATAGCTGAGTCTGCACTATAAACAAGCTCTGAGTTACTATTAAGGCTCCAAAGAGCAAGTGAGCTTTGCAATCCTTTGATAATTTCTGTGCGCACACCAACTTCCTCACCAAAGCTGCTGACCAAAGATGGCACTTTACCAGCGGGCCCATCTGTGGTCGGATCAATCTTGTCGATAACACCACGTGCATCGTTACTGTGAAAGCCTCTGCCTGCGTCTGCAAAAAATTCTGTTTTATCCCAAGGGTCGAGAATTACAGACAGCTTGGGGGAAATCTGGTTGCCTGAGGCTGTGCCAGTATTTTGTGCAAGTGTACGTGAAGTCATATCCATGAATATGTTGTCATCACGCAAACCAACTAAGGTTCTTAGCCACGTATTCCAAGTGGTGGTGTTTTGTAGAAACAACCCCGTTGTGGTTTCACTGACCTGATCGTCAGAAACCATTGCAAAAGGTACACGCGACACTGTATTTTGCAGACTGACGTTAATGTTGTCATGGCGTAGTTGCACGCCCAACTCAGTAGTAGAATCATTCCCGAACAGATTATGATTCCATCCTTTGACGACTTGGCCACCGATTATATTCCGGCTCTCCTCCTGTTCGAACTGATCGCCAGTGCTCGGACGAAACTCAAAATATGTAAAATCTGACCAGAGTTGCAAGTTGTAATGTTCTGCGTAGGCGGTGGCTTTTGTAAAACCATTGTCATCGCTACTATGCCACTCGCCCGAAAGGATTTCTCGCCAAGTATTGCCGCCATCGGTAGGACTTAATGCCGAAAAGCGTCCCAATTGGCCCGACTGGATCAAAGACAGCGGTACCTGGTCAGTAGCATTCCAGCTTGCATTGTAAAGAATTCCATCGATAGACCAGCCATTGGCGCGATCACCATTACTAAGCCTTAAAAGCCCATTGTACTTATTCAAATTCTCTTTAACAGTCCAAGGGCCGTCAGTGTGCTGATATTCGAAGGCGCCGAATACAGTTGAGCCTGTAGTACCAAATATTGAATCAACCTGACCCGGCAATTTCAGAGTGGTCGAACCAGCAAGCAGCGCGCGGACATGGCCATAAGAGCCCGCTGTCAGGCTGGCAATGTTGTAATCAAGACTCTTACGATACTCGCTATCAGCCGACCCGGCAGAGGAGAAGTCACCATTATCGGCGAAGTAAGGCCCCTTGCGGTAGTTGATACGATCCACCAGTTCCGGGATCAGGAAATTAAGCTCGGCATAACCTTGCCCATGTGCATTGGTAGGCATATTCACTGGCACACCATCAACGCTAAGGGCGAAGTCAGTACCATGGTCCAAATTATAGCCTCGGAGAAAGTATTGATTGGCCTTGCCATCGCCCGAATGCTGGGTGACCACCAACCCTGGCACGGTTTCTAAAGCCTCGCCTGGCCTTAGTAATGGAATGTCTTGTAACAACTCACCACGAATGACGCCTTGTGAAGCTGCATCTGAAGTACCCACAGCATTGTCGTAATGACTATTGACGATCACTGCAGATAGCTCCGCATCTGGGCTATCTTGAATAGGTTGTGCTTGCGCCACTTCGACCAAATTATGCGACTGGGGTTCTGCCAAAGCTACGTTATAGCTCATACTTGAAACTATCAACCACAAACTTCCGGGTAAGCCGAATTTCTTTTTAAAAAATAATTTAATTTAAATGGCCTATCTGTTTACTAATGGTAAATGTTGCACAATTGATAAAATAAAAAAAGTTAGGCCAGATTTAACAATCCAACCTAACTCACTACTTACCTATTTCTCAAAGTCTATTTCTTAACTTCTGCACCAAGACCAAATCCACCATTATTCTCAGCACATATACGTTCATCTCTCTCAACAATTGGCTCTTTTCCAGCATGTTTTGCCAATCGTGTTTCAAAATGCCAGCCATTTGGTTTATCTTCAGCTGTCCATCTGCGTGCTGGAATTGTCACAGTGAAAGGGCGTGTATAGACAGTAGGATCAGTAAAGACGGCTTCATAGTTGTAACGCTTGCCATCATTAGAAAAGATATACTTCTCTACGATATGGCCGTTTTCACTTATAAATTCGCCAGAGCGCCCAAACAGCGCCTTGCCATTTTGATTGGCAACATCAACCACTAAAGTATTACCTTCCCAATGACCACGGGAATCACCATTCCATAATTTGATGTTTTCTGGTAGATGCGGCTTTCCATCCAAATGGACAATGCGTGTCCCTGAGTTAAAAAAGAAAACTACATAGCCTGGGTACTGTGCAATTTCATAACCATGCCAATACAAGGATTTAGGTATTCCAGCAGGAGCACATCTAGCCAGTGGCTCGATATAATGTGGTTCAGTTGGGTTATGAAAACCAACTTGAAATTGTTTAACTTTTTCTAATGCCCAAGGCTGGAATGGCACTTGACCATCTGAAGGATCGCTCACACGACTTGGTGCACGATCTTCGCGTGGTCCTAATGGTGTCTTCCGTGGCGCAGGATCATTGATGATACCGCCTTGTGGATCAGTAAAGTTATTATGATTGGCAATAGTGTTTGACCAATTTCCACTCACATCCGGTTGTCCATCAGGCAACCTTGGGCCCGTCCAAGACCCAGAAACTATTTTTGGAAATACTTTTTCATAGCCAATTCCACCACCTGCTGACGCCTTGGCTAGCTGTGCTTGTGGATTTGGCTGTTGTACCTTGCTATCTTCTGCTGCAAACCCGATGATTGGCGCTAGTGAAAATGCAGCTATTACCAGACTGGCAAAGCCAAACTTCCGATGATTTACTTTGTTTTTCATAAAATTCTCATATCCTAAATTATTAACTAATTCACTCATTGATCGATGTGTTTATTTCTTATCCGGTTTTGGTGGGTAATACTGGTCATAATCCAATGTGTAACGATAATCCTCGATCAGCTGGAAGTTTTTTTCACGATGACGATGGAGTATCACACTGATATTCCAAGGGCGACTGTATACCTTTGCATCATCAAGCGTAGCCTTGTACTCGATAGTATTGGGGTCGATAAATTTCCAATGCTCAACGATGTGTAGCGCGTCGCTATGGAAATCGCCTGCATGATCTAACCAGGTTTTGTCATTGAAATACTTAGCATCTACAACGAGTGTGTCGTTTTCCCAATGACCTCTAGAATCACCTAACCACCAGTCATTCACATCATCTAATGATGGATGATCTGTGTCGTTAGTATGGATAGTTCGTACAGAATGACCAAACTGATGAACGATGTTTAGATCACGCGCACGTTGAAAAATTTGAAATGGCTCCGGATAATAAACGCCACGTGGCACACCTAAGGTATAGCCTTTTACCGCAGGGTCATCTGTTGCACGGTTCTCGAAATTTTTCTTTTTTTGCTCAAGTGCTTGAGGCAAATAAGGAATTACGTTGCCTTCAACAATGCCAGCACTTGGGGGCGCATCCTTACGGTTTGAATGTGGCTCAAGACCATATTCTGCAGCACTGGTGGATTGCCAGATACCAGAAAAATCTGGTTTACCATTAGATAGACGTGGAATCTTCTCATCCGCAACGGCTAAATTCATCGATAGCACCGATATAACAAAGGTAGCAACCAGTAAAAATGGTAAGCCAAAACCGCGAAACTGTGTTGGTCGATTGTTTAAATTAGTTTTCAAAAAAATCTCCTATTAAGCACTTAGTATTAAAAAGTTACGTTGATTATTTGTTGACGGCTGCCGGGGCGTTTGGGGCAGCTGGGGCATCTTGAGCGCCGCCGGTTTGAACAGTGCGACCATCAGGCAAAGTACTTGTCACCGCATAGCCAAAATCCTTACCACTTTTAGCGCGATAACCTTTAATAGTAACTTCCGTGCCTGCCGTAAGTGTCTGCTTAGTAATACCCTTTTCTTTTAAGTTAAATGGCGCACCGAATTCGAACCCCCAATTAGTTACTTTCCCATCCGGGCCTTTGACATCCAAATAGAGCCAGCTATGAGGGTTAACTAACTCAAACTTGGTTACCACTCCTTTTACTTCGATTGGTTGACCTGCGTCGAACTCCGCTGAGAAGGCATGGTGAGCATTTGCTGGTGAAAGACCAACAACCAGTCCAGCGATAGCCAACAGACCAACGAATGGTTTCTTTAACTTGTTTCTTGATGTTGTAAGCATTGCATATCTCCTAATAAACTTAAATTTCACAGTAAAAAATTGGATTTAACTTTTTTATCAGACTTAACTGATGAAACACTAATGGTCTATATGGCAAACATTGTGCCAACTTCCTACAGCCAGCTTATTTATACCTTTAAAAATATTATCTTGTTGATTGTATTGATAATTTTTAAAGTCTTCTTACTTTAGATTTATAATAAGATAACGATGCGACTCTACTTCAGGTAAGTAGCTGTTGCAGTCGCAACAGTTGAGATATTTTTATGCTGATTTCCATACAGTTCCATTCTTGAATTCAGCTTGGGCATTTTTATATTTCATGAATTGAACAAAAAAACCCCGCAATTAAACGGGGTAAGGGAGATATAAATAGGCCTGAACCCACTTACATGATGAAAACTATTTGCACCGAACCAATCATTCTGCCTGGGTCAATACAGCAAGCTTAGTGATGCCTGCGCGCTCAATTACAGCCATCACCTTGGCTACTGAACCATACTTCACGGTTTCATCCGAGCTTAGGTGATAAACTTGCTCTGGATTAGCTGCCTGGCGTTGTTTAAGCTCAGTTTCAAGCGCTGGTAGCAAAACCTCGTGCTGGTCGATATAGGCCTTACCTTCTGAGTTCACACTGATCGTGACTGGCTTTGTCTGCTCAGCAGGTTTGGTTGGTGCAGTTTTTGGCAAATTCACATGAATCGCGTTAGTCATAACTGGTACAGTCACAATAAACGCCACTAGCAATACCAACATCACATCCACTAGTGGTGTAACGTTGATCTCACTCATTACATCATCGCGATCGCTCTGAGATGAAATAGCCATTATGCAACCGCTCCTTTTAAATTATGAACAACGCCAGAAGCAATTGATAGGTCCTGATTGCTTATAGAATCACCAGTTTTACGATATGACACGCGACGTGAAACTTTGATTAAATCTTCGGCAAAGTCATCAAGATTGTTGCTACTGGTCTTAAGGCGACGTAAGAAGAAGTTGTAAGCCAATACTGCTGGCACTGCTACAGCGATACCAATGGCAGTAGCGATAAGTGCCTCACCAATAGGGCCAGCCACAACATCTAGACTTGCTGAGCCAAGTTTACTGATATCCGTCAGCGCATGCATAATTCCCCACACCGTACCGAACAATCCAACAAATGGTGCAGTACTGCCAATGCTAGCCAAGACCACCAATCCAATTTCACGCTTTACACGTTCCTTTTGTATTTGCTGACGCAAAGCACGCTCAAGTACATCTTGCCGATCACCCGAATGCAATAAATCCTGACTCGAATGGGAGTCTATTTCTTTCAAAGCAGAAAATCCAACCTGTGCAACACGATAAGCTGGGCCGCTATGGCCTTGAAGATTTGCGGCCGCAGTTAGGTCACTTGCCCCCCAAAAAGCAGCGCGAAACTTTACGTTCTGTTTTCGTATGCGCCACATTTGGAAGGTTTTTATTAAGACGATGGTCCAAGTCACAATTGATGCTGCGATCAGAATCCATAGCGCGCCTTGTACTACGAGTGAAGCAGAAGAAGAAAGATTAAACATTTTTATTACCTCATTGTTCAGGATTAAATATAATCGGCACAGTTGCCCATCCATCTACTGGCGTGCTTCCACGCTTAGAAGGGACAAATGTCCAGTTTTTTACTGCGGCAACCGCAGAATCATCAAGCACCTTATGGTTACTGGATTTCTTTACAGCCACGCTTTCAGCATGTCCATCAGCTGACACACGAACACGTAGAATCACCGTTCCTCCCCAGTTCAAGCGCTGCGCGGCAAGAGGATATTCAGGATTTGGGTTGTGTAAATAAGCTGCATTTGCTGTCGCCTCGGTTACAGGCTCATCCGCTTTGGGAGTAGGTGCAGGTTCTACATATGGCTCGGCAGCCGCCACTACTGGGCCTGTAGTTCTAGGTGCCTCAGTATTTTCTGCTACCGTAATATCATTTGGTGTTATCACCTGATCAGCAACCGAGGTACGCAATGCCGGTGCTGGAGGAGGGGTAACTTTCTGTACCTTAGGAGGCGGCGGTGGAGGTGGTTTTGGCGGCTCAATCGGTGGTGGTGGAATAATTTCAGGTTTAATAAACTCGATTGCAATCTCGTGTTTGGTTGCCCCCACTAAAGTGCTGCTAGTGTCGCGATTGATATAGGCTATTACTGCCAGAACGTGAAGCAGAATAACCAAGGCACCAAGAATTAAATAGCCTCTTACTACGCCCTTCTCATTGAACTGCTCGTTGATCTGCACCTTGAATGCTTCAAATCTGGCTTTGGCCGCGGCAACATCTGAAAATGCTGTTGATACTGCATTTGAGGCAGAGTTAACCTGATATTCAGGTAGTTTTATGTATGAACTTAATGTGCTAGACATTTGATATCAACATCCTATTAATAACTAATGGCAAATGAGTTAATGGGAATGCTCCAACCAGAACTCACTCGCAAAATAGGATGTCTTGGAGTTTTTTTACCAAAGTGTTCCACTAACTTATCACGAAGCTCACGTGCAGAACGAGTACTATATAAAATAGGTAACCCCAGCCGTGTAGCCTTAATTGTGGCGTTATATAATAATGAATGACTTAATTGATCAGTCAACATAACCACCAAGTTGACACGGGTTGGAATTTCACGACGCGCATCAGCAGGTTTACGACCACTCCAATGTTCAATATTTCGTACACCAAATTCTGTTAGTTCACGGCGGATTGTCTCTATTCGATCACCACCTATTACTAGTGTATTCATATTAAAATTCCTCATGTTTTAAATAGGGCCGATAAGAAACATGCAAAAGACTTATCTCAGCCACCTTTGCAGCTATTGAGCTTTTACTTGCAAAAGTTGTATAGATAGAGCCAACAGACATATAAAGTTTATTCATTCATGCTCCATAAATATTAATTACCAAACTTTTATTACCCTTCTAAAAACTTAGGTAATTTCATAAATAATTTAGCAATTCACATGCCACATTTTTTTATCTTTTATAATCAATAAGTTAATTATATTTTAAGAAACCCCACTTAGACTTCTGCTTCATTGGCAACAGTTAGAATTATGTAAATGCTTGATTTGCAGCAAATTGAAAAAATAACTTACTAACAATGTATCTAAATGGAATATGAGCTAAAAAATGGGGAGCAATTGAAAACAACCAAGACTTTCATAAAATAGTTAAATTTTAAATTCTATAAAATATAAAACTCACTATTTAGCAAATCTGTACTACATAAAGAAATTATATTCATATCTATATATTAAATAATTATATATTTATCACATATTATTATTTTAACTTATTTACATTCCTTGATAGAGTGCGCTAAATCTTTAGATACATATTAAGTGAAGGCACCACAATGAAAACAACACATAAACTACTACCCCTATTGGTTTTACTAGCAACGACAGAAGCCTACGCCACTGATGGTTACTTTGCTGATGGATATGGCGTTAAATCTCAGGGTATGGGTGGAGTTGGTATAGCCTTACCGCAGGATGCTATAGCGGCAGCGACCAATCCCGCCGGCATGGGGATTATTGGTGATCGTATTGACTTTGGTGTAAGCTGGTTTCGCCCTATTCGCGAAACAGAAATTACCGGCAATGCTTTTCCAGGCGTCAATGGAACATATAATGCCAACAATACCAAAAATTTCTTTATTCCGGAATTTGGCTACAATCGCCAAATCAATCCAGAAATAACACTTGGTGTTAGCGTGTACGGCAATGGCGGCATGAATACCGATTACAAAACAGCCGTTCCATTACTTGGCAATACACCCCCTGGTGTAGATTTAGCTCAGCTTTTTATCGCTCCTACCGTGGCTTGGAAAATCACTCCTTCTAATAGCATTGGAATCTCACTCAATTTAGCTTACCAACGCTTTGAGGCTAAAGGATTGCAAAATTTTTCTTCATCCTCTATCTCGCCTAGCAATCTCACAAACAATGGTCACGATAATTCATATGGTGCTGGAGTACATATTGGTTGGATAGGACAATTGAATGATGTCGTGTCGCTGGGCGCCACCTATCAAAGTAAAACATACATGAGCAAATTTGATAAGTACCAAGGATTATTTGCTGGAGGTGGTAGTTTTAATATTCCTTCCAGCTACGGCTTAGGCGTCACCATCAAAGCAACTCCCCAGCTAACAGTTGCCGCGGATGTTCAACGTATTGATTACAGTAGCGTTGACTCTGTAGGTAATTTATCCTTATCTAACTTGTTTGCTGGCAATGCGCTTGGCTCAAGTAATGGGCCAGGTTTTGGTTGGCGTGATGTAACTGCAATTAAACTTGGTGCGAGCTATGCCTGGAATGAGAATTTAACCCTACGAGCCGGTTATAATCACTCTACACAGCCAATACGCAATAGCGAAACCTTGTTCAATATTCTAGCCCCAGGTGTAGTGCAAGATCACCTCACATTAGGCGCCACATGGGTATTGCCAAATAAATCAGAACTATCTTTTGCTTATATGCATGCATTTGAGAACACAGTAAATGGCAATAATTCTATTCCTCCCGGCTTCCCGCCAAGTGGTTTTGGTGGTGGTAATGCCAACTTGAAAATGTATCAAGATTCAGTTGGTGTCGCTTACGGCTGGAAACTGTAATTGATCATTGCACCATGAGTAGCGGACTTTGGATTTGATGCCAACAATCTTATTTTATTCCCATATGGGATATGTGCATGATCATCGACTGGAATAACTTTACACCTTTGTCTGCTTTAGCTGGCGGCGCCCTGATTGGCATTTCCGCATCACTGCTTGTATTGCTAAATGGTCGTTTAGCGGGCATCTCCAGTATTGTCGGTGGCCTCATAAAACCAAGTACAAATGATAAGGGTTGGCGCATTGCATTCATTATCGGGTTAATTGTCGCACCGCTAATATGGCAATTGTTTAGTCATCTTCCGGCCATTGTTATTAACACTAATAATGGATTGCTTATTACTTCAGGGCTGATAGTCGGCATAGGCACACGTTATGGATCAGGCTGTACCAGCGGTCATGGTATATGCGGATTATCTCGCTTGTCGCCACGTTCCTTTATTGCCACATTAGCTTTCATGAGTACTGGATTTTTAACAGTCTTTGTAATACGGCATTTGTTAGGGGTATAGGCAAATGAAAAAATATTTAAGAGGTTCTATAGTTCTGTTATTTTCATTGCTATCCGGCATACTATTTGGTCTTGGCCTCATCTTGGCCGGTATGGCCAATCCAGCTAAAGTACTGGCATTTCTTGATTTAGATGGCTTATGGGATCCCTCGTTGGCACTAGTCATGGGAGATGCAATCAGCATCAGCCTGGTAACATTTACTTTGGCTAAAAGGCGTCATCTTAGCTTTTTGAAATTATCCATGCATTTCCCCAAATCAAGCTCGGTAGACAAACACTTGATATTTGGTAGTCTTATATTTGGTGTTGGCTGGGGACTAGCTGGCATTTGTCCTGGGCCTGCGTTTGTTTTACTTGGTATTAATAATTTTAAAGGTCAGATTTTTGTAATTGCAATGTTAATTGGCATGAGTCTCTTTGAGCTTTTAAAAAATTATCTAAATACTCAAAACGACGAAACTTATTATCGCCTGTCAAACGAAAAATAACTGACTAACAATCAGTATGGATGGCAGCTTATGGCCGTAGTTACTCATACATCTTTGCAAAGTGCTTGCCTTAAAGCCTTCATTTGCACATGTTAAAAATTGCATTGCTCCATAGCGGCCATAGACAATCGAGGCTCGCGACCCTAAAGGGACATCATATCTTTATTTGTTTTGCCGCTTCCCTGATAGTCAATCCAGAAAAATGATTTTTATTATTTAAGAGGAATGCTCTAACAGCGGTAGGATTCCATCTAGCGTAATCTCGTAGCGCCCATCCGATTGCCTTCCTGATGAAGAGGTCTTTTTCACTAGATAACCCAATTGCATATTTAAATAGTCGCACTTCATCTGTATCCAAGCGCCAGCCCAGCTGGTGGGTCATAGCAATACGCCTCACCCATAAACAACTATGGTACAGAGCCTCATCCATCAACAATTGTGCATCAAGATTGGTTTTTCGAGATCTGGCTATGACATCGCCTATCACGCCAGATAAACTATCCACGGTTTCCCGCCATGACTCTCTTTGAGCAAGCATTAGCAAACGTTGAACCGATAGTTGGCTAAGATTTTTACTATTTCGGTCCAGCAAATCAATCGCAGTATAATGGTACTCACGTTCAGGCTTAAGCCATAAAGATTCAGCAATCTCGAACAATTGATTTTCATTAAAGGCTAGATGGTTCAAAGATTTTAGTGCTACTCGTCTGAGTGGAGTCGGTATCCCAAGAAATTCGAATTGATCCTTTATATACTTACTCATCTGCTTAGCCTTTGTGTCATCGCTGAGAGCTGATAGCACAACCTCCACTTCTTCCACGTATTCTTCAGGAGTCATTTTCTGGATTCCATGCAAGGACTAAAGTCAGTTAATGGACGAATTTGGCATTGAGCGACCCTAAGCGGACTTTAGATTTATTTTTCATGAGCTTATTGGCCAATTTTTTAGCGCTTGTTGAATTACGTTCAACAACTCTTCTTTCGATGTTCCACTAGTTGCCTGAACAGACATGCCTTGATGAATAGTCGCTATATATTTCGCTAGCTGTTTGGTGTTCACCTCTGGGGGTAAATCACCTTGCACTTTCGCTAACTCAAAGCGTTTAGCAAAGGAAGTTTCTAAGTCGCTTCTGTAAACTATAAGTTCTTGCTGAATCGTATTTGAGCCTTTCCCGCAAGTTAGTGCGCCTTGGACAATCATGCACCCACGAGGATTATTCGGGTTTGTTAAAAGCTCAGCAGACTTGGTAAGAAACGTTTCAACCGTTTCCCGTGCAGTCGGCTGATTCATTGCCTCAGAAATATAGGACAAGGGCCCAGAAAGGTATTTGCCCAATGCTTTATGAAACAACTCTTCTTTATTTCCAAAAGCCGCATAAATACTTGGCTTATTTATACCGAGTGCTTCAGTGAGTTCTGCCATAGAAGCACCTTCATATCCGTGTGCCCAAAATACTTGCAGCGCTTTTTCAAGAGCTTCTTCATGGTTGAAATTGGATGGTCGACCGCGTGGTCTTTTTAATATCGTAGTGTTCATGGCACCTCGAATTCTATATTAATGTTTTTATTGTACCATATGGTAAATAAATAGTTGACAGCAAATTATTATAAGATTAGTATTTATTTACCGTTCGTTACATATTTAATAAACGGACAGAAAGATCAAAACTATCAAATCACTTAAAGGAATATTTATTATGAATAAGCATCTAAAATCATTATTGTTATTAGCAGAAACACTTTCCATTGTCGAACCGTCTGTGGCGAATTCTATTGAGAAACTAGAAACAGCTCCAACAAAATTTGTAGAAGCAAACGGGATAAAGTTTTCATACCGTCAAATAGGAAAATCTACTGGAATCCCGCTAATTTTATTGCAACATTTTACTGGCACGATGGACAACTGGGATCCTGCGGTAGTCAATGGATTTGGAAATGAGCGGCCAGTGATTGTTTTCAATAACACGGGCGTTGGTTCTACCAGTGGTCAAGTACCTGATAATGTGAGGCAGATGTCCACGGATGCTCAAGCTTTGATTGATGCTTTAGGCTATAAAAAGGTCGATTTACTTGGCTTCTCGTTGGGAGGGTATGTTGCTCAAGAAATGGCTGTGCAGAGACCAGATCTAGTTCGAAAAGTAATCTTGGCTGGCACATCCAATCAGGGTGGTGGCGAACATTTGATGAAAGTATTAGGTGAGGCGTTCTCTCAAAAAGACTCACCTGATCCAAGACTCCACCTATTCTTCACACAATCAAAAGAAAGCCAAGAAGCAGGCAAATTATTTATAAAAAGAGCAAGTGCAAGAACAATAGACAGGGATCCTGCGAGCGGCGAAAACGTATCCAACCCACAGGCAAAAGCACTTATTACTTGGGCAAATACAAAAGATCCAGAGAATAAAATTCTCAAGTCAATCAATCAACCAGTGCTGATCGTAAATGGTAGTAACGACATCATGCTTGGATCAGACAATTCCGTTACCATGTTTAAACAAATTAAGAATGCACAGCTAGTCATGTACCCAGATTCAGGGCATGGGTCAATATTCCAATATCATGAACAGTTTGTGATTGCGGCAAATAATTTCTTAAATCATTAATTCCAAGTCTTTCATCAAAAGTAAGGCTGAAGCATCCGTAAAACAATGTTTCAGCCTTATAAACAAATTAAAATCAGAGGTGAAAGATATTATGATAAATAAAATACCTTATCGTTATCGCACCGTCCTATTTGCACTAATCATGTCTTTTAGTACTTCATTGATTGTTTCAGGGACTGTGATCTACTTGCATTCTCAGTCATTAACACAATTCATTAAGATTTGGCCATCTTCAATCGTGATTGCGTGGCCCGAAGTGTTTGCTGCAATCTTGATAATTGCACCACTTGTTAATAAAACACTTAACTTATTTGTAGAAGGTCAGTAAGCATTTAACTAAGTGTTTCAAGGAATTTGAACGTCTCTAAACTGGCCGATTGACGACACATAGAATTATAAACGTGACAATTTTGACACGCTCTGGCGAGCGTAGGCGAGTGAGGACGGGCCTAAAACACTATATAAATGATGATTTTACAGTTGAAAATCCGCGTGTCGGCAGTTCGATTCTGCCCCCGGCCACCATTATTGATAAAGCTCACAGAGATGTGGACTTTTTTCATTTTCGGTTCAGCATAGACTAAGTTTTGGTTTTCAATAAGAATGCTAATTAAAAAAAATCCTTATAAATCCTCGACTTACTTGTTTATGTCTTATTGGTGAATTGTACTAATAATCCATCTGGCGCTGGTTCGGACCAAGGCGAGGCGCCATGTTCTAAAGTCCTGCAAAATGCAGGACTTTTTTGGTGGTACAAATCGATTATTTCAATTTAGAGTGTGTATATAATTTTCAGACTACCAATTATTGTTAATGAGAGTCTGCTTTAAAGTGACTTAATTTAATAACCATGGGGGGGTCGACCCAAAGCATTCGTTGATATGCAGCTAAATAATTATGGATTCAATGATACAACTAGGACAACAAAACTATTCGGTAAGATTGTTGGCCTGGGTTTTGGCTGCTCTTTTGTTGCTGGCGGGGTTTCGCCAAATGACGCTGTCACAAGATACGCACGATGGTTTTCTGTATCATAAGCCATGGTGCGTGCTCCCTTCTGCGTTTTCACATTTTGCAATACTGAAAAGTGCTCAGGATCATTCTCTTTTATTAAAGTGAGTGTCCCATCTCCATTAGAGCTAAATGCAATACCCAATTTTTGATCAAACGCCGCTGAGTCTGGCGATGAACCTATAGCAAGCTCAGAAACAATATCTCCAGATTCAGAATTCAGCACCATCATTTTGTTATTGGCACAAACTGAAAATAGTCGATTATGCGCTTGATCAATGGCTAGTCCAGAAGGACCGTTACCGCTTCCTATTGGAAAAACCTTTAATATTTTATTTAAATTACTATCAATGACGACAATTTCATTTTTGTCTTCAATATTGACAAAAACATTGCCCACACTATTATTTACCGCAAGTTCGGGCTTCCCAGGCAAGCTAATCGTATCAATTTCTTTACGTGTAATGGCATCAATGACTGTGGCATTGGCTGAGTGTCCATTAAATGTGATTAGATGTTTTGATATAGGCTCATAAAGAATTGCGTCTGGATTCAACCCAGAAATTTTAATAGTCTCGATTACCTTTAAACTAGTTAAATCAAATACCGTAACTGAATTACTTTTACCATTACTGGTGAATCCAAGATTGAGATCCGCCGCGATTGCTATTCCATGCACACCTTGGGTGCCAGGAATATCCCCATCCAATTTACCTGATTCTGTATCAATGACTTGAACATGAGATGATCGACTGATAAATAGGCGGTGGCGTTCTACATCAAGAGCAAGAAGATCCCATCCACCTTCCCCGCCAATTTTGAATTGCTTATCAAGTGAGTATTTGATGCTGTCCTGAGCTTGAGCTGATTGCCCTAACTGACAAATCAAAAAGAAAATGCTAATAAATGTCAAAATTATATTTCTAATGTACATAGTTATATCCAAATTATGGAAAATTTTCAATCGCCTAGAGCTGGCCGATTAGTCACAATCTGACAGGAGCATTTAGCTTAAGCTGCTTCAACATATTTTCTATAGAACTCATAGCAGAGCACCCATAATGAATAGACCGTAATTCTTCCCCAGAAATCTACCATTACGATCGTGTCGGGCGTATTACTGATTTTGTCAAAATAGGCCAAGAGTAAAAAGAAGGGGATATTTGCACATACCAACGACAAGATGACTAATCTTACAGGTTTCACTTTGCTTAGATATTTGACGTAAAGAGTAAACCCGATAAACCATAATGAGTAAACTGTAAACCTACCCCAAAAATCAATAAATACTGCCGCTCTTGGATCAGTGCTAAGTAGATGGAAATAAGCCAACACCAAAAATAACAAGGTATTACCCACGACCAAAAAAGCCAGGATTTGCTTAATTGTTTTCTTTTGCTGTAATTCCATAGTTGCCTTTTTAAAATCAAAACTTTAACACGAAAGTCTGCTATTAACAGTGGGCTCAGCAAATCAATGCAACACGTGGCGCTTCACGACACAGAGCGTTCGTTCAACGACTCATCTGAAGAGTTTCTGAAAAAGGTTCAATGGGTACCAAATCACGATGAAAATTATGGTTATCTGTCAAAGTTAGTTATGATTGAATTACCGATGATTACGCTTGAACAAATGTAGTCACTTGTCTTCTCTTACGCTCACGTAACGAACATTCGCGAAGTGTGTCAGCCAGTGACTCCAGGTTCGGTATGCCTAAGATAATCACTGTCGGAAAACTAGTATCCGACGAATGGAGTTGAAGAATACATTGACCGAGAATTCTCATTCCTAGAGGTTTTTGAAGTTCGAAATGGTCAATGCGGAACAACTCAATGTTTTCTTTTGATGTGGAGAGAATGCCCCGCTCAATTCTGACTCGCTGCGTTGTTATCTCGTATTTAGTAGAGATACTTCGAATCCAGTAGACAAGATAAGCTATCCCAAACGTGAAGAGGACTGCCAACCATTGCCAGAAGTTGTAGATTACTGAAGGGTGGCCTGTGAATAAGGTATTCTCAGTCTCGGCTTCCTTCGCAGCTAAATATGCAACCAAATCAGTATTGCAGAATCGGCACTTGATTGCAGCTCTTTTGATGCTTTCTCCACATACCGGACAAACCTTTGTTTCTTCATTCATCTGCTCTGCCTCATATATGGTTTAAGTAAATTGTATGTCAAAACAATTAATTTAAGCATGTTATTTTTAGAAATGTACAAACCTAACTGGCTGTATATGGCCGGTTTAACTCATTCACCTTTGTAAGGTGTTTGCCTGAAAGCAGCCATAGATACACCAAAAAATTGTATTGTTCTAGAGTCGGTCGTTGAAAATCGTAAAAACCGACCCAAGAGCAACTCAGTGCCTACACGAATGCCAGTCTGATCAGTAACATCATTCAGGTAATCATGGAGCAGGCATTCGGTCGTCTTCATAATCAGCGCTGCCACAATATGCAATGAGCTTCAAGCGGCACGGTCACGCCAGCATAATGTGGTATAAGTCGTGCTGTATAGTCTATTGCTGGGCGCGCTACAGGCACCTCTGCGCGATAGGCGTAGCCGTTTATCGCCCCCACCAGTTGCCCCACACGCACCATCTCCACTCTCTCAGGCATATTACCGTTAATGCCATTAGCATAGAGCTCGACCCGCACGGCATCTGGATCAAGGTCATCGAGATACACTTGAATCTC
>Ga0265328_10000129_pt1 | contig 36422 bp, 49 predicted proteins | sample 41624metaG_FD_202086 | JGI IMG/M metagenome (GOLD analysis project Ga0265328, IMG submission 202086) | Rhizosphere microbial communities from Carex aquatilis grown in University of Washington, Seatle, WA, United States - 4-16-24 metaG | ecosystem: Host-associated > Plants > Roots > Rhizosphere...
GGGCGATAACGTCGCGATGGAAGTCGCTTTGATCGTGCCGATCGCCATGGAGGAAAAGCTGCGCTTCGCCATCCGCGAAGGCGGCAGGACCGTCGGCGCCGGCGTCGTGGCCAGCATCATCGAGTAAGTTTGGCGGAATCTGGACCGCGAGGTTTTTAACCTCGCTTGCATGAACGAAGTTGCGAGCCCAGGCGGGCTCGCGATCCAGGAGCGGGCCACAATGCGCTCGCGGTCCATCGAGGAAGAGACAATGAACGGTCAGAACATCCGGATTCGCCTAAAGGCATTCGATCACCGGATTCTCGATACGTCGACGAAGGAAATCGTCTCGACGGCCAAGCGCACCGGCGCGCATGTGCGCGGGCCGATTCCCTTGCCGACGAAGATCGAGAAATTCACGGTGAACCGCTCGCCGCACATCGACAAGAAGTCGCGCGAGCAGTTCGAAATCAGAACGCATAAGCGGGTTCTCGACATTGTCGACCCCACGCCGCAAACCGTCGACGCGCTGATGAAGCTCGATCTTGCGGCCGGCGTCGACGTCGAGATCAAGCTGTAAGGCAGATGAGAAACTCGGGCGGCTCTTAGAATCGAGCGCGCCCAGCGAAGGAATTGGATCATGCGGTCGGGCGTTATCGCGCAAAAGGTCGGAATGACCCGCATCTTCACCGATGCGGGCGAACATGTGCCGGTCACGGTTCTCAAGCTCGACGGCTGCCAAGTCGTCGCGCACCGGACGCAGGAGCAGAACGGCTATACCGCCGTGCAGCTCGGCATCGGCCGCGCCAAGGTCAAGAACGTCTCCAAGGCGGAGCGCGGGCGTTTCGCTGTGGCGAAGGTCGAGCCCAAGATGAAGGTCGCCGAGTTTCGGGTCGACGAAGCCGGCCTGTTGCCGGTCGGCGCGGAAATCACCGCGGACCATTTTGTCGTCGGCCAGTTCGTCGATGTAACTGGGACGACCATCGGCAAGGGTTTCGCCGGGCCAATGAAGCGCTGGAACTTTGGCGGTCTGCGCGCCACTCACGGCGTTTCGGTTTCGCATCGTTCGCACGGTTCGACCGGCGGCCGCCAGGATCCGGGCAAGACCTTCAAGAACAAGAAAATGGCCGGGCATATGGGCACGGACCGCGTGACCACGCAGAATCTGCGGGTCGTGCAGCTTGACGTGACGCGCGGCCTGGTTCTGGTCGAGGGCGCTGTTCCCGGTCACGCCGGCGGCTGGATTTTCGTGCGTGACGCGGTAAAGCGCGCGCTTCCGGCGGAGGCCCCGCAGCCCGGCAAGTTCCGCCTGGCGGAAGCCGCCGCCCCGCAAGAAGAAAAGAAGGAGGACTGAGCCGTGAAGATCGACGTAACGTCGTTCGACGGTCAGACGGCCGGTTCGATCGAGCTCTCCGACGAGGTGTTTGGCCTCGAACCGCGCGCGGATTTGATTTTCCGGATGATCCGCTGGCAACTCGCCAAACGGCGGGCGGGCACGCACGCCGTGAAGAACCGGGCCGAGATCGCCCGGACCGGCAAGAAGATGTATAAGCAAAAGGGGACCGGGGGCGCCCGCCACGGCTCCGCCCGCGTTCCGCAGTTCCGGGGCGGCGGACGAGCCTTCGGGCCGCAGGTGCGCAGCCACGAGCACGACCTCACCAAAAAGGTCAAGACGCTCGCGTTGAAGCATGCGCTTTCTGCGAAAGCCAAGGACGGCGCGATCGTGATCTGGGAAAACGCGCAGCTTGCCGAACCCAAGACGAAACTGCTGAAGGCGGGTTTTGACAAGACAGGGCTCGGCAGCGCGCTGATCATCGACGGCGCCGCGCTGCAGACCAATTTCGCGCTCGCCGCCCGCAATATTCCCAAGATCGACGTGTTGCCGGTCGAGGGCGTCAATGTTTACGACATTATCCGTCGTGACAAGCTGGTTCTGACCCGCTCGGCGGTCGATGCGCTGGAGGCGCGGCTAAAATGAGCAAGGATCCCCGCCATTACGACGTGATCGTCGCCCCGGTCATCACCGAAAAGGCGACGCTCGCCGCCGAGAACAATCAGGTGGTCTTCCGGGTCGCGCGCACAGCGACCAAGCCGCAGATCAAAGCGGCGGTGGAAGGCCTGTTCGATGTCAAGGTCGAGGGCGTCAATACATTGGTGCGCAAGGGCAAGGTGAAGGCCTTTCGCGGCGTGCGCGGCAAGCAGAGCGACGTGAAGAAGGCCGTCGTAACGCTCGCCGAAGGCCATAAGATCGACGTGACGACGGGACTCTAAGGGAAGGCTCGAGGACAAGAACATGGCGCTGAAGACATTCAAGCCGGTCACGCCGAGCCTTCGCCAGCTCGTGATCGTTGACCGCAAGGACCTCTATAAAGGCAAGCCCGTGAAGACGCTGACCGAAGGTCAGTCGTCCAAGGGGGGCCGCAACAACAATGGCCGCATCACCGTTCGCTTTCGTGGCGGCGGCCACAAGCAGACCTATCGCATTATCGACTTCAAGCGCCGCAAGCTCGACACGCCGGCCAAGGTCGAACGGCTCGAATACGATCCTAACCGCACCGCCTTTATCGCGCTGATCCGCTATGCTGACGGCGAGCTGTCCTATATTCTCGCTCCGCAGCGGCTTAACGTCGGCGACGAAGTTGTTTCCGGTCAGCAGGTCGACGTAAAGCCGGGTAATGCGATGCCGGCGGCGAATATTCCGGTCGGCACCATCGTCCACAATGTCGAGATGAAAATCGGCAAGGGCGGCGCCATCGCCAGGTCGGCGGGCACTTACGCGCAGATCGTCGGCCGCGATCAGGGCTATGTGATCCTTCGTCTCAACTCCGGCGAGCAGCGTTTGGTGCATGGACAGTGTTTCGCCACCATCGGCTCCGTGTCGAACCCGGATCACATGAACGCCACGATCGCCAAGGCGGGGCGTTCGCGCTGGCTTGGCCGTCGCCCGCACAATCGCGGCGTGAGCATGAATCCGATCGACCATCCGCATGGCGGCGGCGAAGGCCGCACCTCGGGCGGTCGGCATCCGGTCACGCCGTGGGGCAAGCCGACCAAGGGCAAGAAGACCCGCAGCAACAAATCGACCGATCGTTTCATCGTGTCCTCGCGACACGCCCGCAAGAAAAAGGGCTGATCCATGGCTCGTTCTATTTGGAAAGGCCCGTTCGTCGACGGCTATCTGCTCAAGAAGGCGGATGCCTCGCGCGGCACGGGTCGCTCGGAAGTCATCAAGATCTGGAGCCGTCGCTCCACGATCCTGCCGCAGTTCGTGGGCCTGACCTTTGGGGTTCACAACGGCCACAAGCATATTCCGGTCAATGTCAGCGAAGACATGATCGGCCATAAGTTCGGCGAATTTTCTCCGACGCGCACCTTCCACGGTCACGCGGCGGACAAAAAGTCGAAGAGAGGCTAAAGCCGATGTCGAAGCCCAATAACCCGCCCAGGCTCGCGGAGAACGAGGCGAAGGCCGTCGCGCGCATGCTGCGCGTGTCGCCCCAGAAACTCAATCTTCTGGCCCAGCTCATTCGCGGCAAGAAGGTCGAGCGCGCGCTCGCCGATCTGGAGTTCTCGCGCAAGCGCAGCGCTCTCGACGTGAAGAAGACTTTGGAGAGCGCGATCGCCAACGCCGAGAACAACCACAGTTTGGACGTCGACGATCTCGTCGTCGCTCAAGCCTTCGTGGGCAAGGCGCTGGTCATGAAGCGTTTCCATGCGAGGGCTCGCGGCCGCGCCAGCCGCGTCGAAAAGCCCTTCTCGAATCTCACGATCATCGTGCGCGAAGTTCAAGCGCAGGCACAAGCCTAAAGGAGCGCCCCATGGGTCAGAAGGTCAATCCGATCGGGCTGCGCCTTGGCGTCAACCGCACTTGGGATTCGCGTTGGTTCGCGGCCAAGGGCGAATACGCCAAGCTCTTGCACGAAGACATCGCCATTCGCGAAGCCATCATGAAGGCCTTAAAGCAGGCGGCGGTTTCGCGCATCATCATCGAGCGTCCGCATAAAAAGTGCCGAGTGACGATCTATTCGGCGCGTCCCGGCGTCGTGATAGGAAAGAAGGGCGCGGACATCGACAAGATCCGCAAGCTGGTCGGCAAACTGACGGGCAGCGAAGTGGTGATTAACATCGTCGAAGTGCGCAAACCGGAGGTCGAGGCGACCCTCGTCGCCGACTCGATCGCCCAGCAACTGGAGCGTCGCGTCGCCTTCCGCCGCGCGATGAAGCGTGCCGTGCAATCGGCGATGCGCCTCGGCGCCCAGGGCATCCGCATTAATTGCTCGGGTCGTCTTGGCGGCGCCGAGATCGCCCGCCTCGAATGGTACCGCGAAGGCCGCGTGCCGTTGCACACGCTACGCGCCGATGTCGATTATGGCGTCGCCACCGCGCACACCGCCTATGGCGCTTGCGGCATCAAAGTCTGGATCTTCAAGGGCGAGATCCTTGAGCATGACCCGATGGCGCAGGACAAGCGTCTGGCCGAACAGGCCGCCGGCGGCGGCGATCATCATCATCATGGCGACCGCGATCGTGACCGCGATCGTGGTCGACGCCGGGAACGCGACGCCGCGTAACGGCGCAAAAATGACTTGGAGCAAGCGCTCATCGGAAAGCCGCCCGGCGATTTTCCAAACCGCTCGCTCTAGAGCCGAATTCGAGAGTTCGACATCATGTTGCAACCCAAACGCACCAAGTTCCGCAAGGCCTTCAAGGGCCGCATCCGTGGCGTCTCCAAGGGCGGCTTCTCGCTGAACTTCGGCCAGTTCGGCTTGAAGGCGCTGGAGCCGGAGCGCATCACAGCGCGCCAGATCGAGGCCGCGCGCCGCGCGATGACGCGCCATATGAAGCGCGCCGGCCGCGTGTGGATCCGCATCTTCCCGGATGTGCCGATTTCCAAGAAGCCGACCGAAGTGCGAATGGGCAAGGGCAAGGGCGCGCCGGAATTATGGGCGGTGCGCGTCGCCCCGGGCCGCATCATGTTCGAGATCGATGGCGTGCCGGCGCCTCTGGCGCGCGAGGCGTTGACTCTCGCCGCCGCGAAACTGCCGATCAAGACGCGCTTTATCGAGCGCATCGCCGAGTGAGGATTTGACGCCATGAAAAGCAAGCAGCATGTGTCCGATCTTCGCGCGCTTTCCGAAGATCAATTGAACGACGAGCTTCTGAATCTGAAGAAAGAGCAGTTCAATCTGCGCTTTCAGCGGGCCACCGGACAGCTCGAGAACACGTCCCGCGTTCGCGTCGTCAGACGGGAAATCGCAAGGGCCAAGACCATCGCCGCGCAAAAACGCGCCCCAAGCCAAGGTTGAGTGAACGACATGCCGAAGCGAATTCTCCAGGGCGTCGTCGTCAGCGACAAACAGAACAAGACTGTTGTCGTGAAGGTCGAACGCCGTTTTACGCATCCGCTGTTCCAGAAGACGGTGCGTCGGACCAAGAACTATCACGCGCATGACGAAGCCGGCGCATTCAAGGTCGGCGACGCCGTGACGATCGAAGAGACCGCGCCGATTTCGAGACTGAAACGCTGGCGCGTCATTGAAAACACTCCCAAGGCCTGAAGGCCGAGGGCGTAAAAGAAAGTTCCGGACGAAGTCGGCGGCGACGCCGAAACCAGACCGGATAAAAGAGGCGGATTAGCCATGATTCAGATGCAGACAAATCTCGATGTCGCCGACAACTCCGGCGCGCGCCGGGTCATGTGCATCAAGGTGCTGGGCGGTTCAAAGCGCAAATATGCCGGCGTGGGCGACATTATCGTCGTGTCCATCAAGGAGGCTATCCCGCGCGGCCGCGTGAAAAAGGGCGACGTGCTGAAGGCGGTCGTCGTTCGCACGGCGAAGGACATCAAGCGCGCCGACGGTTCTACGATCAGGTTCGACTCGAACGCGGCCGTTCTGATCAACAATCAGAAGGAGCCGATCGGCACCCGTATTTTCGGACCGGTCCCGCGCGAATTGCGCGCCAAGAACCATATGAAGATCATCTCGCTCGCGCCGGAGGTGCTGTAATGGCCGCCAAGATCAAGAAAGGCGATAAAGTGGTCGTCCTCACGGGTCGCGACAAGGGCCGCACCGGCGAGGTCGTCAGAGTCAATCCGAGCGAGGGCCGCGCCGTCGTGGAAGGCGTCAATCAGGTGAAGCGCCACCAGCGCCAAACCAAGGACCGCGAAGCCGGCATCATCACCAAACCGGCGCCGATCGATTTGTCCAACCTCGCTATCGCCGATCCCAAGGACGGCAAGCCGACCCGCGTCGGATTCAAGATTCTCGACGACGGCCGCAAGGTTCGCGTCGCCAAGCGTTCGGGAGAACAGATCGATGGCTGAGGAAAAGAAGCCCAAAGCGGCCAAGGGCGCCGACAAGCCTGCGAAGGGCGCGGATAAGGCCGCCGAAGGCAAGAAGGCCGCAAAAAGCAAGGCCGCCGCGCCCGCGGCGGGCGGCGAGGAGCGTAGTTCGCGCGGAACGGCGAAGGCCGAGTTGCCGACCGGCGCCTATACGCCGCGTCTCAAGAAGCATTTCGAAGAAGTCGTTCGCGCCGAAATGACCAAGCAGTTCGGCTATAAGAACAGCTACGAAGTGCCGACGATCGACAAGATCGTGCTGAACATGGGCGTGGGCGAGGCGGTCAACGACACCAAGAAGGTGACGGCCGCGGCGGGCGATCTTGCGCTCATCGCCGGTCAAAAGCCGGTGATCACTCGTGCGCGTCTGGCGATCTCGACCTTCAAGGTTCGCGAAAACATGCCGATCGGCGCCAAGGTCACCTTGCGCAAGACGCGGATGTACGAGTTCCTCGACCGGCTGATCACCATCGCGCTGCCGCGCGTTCGCGATTTCCGCGGGCTCAATCCAAAGTCGTTTGACGGGCGCGGCAATTTCGCGCTCGGCATCAAGGAGCACCTCGTGTTCCCGGAAATCGACTATGACAAGGCAGAGTCGATTCTGGGCATGGACGTGATCGTCTGCACGACGGCGAAGACCGACGATGAAGCGCGCGCCCTGTTGAAGGCGTTTAATTTCCCGTTCCGGCAGTGAAGCGCTGAGCTTCAAACGCGGTAACCGAAAAGGCAAGACCAAATGGCCAAGAAGAGCGCGATAGAGAATAACAAGCGGAAGGTGAAGCTCGCCAAGGCTTTCGCCGGGCGGCGGGCGCGGTTGAAGGTGGTTGCCGTCGACGAAAACCTGAGCGCGGAAGAACGGTTCGAGGCGCGGTTGAAGCTCGCAGAGCTTCCGCGCAACTCCGCGCTAAACCGCGTGCGCAACCGTTGCGAAATATCGGGACGCCCGCGCGCCTTTTATCGCAAGTTGAAGATGTCGCGCATTGCTCTGCGCGAGCTTGGTTCCCGCGGCCTCGTGCCCGGCCTCGTGAAGTCCAGCTGGTAAGGGGAGCAACAAAATGGCGATCAACGATCCGTTGGGCGATTTGCTCACCCGTATTCGAAACGCGCAGATGCGCCGCAAGGACAAGGTGGCGACGCCGGGCTCCAAGCTGCGCGCTCATGTGCTCGACGTTTTGAAGGAAGAAGGCTATATCCGCGGTTATACCACCACGGATTTCGGCAATGGCCGCACCGAGTTCGAGGTGGAGCTGAAATATTTCGACGGCCATCCGGTGATCAAGCAGATCGAGCGCGTGTCGCGTCCCGGTCGCCGTGTTTACGCGGATGTCAACGCGGTGCCGCGTGTCGCCAACGGCCTCGGCATCACCATCGTGTCGACGCCCAAGGGCGTGATGGCCGATCACGCGGCCCGTGAGAACAATGTCGGCGGCGAGGTTCTGTGCAAGGTCTTCTAACCTTGCGCTAAAGCCACCATACAGGAATTGCAACCATGTCTCGTATCGGCAAGAAGCCCGTCGTCGTGCCGGCCGGCGTCACCGCGAAGGTCGACGGCCAGCGCGTTACGGTCAAGGGCGCCAAGGGCCAGCTCGAATTCCTGGTTCCCGACGATGTCTCCGTCGTCTACCAGGACAACGCGATCAAGGTCGACCCGCGCAACGAAACCAAACGCGCCCGCGCGCTTTGGGGCACGTCCCGCGCTCAAGTCAACAACATCGTGCTCGGCGTGACCACGGGTTTCGAAAAGAAGCTCGAGATCACCGGCGTCGGCTATCGCGCTGCGGTGCAGGGCAAGACTTTGCAGCTGGCGCTGGGCTACTCGCATGACGTGAATTATCCGATTCCGGCCGGCGTCACGATTGTTGCGCCCAAGCCGACGGAGATCACCATCAGCGGGATCGACAAGCGCCAGATCGGCCAGATCGCCGCCGAAATCCGCGCTCTGCGCGCGCCCGAGCCCTATAAGGGCAAGGGCGTTAAATACGCCAATGAGTTTATCTTCCGCAAGGAAGGCAAGAAGAAGTAAGGATCGCCGTCATGGCTAGGGATGTTCAACACGAAATTCGCCGCAAGGAGCGGGTGCGCCGTTCGATCCGCGCGCGCGCCTATGGGCGCCCGCGCCTGTCGGTTTTCCGATCGTCGAAGCAGATCTATGCGCAGATCATCGACGATGAGCGGGGCGTGACGGTCGTCGCCGCGTCGTCGCTGGAAAAGGCGAACCGCGAAAGCCTAAAATCCGGGGCCAATATCGACGCCGCCAAAGTGGTGGGCAAGCTCATCGCCGAGCGCGCCGTCGCCAAGGGCGTCAAGGCCGTTGTGTTCGACCGCGGCGCATACATGTATCACGGGCGCGTCAAGGCGCTCGCCGAGGGCGCGCGCGAAGGCGGCCTGGAGTTTTAATTGATCACCTCGAAGCGAGCGGCTGGGAACGGCCGCGTAAGTGACGGAAGAAAAAATGGCGCGTGAATCAGAAGGCGGTCGCGGTCGCGATCGCGATAGGGAAGAGCGCGACAGCGAATTCGTGGATCGTCTGGTCCACATTAATCGCGTCGCCAAAGTCGTGAAGGGCGGGCGCCGTTTCGGTTTCGCGGCGCTCGTTGTCGTCGGCGACCAAAAGGGCCGCGTTGGCTTCGGCCATGGCAAGGCGCGCGAAGTGCCGGAAGCGATCCGCAAGGCCACCGACGCGGCCAAGCGCGCGTTGATCCGCGTGCCGCTGCGCGAAGGCCGCACGCTGCACCACGACGTCAACGGCCGTCACGGCGCGGGCCGCGTCGTGCTGCGCGCGGCGCCTCCTGGCACCGGCATCATCGCCGGCGGCCCGATGCGCGCCGTGTTCGAGACGCTCGGCGTGCATGACGTCGTGGCGAAGAGCCAGGGTTCGTCGAATCCCTACAACATGATCCGCGCCACTTTCGACGCGCTCGGCCGCGAAGATTCGCCGCGCGCCGTCGCCGCCCGCCGAACGCTCAAGGTTTCGGCCTTGCAGGCGCGGCGCCAGGGCGCCGACGCCGAAGCCGTCGACGCGTGAGGGGAGGCATCGAGATGACGACGACCAAAACCATCACCGTCGAGCAGACCGGCAGCGCCACCGGGCGGCCCGATCGGCAGCGCAAGACCCTCCTCGGGCTGGGGTTGACCAAAATCGGGCGGCGCCGGACGCTCGAGGACACGCCTTCCGTGCGCGGGTTGATCGCCAAAGTGGCGCATCTCGTCAAAATTGTCGGCGAGAAGTGAGGGCGGGCAAATGGTGAAACTCAACGATCTTTCCGACAATCCCGGCGCCAGCAAGAATCGCATGCGCGTCGGCCGAGGCATCGGCTCCGGCAAGGGCAAGACCGGCGGACGCGGCGTCAAGGGCCAGAAGGCGCGCACCGGCGTCGCCGTCAAGGGCTTCGAAGGCGGGCAAATGCCGTTGCATCGGCGTCTGCCCAAGCGCGGCTTCCATAATCCGTTCTCTCACGATTACAACGAGGTGAACGTCGGGCGCATTCAGCAGGCGATCGACTCCGGCAAGCTCGACGCCGGGGCGGCGGTGACCAATGAGGCGCTGATCGCTGCGGGCGTGCTTTCGAAGCCCCGCGACGGCGTGAAGATCCTTGGCCAGGGCGCCATCACCGCGAAACTGGCGTTCGAAGTCGCCGCCGCTTCGAAAACGGCGATCGCGGCGATCGAAGGCGCGGGGGGCTCGGTGAAACTTCTGGCGGCTTCCGCTTCGGAATAATAAAGTGCGGGCGCCCTTGCGAGGGCGCCCGCATGGTTTATTTTGATCTCACTCGATCGCCCCACGCGGAAAGCGGCGTCCGCGACGGTCCGGCGATCAGGGACTAAAGAACGCCTAAGCAAAATAAGAAGCGCCGCGTCGGCTGGTAGCCGGCGACGGCCGTACAGAAAAGGGGAGCTCGTCCATGGCATCGGCAGCCGAACAGCTTGCGGCCAACGTCAATCTCTCCGCCTTTGGCAAGGCCGAGGAGCTGAAACAGCGTATCTGGTTCACTCTCGCCGCGCTGGTCGTCTATCGCCTCGGCACTTACATACCGCTCCCCGGCATCGACCCCGACGCTTTCGCCAAGAGCTTCTTTGGCCAGTCCAAGGGCGTGCTCGAACTGTTCAATATGTTCGCGGGCGGCGCCGTGCAGCGGCGCGCCATCTTCGCGCTGAACATCATGCCTTACATCTCCGCTTCGATCATCATTCAGCTGCTCACCTCGGTGGTGCCGGCGCTGGAAAGCGTGAAGAAGGAGGGTGAGCAGGGCCGCAAGGTTCTCAATCAATACACCCGCTATCTCACGGTGATTCTCGCGACCTTCCAGGCTTACGGGATGGCGATAGGCCTCGAGGGCCAGGCCGGCGTGGTCACCGAGCCGGGCCTGTTCTTCCGCGCCACCACCGTTGTGACGCTGGTCGGCGGCACCATGTTCCTGATGTGGCTGGGCGAGCAGATCACCTCCCGTGGCATCGGCAACGGCTCGTCGCTGATTATTTTCGCCGGCATTGTTGCGGCGTTCCCCTCGGCGATCATCTCGACGCTGGAGCTTGGTCGCCAAGGCGCTATTTCGACCGGCGTGATCCTTGGCGTGATCGTCATGTCCTTTGCGGTCGTCGCCTTCATCGTGTTCATGGAGCGAGCGCAGCGCCGGCTGCTGATCACCTATCCCAAGCGTCAACACGGCAACCGTGTCTACGAGGGGCAAAGCTCCTTCCTCCCGCTGAAGCTCAACACTTCCGGCGTCATTCCGCCGATCTTCGCGTCGTCGTTGCTGCTGCTGCCGACCACCGTCGCCAATTTTTACCAGACGCAGGGCACGGACAATGTTTTCGCGACGATATCGGCATATTTCGGGCATGGGCGGCCGCTGTATATGATCGCCTATGTGGGCCTGATCGTCTTCTTCGCGTTCTTCTATACGGCGATCGTGTTCAACCCGACCGAGACGGCGGACAATCTCAAGAAGCACGGCGGCTTCTTGCTCGGCATTCGTCCCGGCGAGCGCACGGCCAAGGAGATCGACACTGTGCTGATGCGCATTACCGTGCTCGGCGCCGCCTATCTGGCGGTGATCTGCCTGCTGCCGGAAGCGCTGATCTCTTACGCCAATTTGCCGTTTTATTTTGGCGGCACTTCGCTGCTCATCGTCGTCAGCGTGACGATGGACACGGTTGCGCAAATTCACGGACATTTGCAGGCAGGACAATATGAGGGCCTAATCCGCAAGGCGAAGCTTCGGGGGAAGCGCACAAAATGAGGCTGGTGCTGCTTGGGCCTCCCGGCGCGGGCAAGGGCACGCAGGCCGCCCGCCTCGTCGCCAAATTCGCCATTCCGCAATTGTCGACCGGCGACATGCTGCGCGCGGCCGTGGCCGCGGGCACGCCGCTCGGCGCACAGGCGAAGGAAATCATGAATCGCGGCGAACTGGTTCCCGACCAGCTGGTGATCGATCTGATCGACCTGCGCACCAGCGCGCCCGAATGCGCAGGCGGTTTCATTCTGGACGGCTTTCCGCGCACCATCGCGCAAGCGCGCGCCCTCGACGTGCTCCTGGCCTGCAAAAAGATGAAACTCGACGCGGTGATCGAACTCGTCGTCGACGAAAGCGCGCTGCTCGCCAGGGTCGAAAACCGCAACCAGGAAACTTTGAGGGCGGGCGGCGTCGTTCGCGCGGACGACAATCCGCAAAGCCTCAAAACGCGGCTTGCCGCATACCGTGCCCAGACGGCGCCGGTGTCGGCCTATTACGCCGAGCGCGGCGCACTGAGGCAACTGGATGGAATGGCGCCGATCGGCGAGGTCTCCTCGGCGATCGACGGCGCCCTCGGCGGCTAGACCTCATCCGCTTCGCGCAACGAGAACGGCTCAGAGCATGAGTTCACGGGCGTTTTGCGGGCTGGATTTTGGCACGTCCAATTCCACGGTCGCCTGCGCAATCGACGACCGGATAGAACTCGCTCCGGTGGAGGGCGACAGCAAGACCCTGCCGAGCTCGGTTTTTTTCGACTTTTCCGACGGCTCGGTCTCGTTTGGACGCGCCGCCCTCGCCTGCTATGCCGACGGCGTCGAGGGCCGCCTGATGCGCAGCCTCAAATCCGTGCTCGGCGGCAGCCTGATGGACGAGACGACGCGGATCAAATCCCGCGTCTACACCTTTAAGGAAATCATCGGCTTAATTCTCGCGCGGCTAAAGGCCTCCGCCGACCGGGCCACGGGGCGCGACGTTTTTCGCTCGGTGGTGGGGCGCCCCGTCCATTTCGTCGACGACAATCCCGCGGCGGATCGGGCGGCGCGCGACGCGCTCGAAGAAATCGCGCGGGCGCAAGGGTTTACCGAGGTCGAGTTCCAATATGAGCCGATCGCCGCCGCCCTGGCCTATGAGCAGAGCGTCGAGCGCGAGCAATATGCGCTGATCGCCGACATTGGCGGCGGCACATCGGATTTTTCGATTGTGCGCGTCTCGCCGGAAGGTCGCGCGCGGACCGACCGCAGCCAGGATGTGCTGGCCAATAAGGGCGTGCATATCGGCGGCACAGATATAGACCGCCTGCTCAGCCTGCGCGCGATAATGCCTTTGCTTGGCCTCAACAGCGAGAGGCGCGGCGATTTCGGGGCCAAAATTCTTCCCGTCGCCAATGGTTTCTTTGTCGACCTAGCGACCTGGCACCGAATCAATCTGCTTTACACGCCAAAGGTCGCGCGAGAACTGCAAAACATGCTGCGCCATTCGCTGTCGCCTCGCCTGATCGGGCGGCTGATCGCGGTGGTCGAGAGCCGTCGCGGCCATTCCATCGCGCTCGCCGTCGAGGCCGCGAAAATCGCGCTCTCGACCCAAGCGGGCGCCGCGATCGATCTGACCGACATCGAGCGGGATTTTGTCGTAGAGGTGAACCGCGACACTCTGCAAGCCGCGATCGCCGACCGGCTCGACGCTCTGGCGCGCACCCTCGAAGAGACGCTGGCAGCGGCAAGTCTCGCTGGAGAGCGCATCGATGCGGTGTTTCTGACCGGCGGCTCGACGGCGATTCCGGCGGTGCGCGCCGTCGTTACGGCGCAGACGCCCCAGGCGCGGATCGTCGAGGGCGATCTATTCGGCGCGGTGGGCTTAGGATTGGGCTTGGACGCGCGGCGCAAATTCGGATAGTCTCAGATGTGATGGCTGTAACCGATTTGCCGCCGGCGGAAACCGCGGCGCGCGGCACTGGTAATTGTCGTAAATTTGTGTTTTTGTCCTTGACTCTGAGGTAAACGCTCGTTATCGCCACATCACAATCAAAACACAGGAAGCGCCCGCTTGGCCGGGGGCTCCTGTTTTTGCGTTCACATGCCTCGCATGGGCCGGCCTCCACCGGACGCGGGGTTAAGCGTCGCCTTGCGGCGTCGCATTCCAGCGCCGTCTCCGGCGGGCGCCTCACATGGAGCATGACAGTGGCACGTATCGCAGGCGTAAATATCCCAACCAACAAGCGCGTCGTCATTGCGCTGCAATATATTCATGGGGTCGGCCCCAGGATCGCCGAGGAAATCTGCGGTAAGGTCAATATTCCGGCCGAGCGCCGCGTCTCCCAGCTCACGGACGCCGAAGTGTTGCAGATCCGCGAAGCCATCGACCGCGACTATGTGGTGGAAGGCGATTTGCGCCGCGAAGTCGCCATCAACATCAAGCGTCTGATGGATTTGGGCTGCTATCGCGGCCTGCGCCATCGTCGTCAGCTGCCGGTGCGCGGCCAACGCACGCACACCAACGCCCGCACCCGCAAGGGCAAGGCGAAGCCGATCGCCGGCAAGAAGAAGTAAGTTCGTCGCCCCTCAACGGGATCGATGGGGCGGGCGCGTGTGGCGCGCTCGTCTTGGAAAACAGCCCTAGCGCCTGGAATTACGGGCGCGCCTGAAGGACACAAGAAAAATGGCTAAGGAAACCACCCGCATCCGCCGCCGGGAGCGCAAGAATATCGTCTCCGGCGTCGCGCATGTGAATTCGACCTTCAACAACACGATGATCACTATCACCGACGCGCAAGGCAATACTGTGTCCTGGTCCTCGGCCGGCACCATGGGCTTTAAGGGCTCGCGCAAATCGACTCCCTATGCGGCGCAGATGGCGGCCGAAGACGCGGCGCGCAAGGCCGGCGAACATGGCGTGCGCTCGCTCGAAGTGGAAGTCTCGGGGCCGGGCTCTGGACGCGAATCTGCATTGCGCGCCTTGCAGGCGGCCGGCTTCACCGTGACCTCGATCCGCGACGTGACGCCCATTCCACACAACGGTTGCCGTCCACGCAAACGTCGCCGCGTTTAACGGAGGACGGAAGACAGAAAACGGAGGGCGGAGCGAATCTGTTCTCTGTTCATTGTCCCCATTCTCTAGTTCTCCGTTTTCCGTTCTCTGTTTTCTGAAAGGCGCCAAAGTGAGCATCCAGAAAAACTGGCAGGAACTCATCAAGCCGAATAAGCTCGTCGTCACTCCGGGCGACGATCCGCGCCGACAGGCGACGGCTGTCGCGGAGCCGCTCGAGCGCGGCTTTGGCCAGACGCTCGGCAACTCCCTGCGCCGAATCCTGTTGTCGTCCCTGCAAGGGGCGGCCATCACCTCGATCCATATCGACGGTGTGCTGCACGAATTTTCGTCGATCCCCGGCGTGCGCGAGGACGTGACCGACATCGTTCTCAACATCAAGGACATCGCCGTCAAATATCAGGGCGAAGGCCCGAAGCGCCTGATGCTCAAAAAGCAGGGGCCTGGCGCCGTCATGGCGGGCGACATCCAGACCTCGGGCGACGTGCAGATTCTCAACCCCGATCTGGTGATCTGCACGCTTGACCAGGGCGCCGAAATTCGCGTGGAGTTCACCATTTCCACCGGCAAGGGCTATGTGCCCGCCGACCGTAATCGGGCCGAGGACGCGCCGATCGGCCTTATTCCGATCGACAGCCTGTATTCCCCGGTTAAGAAGGTCAGCTATCGCGTCGAAAACACCCGCGAGGGTCAAGTGCTCGACTATGACAAGCTCACCCTTTCGATCGAGACCAATCGCGCGATCAGCCCGGAGGACGCGCTGGCCTACGCCGCGCGCATCCTGCAGGACCAGCTCAACGTTTTCGTCAATTTCGAGGAGCCGCGCCGCGAAGAAGCGCAGCCGTCGATTCCACAGCTCGCCTTCAACCCGGCGCTGCTGAAGAAAGTGGAAGAGCTGGAGCTGTCGGTCCGTTCGGCCAATTGCCTGAAGAACGACAATATCGTCTATATCGGCGACCTCATCCAGAAGTCGGAGGCGGAAATGCTCCGCACCCCGAATTTCGGCCGCAAATCCTTGAACGAGATCAAGGAAGTGCTGGCCCAAATGGGGCTGCATCTCGGCATGGAAGTGCCGGGCTGGCCGCCGGAGAACATCGACGACCTCGCCAAGCGGTTTGAAGAGCACTACTGAGATAAGCGAATAGCGAGTGGCGAATAGCGAATAGGGTTTTCTACTCGCTCCTCGCCGACACAACGGCCGTACCTTGGCACGGCGGCCGTAAAAACAACGGAGAGAGCCAATGTATCATCGCAATAAGAAGCGGCGTTTCGGCCGCACCCACGAGCATCGTAAGGCGATGTTCGCTAATATGGCGCAGGCGCTCATCAAGCATGAGCAGATCGTCACCACCCTGTACAAGGCCAAGGATTTGCGCCCGGTCGTCGAAAAACTGGTGACGCTCGGCAAGCGCGGCGATCTGCACGCTCGCCGCCAGGCGATCGCCCAGATCAGGGACGTAGCGCTGGTTGGAAAGCTGTTCGACGTGCTGGGGCCGCGCTATAAGGACCGTCACGGCGGCTATTGCCGGGTGCTCAAGGCCGGCTTCCGTTATGGCGACAACGCGCCGCTCGCGGTGATCGAATTCGTCGACCGCGACGTCGACGCCAAGGGCAAGGATTCCGGCCCGGTGCAGGTGAGCGAAGAGGCGGCGTGATGTTCGCGCCGCCCGAAGCGCCCCTTGGCTTGGCGGGCTGGCCGCGGATCTTATTGCGTTTGGAAGGGGCGGCGCTCATGGCGGCCGCCCTTTTTCTTTACGCGCGCGCGGGTGGCGGCTGGGGCTTTTGCGCCCTGTTGTTCTTTGCGCCGGATCTGAGCATGATTTTCTATCTTGCGGGGCCGCGCGTGGGCGCCATCGCTTACAATTGCGCGCATGTGACGTTCTTGCCGCTCCTCCTGGGAGCCGCGGGGCTGGCGTTCGGACAGCCGCTTTTGACGCGGCTCGCGCTCATTCATCTCGCGCATATCGGCGTCGACCGCGCGCTCGGCTTTGGCCTCAAATATCCGACCGCCTTCGCCGACACGCACCTTGGCCGCGTCGGCGCCGCGCGGCGAGCGATTTGACAGAATTCACTTCGGCAGCGGCGCGTTCAAAATCCAGCGATGGCCGAAGGGATCGCGCAGGCTCGCGTAGCGGGTGCGCCAGAAGGAATTGGTCGGCTGCGTCTCGATCTTGGCTCCGAGCTTGGCGGCGCGGGCGCAAAGCTCGTCGACCTCCTGGGGCGTGTCAAATTCGAGGCTGACCGACATGGTCACCTGTTCGCCCGGCAGTGGCGAACGCGCCTGCCCGAGCTCCATAAAGGCGTCGGCGAGCATCACCGAACCGCCATTGATCAGCAGTTCGCAATGCGCAATGCGCAGGCCGTCGACCGAGGGCATCAGCGCGACTTGCTTGGCGCCGAAGGCGGCGGTGTAAAAGCCGATAGCCGCCGCCGCCGGCGTCACGGTGAGATAGGGCGCGACTCTCGGTCGTGGCATGGTTCAACTTTCCGGCGGGGGGCTAAAACAATCGCCCCAGGCAGATTTGCGGAAATTCTTGAAAGAAGCCTTATCGCGCTTCGCGATAGTTGTCTCCTCTATTCCCCGGCTTGCGCATAGGCGCAGCTCGATCCCCCATTTGCCGAGGCGCGGCGGTGAGATGATTCTCGCGCGGCGTAGGGGGGCGAGGCCCCGCAGCGCGATGAGATAGGAGAATTTCTCGTCCTCGAACGGCGCATCGGCGCCTTTCAGCAATTTGTGGTCGCGCGAGCGCGGCAGGCGCGTCGCGAAATGGCACCAATCCGGCGCCGTCAGCGGGCAGGGCCGTTCGTGCGGGCAGGGCGAAGCGATGCGCGCGCCAGCCTCTATCAGCCTTTGACGCAGCGTCATGAGGCGCGCGTAATCGCGGGGCGTGCCGGGTTCGATCAGCGCGAGAGCGCCGCCCGCGCGCGCCCACAGCGCGTCGAGGACGCCGGGCAGGGCGTCGTCGTCGATTTCCGTCAGCGCATAGCCCGCGACGACGAGATCGGCGGCTTCGCCTCGCGGCGGCGCTCGCAGGTCCGCCGCGACGACTCGTGCCCGCGCCAGCGCCGCATGAGGACTGGCTTGCGTCAGCCGCGCCGCCAGCATCAGAAATTCCGGACTGCGGTCGATGAGTTCGACGGTTGCTATGTCCGGCCAGATTTCCAGCGCCGCGAAGGAGGCGCTGGCCAGGCCGCAGCCGGCGTCGACGAAGCTGGAAGGCGCGAAGTCCGGGACCTCCTCGCGCAGCCTGCGCAATACGCTGGCGGTCGCGGCATAGGTCGCCGGCAGCCTCGTCAGCGCGTAGGCGAGCGCGTCGGTTTCGTCGCGAATGGTCTCGCTCGAAGGCCTTCTCGCACGAAACCCGTCCGACATGCGCTGCGCCCGGGCTTGCAGCTCCTTGCGCGGCTGGCCCTCGAGCAGTTCGTCGAGGGCCGCGGCAAGCGTGGCGGGCGGAGATGAAGACGCGGGCATAAGGCTCCTTTTGTGCTGCGGCCCCATATATACTTCCACGACGCGCGTGATCCGCGTAAAAGACCGTCGAACGCCCGCAAGAGCAAGCCGCCAAAATCTTCAGTTTCGAGACCGGGCCGCGGCGAGAGGATGAGAGATGTCAGTCGATTCGAACGCGCCCCGCACTTTGTACGACAAAATCTGGGACGACCATGTGGTCGACCGTCAGGATGACGGCGCCTGCCTGCTTTATATCGACCGTCACCTCATTCACGAAGTCACCAGCCCGCAGGCCTTCGAAGGTTTGCGCTTAACCGGGCGCAAGGTTCGCGCGCCGGCCAAGACGCTCGCCGTGGTCGATCATAACGTGCCGACCACCGACCGCTCACTGCCGATCCTCGACGCGGAAAGCCGGGCCCAGATCGAGCAGCTGGCGGTCAACGCGCGCGAATTCGGCGTCGAATATTACAATGAACATGATCTGCGTCAGGGCGTCGTTCATATCGTCGGCCCCGAACAGGGCTTCACCCTGCCGGGCACGACCATTGTGTGCGGCGACAGCCACACCTCGACGCATGGCGCCTTCGGCGCGCTGGCGCATGGCATCGGCACCTCCGAGGTGGAACATGTCCTGGCGACGCAGACGCTGATCCAGAAAAAAGCCGCCAATATGCTGGTGCGCGTCGACGGCAAACTGGCGCCGGGCGCGACCGCCAAGGATATTATCCTGGCGATCATCGGCGAGATTGGCACGGCGGGCGGGACCGGCCATGTGATCGAATACGCCGGCGAGGCCATCCGTGACCTGTCGATGGAAGGCCGCATGACCGTCTGCAATATGTCGATCGAGGCCGGCGCCAGAGCCGGCATGGTCGCGCCCGACGAAAAGACTTACGCCTATCTGAAGGACCGCCCCAAGGCGCCGAAGGGCGAGCAGTTCGATGCGGCGCGGCGCTATTGGGACGGGCTGCGCAGCGACGACGGCGCGCATTTCGACCGCGTGGTCACGCTCGACGCCGCCGCTTTGCCGCCGATCGTCACCTGGGGCACCAGTCCCGAGGATGTGGTCCCGATCACCGGCGTCGTGCCGACCCCGGACGACGCCAGAAACCCGGGCAAGCGCGCGGCGATTCTTCGCGCGCTCGAATATATGGGCCTCAAGGGCGGCGAGCGGCTCGACGAGATCGCTATCGACCGGGTGTTCATCGGCTCCTGCACCAATGGCCGCATCGAGGATCTCCGCGCGGCGGCGGAAGTGGTGCGAGGCAAGCAGGTCAGCGCGCGGGTAGGCGCGATGGTGGTGCCGGGCTCGGGCCTCGTGAAAGCGCAGGCCGAAGCCGAGGGGCTCGACAAGATTTTCCTCGCCGCCGGATTCGAATGGCGCGAGCCCGGCTGTTCGATGTGCCTGGCGATGAACCCCGATCGACTGGCGCCGGGCGAGCGCTGCGCCTCCACCTCGAACCGCAATTTCGAGGGCCGCCAGGGCTTTAAGGGCCGCACCCACCTTGTCTCTCCGGCCATGGCGGCGGCGGCGGCGATCGCCGGCCATTTCGTCGACGTGCGGACATGGAAATGACGGGCGTCAAGGCCTCCGACGCAGAGATTTTGCAACCAGACATCAAAGGCGGACCATCATGGCAGGCACAATCTCGGACAACGCGGTCGCCGCGCTCAAGGCCCCGACCCTCGCCGACATCGAGACGCTGGCGCATTCGGGCTATGCCGCTCTGCCATCGCGCTTCACGCGCCTATGCGAGGGGCTGGTCATTCGCGTCGAGGATTTTCCAGAGGACGAAGTGCTGGAAGAAATGGAATGCGAGACCGAATATGACCTTCTCGGCCTGTTTCGCGGCCAGGGGGTGACGGAGCGCGAGCATCTGGCGCAGACCGGCGATCAGCCCAATATGATCTGGCTTTATCGTCGCCCGATCATCGATTTCTGGGCCGACGGCGAGGAAACCCTGGCCGAGATTGTCACCCATGTGCTGGTCCACGAGATTGGCCACCACTTCGGCCTGTCCGACCAGGACATGGAGGAGATCGAGAGTCATGTCAGCTAAAGCTTCCTCCTTGCCGAGCGCGCGGCGCCTGGATTAAAAGCGGCTCAACCTTATCTTTCAATCGCCTTCCGGGAGCGTCCGGGGGCCGCTCGACGGCTGGAAAAATCATGTGTTGGAGTGGTGAAGCGTCGACGGCGCTGGCGACCGTGGGCATTGGAGGCGCGCTCTATGCGGCCTACAAGAAAGAGCCGGCGTCGCTGTGGGGAACGCTATTGTATTTTGCGATGATGGAGGCCTTGCAGGCCTATACCTACACCGTCATCAATCAATGTTCGCTGCCCGCCAACCAGATCGCCACGGTCTTGGGCTATTTGCACATTGCGTTCCAGCCCTTTTTCATCAACGCCATCTCCATGCATTTCGTCCCGGAGAAAGTGGCGACGCGGCTATACAAGCCGGTCTACGCGATGTGTTTCGTTTCCGCGGTCTTCATGCTGCTGCAGCTTTATCCCTTCGAATGGGCGGGCCTGTGCGAACCGGGACGTGCGCTGTGCGCCCAGCGGCTGTGTTCGGTCAGCGGCAATTGGCATATCGCCTGGGACGTGCCGGCCAACGGCATCGGCAACTGGACCTATGAGCACGGCCTCACCGGCTATTTCAGCTATTCCTTCGTCGCCTTCATCCTTCCGCTGCTATACGGCTCCTGGCGCTTTACGCTGTATCACTTCATCATGGGACCCTTCATGGCCCGCATGCTGACCAATAATCTCAATGAGGCGCCCGCCGTGTGGTGCCTGCTGTCGATCGGCTTCCTGCTGATCGTCATCAAGACCCCTGTACGCAAATATCTTTATGTGCGCTGGAATCTCCTGTGGCGGCTGCTCTTTGGCTACGACGGAGCGCCGGCGCCGGCCAAGGAGAAGGCCGAGCCGCAACGGGAGCCGGCGCTGGAGCAGGTTTGAAGCGTCGAGCGCGGCGGGCTCGGTTGAATTGCCGCTTGCTCAACTGGAGAGGTCCGGATGATGACAGAAGCCGCAACCTTCGCCGCAACCATCATTCTTATGCTCATAGCCGCGATCCATTTTTACTGGGCGATGGGGGGATCGGCTGGAAAAGCCGGAGCAATTCCCACGATCGGCGCAACGCCAATCTTCGCGCCCACTCGCCATGCCGCCGCCGCGGTCGGAGGCGCGTCATTCTTGATGGCCGCTCTTGTCGCGGCGACGGGAGGCGCAGCCGCGCCGTCGGCGCCTGCTTTGCCTATTGCGAGCGCGCTGCTCGCTCTCGCATTCGCGGCGCGAGCGGTCGGCGATTTTCGCTATGTCGGATTTTTCAAACAAGTGACAGGCGGCGCATTTACTCGCCGAGACAGCTACCTCCACTCGCCGTTACGCCTTCTCATCGCAACCTTGATTGGCGTCGTCGCGATACGTTAAAATCCGAAGGCGCTACGGGTTCCCGGCGGGGTTGCATAAGTCGCAGAGAACCCCGTCCCGCCAAATCCCCGTTGTCCGGAGAGTCTCAGATTCTGCACATTTCACCATGATGGCGGTAAGGACGGCGACGGGTCGCAAGCAGAACTTCGAACTAACCCACTAACAGGCGCCGTAATCCATTGACTCGGCTTCAGGCGCGCCTACAACCGGGTCAACATCTCGAACGATTGGTCGCAACATGCCGCATACGGGTCTCGAAAGCCTCATCACCGCCGCCTTCGAAGACAGGGCGAACATCACGCCCGCGACCAAGGGCGATATTCGTCACGCGGTTGAAAGCGCGCTACGCCTGCTCGACGCCGGCAAGCTGCGCGTTGCCGAGAAGATCGAGGGCAAGGGCGGTCCCGATTCCTGGCGCGTAAATCAATGGCTCAAGAAAGCCGTGTTGCTGTCGTTTCGGCTGAACGACATGACGGTGATCGAAGGCGCGCCCGGCGGCGCGACCTGGTGGGATAAAGTCCCGTCGAAATTCGCCGGCTGGGGCGCTAAGGAGCATGCGGCCGCAGGTTTCCGCTCCGTCCCCGGCGCCGTGGTGCGTCACTCCGCCTATATCGCGCCGGGCGCGATATTGATGCCTTCTTTCGTCAATCTCGGCGCCCATGTCGACGCCGGGACGATGGTCGACACCTGGGTGACCGTCGGCTCCTGCGCGCAGATCGGCAAGAATGTGCATCTTTCCGGCGGCGTCGGCATTGGCGGAGTGCTGGAGCCTTTGCAGGCCAACCCGACGATTGTCGAGGACGACTGTTTTATCGGCGCGCGCTCTGAGGTGGTCGAGGGCGTCGTCGTGGGCAAGGGCTCTGTGCTGTCGATGGGCGTGTTCATAGGCGCCTCGACCAAAGTCGTCGACCGCGCGACGGGCAAGATCCACATCGGCTATATCCCGCCCTATTCGGTGGTCGTGTCGGGCAATCTGCCGGGCAAGCCGCTGCCGGACGGCGCCCCCGGCCCTTCGCTCTATTGCGCGGTGATCGTCAAGACCGTGGACGCGCAGACGCGCGCGAAGACCGGCATTAACGAACTGTTGAGGGATTGATGGTCAGCTGGCCTTCTAGCGAGCGCATCCGCTTTCTGTTCCGCGCTGAACAGGGACGCATCGACCGGGAAACGTGGCGGCGCGGCGCGCTGGGACTGCTGGCGTTCATCGCGCCCTTTATCGGCGTGTGGCTGCTGCTCGCGCCCTATACCGAGCACGATCTCGCCAAGAGCCCACTATTCGTTCCGATGACGGCGCTGGCTTACGTTTATCTGATCTTTTTCGCTTTTATCGTCATGCTGATGGCGATCAGCTTCGTCAATCTGTCGGCCAAGCGCTTTCGCGCCATCGGCCGGCCCGCGCCGGTCGGGCTTGCGAGCCTCTTGCCGCTGGCGGCTTTCCTCGACGGCGTGGCGCATGGGACGCAAGTGCTGCTTGCGGAAGCGACGCCGGGATGGCTGATCTATCCCTTCGACGCCGCTTTGGTCGTTGTTCTGGGCTGGACGGTCTATGAATTGGGCTTTGGGCCGGAGGCGAACGCACAAAAATGACGCCGCTCTCGCCCGCCGTCGCGTTGACGCGAGAGCTGCTGCGCTGTCCGTCGGTGACGCCTGTGGACGCCGGCGCGCTCGATGTGCTGGAGCGGACGCTGAAAGCGGCGGGCTTCGTTTGCCATCGCAAAATCTTCCAGGAGTCCGGCACGCCTGACGTCGACAATCTCTTCGCGAAGATCGGCGAAGGCGCGCCGCATCTTGTCTTCGCCGGCCACACTGACGTCGTCCCGCCAGGCGACATCAAGCGCTGGCGCTTCGATCCGTTCGAAGGCGCGGTGGCTGAAGGCAAAATCTTCGGACGCGGCGCCTCGGACATGAAGGGCGCCATCGCCGCCTTCGCCGCCGCAACGTTGGAATATTTGCGCGGGCATGACGAACCGAAGGGCGCAATCTCTTTCCTCATCACCGGCGACGAGGAAGGCCCCTCGATCAATGGCACGGTGAAATTGCTCGACTGGGCCAGGGAGCAGGGCGAGCATTTCGATCATTGCATCGTCGGCGAACCCACCAATGTCGACGCGCTCGGCGACACGATGAAAATTGGGCGGCGCGGCTCTCTCAACGGCCATGTTTTTGTCCATGGCGTGCAGGGGCATGTCGCCTATCCGGAACGCGCGCACAATCCCGTGCCGGCGCTGGCGCGCATCGTCGCGGCGCTTTCGCAGCATAAATTCGATTCCGGAACGGCGCATTTCGCGCCCACCAATCTCGAAGTCACGTCGATCGACGTCGGCAATCCCACGACAAATGTGATCCCCGCTAGCGGTCGCGCCAGCTTCAACGTTCGCTTCAACGACCTTTGGACCCCGGAGACGCTGCAAGAGCGCATCCGCGAGGTCGCGCGCGCGGCGGGGGGAGTTACAGAGGTAGAGCTCCAATTCCTGCCCTGCAACGCGCGGGCCTTTCTGACCAGGCCCGGGGCTTTCACCGAGCTTGTCGCACGCGCCGTGCAGGAGACGACGGGCCGCGCGCCGGGGCTTTCGACCAGCGGCGGAACCTCCGATGCGCGCTTCATCGCGCGAGACTGCGAAGTCGTAGAGTTTGGCCTTCTCAACGAGACGATTCACGCCGTCGACGAAAACGCGGCGCTTGGCGATATCGACGCGCTGAGAGAGGTGTATTTTCGTGTTATCGAGGGCTATTTTGGAGCCGCATGAGCGAGATCCTTTCTTCAACGCCAAAAATTCGCATCGAAACCGCGGGCGGCGTCGCCATGGTGCGGATCGACAATGCGCCGCGCCGCAACGCCTTCGATTTTTCGATGTGGCGGGCGCTGCCGGACATCATGCGTCAGATCGAGGCGGATGAAGATGTGCGCGTCGCGGTTCTGGGCGCGGCGCCGCCGCTGCCCTTTTGTTCGGGCGCGGATATCTCCGAGTTTTCGACGATTCGCGCGACGGCGGAAGGCGGTCGCGCCTATGAGAAATCCAATGTCGAGGCGTTCGACGCCTTGGCGCGGCTCTCCAAGCCGGTGATCGCGGCCATCGGCGGCTTTTGCATGGGCGGAGGCATGGGGCTCGCCGCCGCCTGTGACCTGCGCATCGCGGCGGAGGGCGCGGTGTTCGGCATCCCGGCCGGGCGGCTTGGCGTCGGCTATCCCCCCGCGGCGATGCATTATGTCGTGTCGGCGGTCGGCGCGCAGACGGCGATGGATCTGTTTTTCACCGCGCGGCGGCTTTCGGCGCAGGAAGCGGCGGCGTGCGGTTTTGTTGCGCGCGTGACGCCGCAGGAGCGTTTCGACGCCGCTGTCGCCGAATTGGCCTCAATGATCGCCGCCAACGCGCCGCTCACCCTGCGCGCGGCCAAGGCCGCTATACGCGCGGCCTCCGGCGCGCCGCACGCGCCAAGCCTGGAGCGATGCGAGGCGCTGGCGGCGGCCTGTTTCGACAGCGCCGATTTTGTCGAAGGGCGCATGGCGTTTCTGGAAAAGCGCGCGCCGCATTTTAGCGGCCGTTGAAAACGGAAGGGGCGCGAAGATGGTGACGGCGAAAAGCGCGATGAAACACGTCGCTGGCGTTCTCGCATTCGCGACGATGTTTCTATTGGCGCGCTACTTCATAACCGGAGAGTCGCTGGAGTTAAACAAAGAGCCGTTTTCCGTCACGATGGAGCATGACGCCGCACGGTTGAACGCAACGCTTCCCGAGATGGTCAGCGAAGGCGTGCGGCTGGATAAGGTCGCCGCCGGTCCGGGGAATTTGTTCAACTATCTTTACACTGTCGTCGACGACGACGCGGCGAAAAAGATAGCCGACGACCCGAAGGAGCTCGGCAAACTAAAGAGTCAGCTGCAAGAGCGCGTCTGCACCGTTATGCCGGCCTATAGAAACAATAATACGATCGTCAGATATTCGTTGAGGAACAACTCTGGCGATATGATCGCCGACATATCGATAAATCCGAAGGACTGCTGAGCTCGCGGCGCGGGGATGCCCGTGCGCGCGAAGCGCGCGCGCGGAGAGTTGCGTCCTTCGGGCGGAGCCTTGTCGGTCAGACCAGCGCCAATTTCGGACGCGGACGGGTGCGCCGTCGCCAGACGCTTTGGTTGGAGGTCGGGGCGAAGCACGAGGCCGCTTCGTCGACGGTCTCCGCGTCGCCGAGGAACAGATAGCCGTCTTCGGCGAGCAGGCCGGCGAGACGCTCGAGGACACTGCGTTTCGCCTCCGGTCCAAAATTGACCAGCGCGTTGCGGCAAAGAATCACGTCGAACGCGCCGAGGTCGGCCGGGTTGGACAGAAGATTGAACTGACCGAACGCAACGCACGCCCGCAGATGTTCGTTGACGCGCCAGTTTTCTTCCTCGCGATGAAAATAGCGCAGCAGATGAGTCGTGGAGAGGCCCCGCTGCACCTCAAAATGGCTGTAAACGCCTTTGCGGGCGGTCTCGATCGCCGCGCCGGAAATATCGGTGCCGAGAATTTCGAGGCTCCAGCCGCGCAGCTCGCGGGCCGCTTCGTCGAGCGCCATCGCGATCGAATAGGCCTCCTGTCCGGTCGAAACGGCGGCGCACCAGATGCGCAGGCGCCGCTCTCGCGCGCGGGCAGTCATCAACTCCGGCAGAATGCGGGCGCGAAACGCCTCGAAGGGCGCGCGATCACGAAAGAACGAGGTTTCGTTAGTCATCATCGCGTCGATCGCCTCTTCGATAAGCGCTTTGTTGCCAGGCCGATCGATCAGCTGGGTCAGCTCGAAGAGGTCGGCGACGTTATGGGCTCGCAGCACGGGATAGAGCCGCCGGTCCACGAGATGCTGCTTGTCGGCGCCGATAGCGATGCCGGTCAACGCGGCCAATTGGCGGCGGAAGCGCGCAAAGGCGAAGCACATGCGCGCGTCGCCGGCGTTCGAAACGGGAGCCGCTTCGCGCGGGCTCCATACAGCTGTATTACGCATCACTGATCACGCCTCACTTGAACGCCACTGGCGCGCCGGAGGTCGACGCGCCGAACCAGACGAGCCGGCCTCTCAAACCAAGCCGATTTCCTGGAACTTCGAGCGCATGATGTTTTGATCGAACGGCTTCATGATGTATTCGTCGGCGCCTGCGTGCATGGCGCGCGCAATGTGGCCGACTTCATTCTCGGTGGTGCAGAACACGACCTTGGGGTCGTTGCCGCCCGGCAATTTGCGCAGCGCGCACAAAAATTCCAGACCGTCCATTTCCGGCATATTCCAGTCGAGCAGAATGACGTCCGGCATCATCTTCTCGCATTCGGCCAGCGCAAGCTTACCGTCCGACGCTTCCGAGGTGCGAAAATGCAACCCCTCCAAAATGCGTCGCGCCACTTTGCGAATGACCGCGCTGTCGTCCACGACCAAAACTTGCTTCATCGTCTGTCTCCTCTTTTTGAATTTCCGGATTCTCCGGATCGATAAGCGGACTCGCTTTGTTGCGAGACGCGTTTGATCAGCGCCGCAATGTCGAGGATCGACAGAAAGCCGCCGGCGTAGCGGTAGAAGGCGGCCATAAGCTCGGCGAGATGCGCGTCGAGATGCGCCGGACAGGAGACGCGGTCCTGCTCTTCGCTGACGATCACATCGCCCGTGTCGTCGACAAGAAGCGCATAATCGTCGCCATTATGGGTGATGCCCACGGCCAATAACGCGGCGCTCGGCGGCGCATGATCCGTGCGCAAACACTTGTCGAGATGCAGAGCCGTTACGATGCGGCCGCGCAGATTGGCGAGGCCCGCGACTTGCGGCGGCGCGAGCGGCACGGGCGTGAGCCTGTCGAGATGGAACACCGTCTTTACGCAATGCACCGGCAAGCCGACGATTTGCGATTTGGTCCTGACGGTGAAGTGGCTGACCGCGGCGCCGATCCGGACCTGCGGACGGTGACGGCTGTAGCTGAAATCGGCGAGATCGAAGTTCATGCGGCGATTTCCGTCATGACGCGCTGTTCGATTTCTTGCGCGTTGGGTGACGTCACGTTGCAAAAGCTGTCGACGACGTCGACGAGCGCCCGTCGGTCGAATTTTCCGACCACCGCGCGCGCGCCGCAGGCCCTGGCCGCTTCGCGAATGGAGGCGGTCGCCTGCGGCGCCAGGGCGACAACGGGAATATTCGCGCAGCCCTCCTGAGCCAGCAGCTGGCGGGTGAGCGAATAGCCGTCCATGTCCGGCATGTCGATGTCGGTGATCAGTATGTCGATCTTCATGCCCCTCTCGATCAGCGCCAGCGCTTCCAGACCCGAGGCGCTCGCGGTTACATCAAAGCCGGCCGCGCAGAGCACGGGGCTCAGCATGTCGCGGAAGAACTCTCTGTCGTCGACCAGCAGGATTCTTGGGCGCCTGTTGTCGCCGCGCGCCAAGGCGCGGGGGGCGGCGTGGTTGATGAAATAGGTCATGTCGAACAGTTCGACGGCTTGGCCGCGCAGATTGACGACGCCGACGATCCTCTCGTCCACTCCCGCCGCTTGCGGCTCCAGCGCTTCCTCGATGACGTCGATGATCTCTTCGACGAGCAGGCCGACCGCTTGACCCGCTCCGGCGAGCACAAGGATGGGGTAGGCGCGCGCCTCTATCGTCATGTCGTCCGCCGCGCGAATAACCGGCAGCAGCCGACCCTCGTAGGGCAACACATAGGCGTCTCCGGAACGGACGAGCCGCGCGCCGTCCACTTCCTCGATGCGCATGATCAGCGACAACGGAAGCGCCTTCAGCGGCCCGGCGCCCGCGCGCAGCAGCACGGCGCAGGTTTTTGTTTTTTCGGGCTCGAAGAGTGCTGGCGGCTGCCGCTCGTCGCGCTCCCTTCTATCCTTGATCCCGGCGCGGTCGACGATCGCCGCCGGATCGAGAATGAGCACGGGCGAACCGTCGCCAAGAATTGTCTGTCCGGAAAAGACGCCGAGACGCGCCAGCGCGCCCACCAGCGGCTCGATCACCACCTCCTGCACATCGGCGATGGCTTCGACGAGAAGGCCGCAGCGCACGCCGGCTACGCGCATGATGACAGCATAGCCGGCGCTGGCGATTTCTGCCTCGTCGGGCGGCGCCAGATCGAGCGTTTGGGCGAGACAGACGAGCGGCAAGGTCTCGCCGCGCAGACGCAGCATGGCTGCGCCATAGACGTGGCTGATGTCGCTTTCGAACCCCTCGCCAATGCCGACGACTTCTACAACCGCCATTTGCGGAATGGCGAAGCGGGATCCACAACAGGAGAGGATAAGCGCCGGCGCGATCGCCAATGTGAGCGGGATGCGCAGCATGATCGTGGTGCCGAAACCGCTCCGCGAGGCGAGCGACACCGTTCCACCGATGGAATGGATGTTGTCGCGCACGACATCCATTCCGACGCCTCGGCCCGAAACCTTCGACACCAGCGTCGCGGTCGAGAAGCCCGGCAACAGGACGAGCGGATAGAGTTCGGCGTCGGTCATTTTGTCGAGCGCTTGCGCGCTCGCGAGCCCGCGTTCGCGCGCCGTCTCTTTGATGCGTGCAACGTTGAAGCCGCGCCCGTCGTCCTTGATTTCGAGTGTGATCTGACCGGCGTCATAGGCGGCGGCGACTTGGATCAGGCCGGTTTCAGGCTTGCCGGCGGCGGCGCGCTCCGCAGCCGATTCAACGCCGTGGTCGGCAGCGTTGCGGATAATGTGAGTCAGCGGCGCGCGAATGAGCTCGATCACCTGGCGGTCCAGCTCGGTCTCCGCGCCGAATGTCTCGATCCGGATCTTTTTGTTCAGCTCCAGCGAAAGATCGCGCACCAAGCGCGGCAGCGTTGCGAAAAGCTTGTCGAGCGGCTGCATCCGCACGCGCATGACCGCGTCCTGCAGATCGCTGGTGAGGCTCGACAGATTTTGCACCGAGCCCTTGACGCGCTCATCGCCGAAGGCCGCGGACAGCTCCAGCAGCTGATTGCGGGTCAGCACTAGCTCCGAGACAATTCCCATCAGCCGGTCGAGCACGCCGATCGACACCCGCACGGTTTCCGTCGACCGGGCGTTTGCATGCGCGGCGTCGGCTGGGGGGGCGGAGCTGACCGCCGGCGTGACGCCGGGCTCGGCTTCCGGCGCTGGGGCGGTCCAGCCCGGCGCCAGCGCCGACGGTTCCGGAACGGTCTTCAGCAGTTTAGTCTGCGTGTCGAGCGCCAGAAGAATATCGGAATCGTCTCCCAGGGGCTCCATTTCCAGCCGCCCGATGTCGACCAGCAGCGCCGACAGCCGATCGACGACCGCGAGAATGAGCGAAATATGCTCGCCGCTGGCCTTGGCTCCTTCGCGCAGGCGCCCGATCAGCGCCTCGGCGCCGTGGGTCAGGCGGCCGATGCGCGGCAGGCTGAGGAAGCCGGAGCTGCCCTTGATTGTATGGATGTGGCGAAACAGGCTGGCGATCAGCGCCGGGTCGCCAGGGTCTTTCTCGATGCGCACGAGCTCCATCGACGCGGCGTCGATGTGTTCAGCCGACTCGGCAAGAAACTCGGTAAGCAAATCGTCCATGGCGACTCTCGCGCCGCAGGCGCGGCCAGCGAGAGCCATTGTGGCGCGAAGGGGTTAAAAGACCAAAAACCGCAAGGCTGGACGGCGCTTAAAAATGCGGCATCGGCGAAAATCGACGATCCGCGGAAAAAATCCTCACGGCGTTTTCGCGCCGCGAGGTGGCTATGGGAGGGCGCCTTTAACGCTTTAGGCGACGGCGCTCACCTGCTCGCGCGGCTGCTCCGCCGCCTCGGCGGCGATAGGCTTCGCCTCGATGGTCACGACATCGCCGGCCAGAGCGAGCGAAACTTCGAGACCGCAGGAGCGCGCGACCAGTCCGGCGTAATAGGCCTGGATCGCGCGAGCGTCGATCGCGCCGTCTTCGGGCTCGCCGGAGAGGAGGCTGGCGACGCCGGGCGTAACCCGCGCGTTGATCCCTTTCGCCTCGACATAAAAGCTCATGGCGTCGTCCTCGCCCCTGGCGGAGATCGAAATATCGCCGCCGCGCGGAATCGCGGCATCGGCGATCAGGCAGAGGTTCAGCAGCAGCTTAACCTTGTTCTTCGGCATCAGCACGCGCGGCACGCTCCAGTCGAGGCGGGTGCGCTCGTCGGCGAGCAGCTGGCGCGCGACATGCTCGGCGTCGCCGGTGTCGATCGACGAGCCTTTGGAGCCGGCGGCGCCGAAGGCGAGGCGGCAGAATTGCAAACGCGCCGAGGCCTCTTGGGCGCTAGATTTAATCAGCGCGAGGGCGTGGCCGCGCATTTCCGCGTCCTTCTCCTCCTCCAGAACTTCGAGTCCGTTGACGATCGCGCCGACCGGCGAGATGACGTCGTGGCAGACGCGGGAAGAGAGCAGGGCCGCGAGGTCGAGGGCATCGAGCGCGAATTTCGTCATGGGGTCATCCAGATTGGTTTGGTCAGAGACATCCACGACGACGCTGAAGAAAAGCGACGCGGGAGGGCGAGGCCGGGCCGGTTTGAACAGGAGCCTAACGAAGTACACGAATCACTCTGAGGATTTCGTTAAACCCTACCGCGATGCAGCGCGACTGAAAAGAGTCGCGCGTTTTCTTAATGCTCTGGTTAAGGCGCGCGGAACAAACATGGTTGCCGCTGCTTGGGCGTTAACATCCTCACTCGTAGCGCCCGCTACGGCGTCGCGTCGCTCAAATTTGCCCCGGCCGGCATTAAAGGCGATATTGCGCGGGCGGCGAGGGGGCAAGAACGGGCGCCACAAATTACGCCAAAATGAAATGATTGAAGAATAGTTGCGCGGCGACCTTCGGGGGCGATGGATAGGGGCTTGTGAACAAAGCGGTTTCGAATTTTCTCGCGCTGGCCCGGTGGGCCGCTGCCCTGGCGGTGCTCATCACCCATGCCGGCCAGATGATCCAGATTTCCGACATCATGGTCGCGCAGCATGGGCTAGGCGTTTACGCTTGGTGGTTCCTGTCCGGCTTTTCGCATCAGGCGGTGTTGATTTTCTTCGTGATCTCGGGCTTTCTGGTCGGAGGCGAGTTGCTGCGCCGGCTCGACAGGACCGACCTCTTTCTGGGGCGCTATTTGATCGACCGCTTCAGCCGCATTTATATCGTGATGGCGCCGGTGCTGGCTTACGGCTTCGCGATCGATTTTTTGGGCCGGCGGCTATTTCCAAACTCCGGGATTTACGACGGAGCTTTCTTCGACGGCGTTTTCAACCCGATCAATATTCTGTGGACGTTGCTGCAGCAGCAGAACCTATGGGCGCGACAGGCTGGCACGAATGGCGCGCTGTGGTCGCTGGCCTGCGAGATGTGGTATTATGTCACCTTTCCACTGCTGCTGCTGCCGCTGTTCCGCGCCTATTCGCTCGGCGTTCGGCTGACCGGGTTCGTCTGCGGCGCTCTGGCGGCGATCGTCATGTCCATGCCCGAAAGCTTCTTTCTGTTCGGCTACGGCGTTTGGGCGTTTGGCGCCCTGATTCGCGTGGCGCCGCGACCACTGATCAAATCGGCGTGGCTGTCGTTTGGCGTCTTTCTCGCGACGATAGCGCTGACACGTCTCGGCGTGCGCGGCCCGCTCGTCGCCGCGCATCCCCTTGTGTCGACGCTCGCCGACGCCGCCGTCGCAGGCGCATTCGGCAATCTGCTGCTCTCGTTGCGTTTCGCGGCGGACGGCGGGCTGTTCGCCAATCTTTCGCCGATTCATAAGCGGCTGTCGGACTTTTCCTATTCCCTTTACGCAACCCATGCGCCGCTGGTGTTTTTTGTCTGGGCCGGAGCCGGCAGCCTGCTTGGTCAGGAATGGTACAAACAACTCCCGACGCCGTTGCACTGGACTCTAACTTTCGCGCTGATCGCCGGCTCGGTCGCTATCGCCTATGGTTTCTCGCGCCTCACCGAAGCGCGCACCGGGCGGCTGAGGGATTTTTTGCGCGAGACCCTGCTCGCGCCCGACAGTGCGGGCATAGTCGCCGAACACTCGAATTAGAGCGATCCCTTAAGTCTTGCGCGCCAGCGCCGCCTGGGCCGCCGCGAGACGGGCGATGGGTACGCGGAAGGGCGAACAGGAGACGTAATCGACGCCGACCTCTTCGAAAAAGGCGATCGACGTCGGATCGCCGCCATGCTCGCCGCAGACGCCGAGCGCCACGTCGGGCCGCGCCTTGCGCGCCCGGGCGCAGCCGATGGCGATGAGTTCGCCGACGCCCTCCTGGTCGATGGTCACGAAGGGGTCCACCGGCAAAATGCCTTTGGCCACATAAGCACCCAGAAACGCCGCCGCGTCGTCGCGCGAAATGCCGAGCGCCGTCTGTGTCAGATCGTTGGTGCCGAATGACAGAAACTCCGCCGTCAGCGCAATGTCGCCGGCGCGCAGCGCCGCGCGCGGCAGTTCGATCATCGCGCCGATGTGATAGTTCGAGCGAAAGCCCGTCTCCGCCTCGACGTCCCGCGCGGTCTCGTCGACGCGCTGCTTGATCAAATCCAGCTCGGCTCTCGTGAACACCAGCGGGACCATGATTTCGATTTGTGCGGGCTTGCCGCTCTTCATCCCCGCGGTGATCGCCGCCTCGAAAATAGCGCGCGCTTGCATGTCGACGATCTCGGGAAAAGCGACGCCGAGACGCACGCCGCGAAAGCCCAGCATTGGGTTGAATTCGGCCAGTTCCTGCGCGCGTTTGCGCAGTTTTGACGGCTCCGCGCCCATGGCGCTGGCGACGCTGGCGATCTCCGCGTCGCTATGGGGCAGGAATTCGTGCAGAGGGGGGTCGAGCAGGCGGATCGTCACCGGCAGCCCGGCCATGATCTCGAACAACTCCTTGAAATCGTCGCGCTGCATCGGCAACAGCTTGGCCAGCGCAGCCTTGCGGCCTTCGGCGCTATCGGCAAGAATCATCTCACGCACGGCGACGATGCGCTCGCCCTCGAAAAACATATGTTCGGTGCGCGCCAGGCCGATGCCCTGCGCGCCGAATTTGCGCGCCGCCTTGGCGTCCGAGGGGGTCTCGGCGTTGGCGCGCACCTTCAGGCGGCGCGCCGCGTCGGCCCAGTCCATCAGCTCGGCGAATTCGCCGGTCAGCTCCGGGCGCCGCATCTTGACCGCGCCGGCGATAACCTGGCCGGAGGCGCCGTCGACGGTGATCGTGTCGCCCTTGCGAAAGCGCCTCCCGGCGACGGAAAAACTCTGGTCGTCGTAATCGATGCGCAAGCCCACGGCGGCCGTGACGCAGGGCTTGCCCATGCCGCGCGCCACCACCGCGGCGTGCGAGGTCATGCCGCCGCGCGCGGTGAGAATGGCCTGCGCGGCGTGCATGCCGCCAATGTCCTCGGGGCTGGTTTCGACGCGCACCAGAACGACCTTCCGCCCCTGGCCGGCAAGTTCCATCGCCTCCTCGGCGCTAAAGACGATCTCGCCGCAAGCCGCGCCGGGCGAAGCCGGCAGGCCGCTGGTTAGAACGGCGTGTCTGGCCTCGGGGTCGATGGTCGGATGCAACAATTGGTCGAGCGAGGCCGGGTCGATCCGCATCAAGGCTTCGTCCCGCGTTATGAGTCCCTCGTTCGCCATATCGACGGCGATCTTCAGCGCGGCCGGCGCGGTGCGCTTGCCGCCCCGTGTTTGCAGCATCCACAATTTGCCGCGCTCGACCGTGAATTCCATGTCCTGCATGTCGCGGTAATGCGCTTCCAGCCTTTCCGCATAGGCCTTGAATTCGGCGAATACCGCCGGCATCGCCATCTCCAGAGACGGCGCGTCGGATTTCGCGGCGAGCCGAGCAGCCTCACTGATCGATTGCGGCGTGCGCATTCCGGCGACGACGTCCTCGCCCTGGGCGTTGACCAGATACTCGCCGTAAAGCTCGCGCGCCCCGGTGGAGGGATTGCGAGAAAAGGCGACGCCGGTGGCCGAAGCATCGTCCATATTGCCGAACACCATCGCCTGGACATTAACGGCGGTGCCCCAGTCGGCCGGGATATTGTGCAATTCACGATAGATAATTGCGCGATGGTTCATCCAGGAGGAGAACACCGCCTTGATCGCTCCCAGCAGCTGCTCATGCGGGTTCTGCGGAAAATCGGCGCCCTTGTGATCAGCCACGATCCCCTTGTAGAGCGCGACGACGGCGCGCCAGTCGTCGGCGTGAAGGTCGGCGTCCAGGGCGAGGTCGCGCTGATCCTTGTAACGGTCGAGCGTCTCCTCGAATTCGTGATGCGCGACGCCTAGCACCACCGAAGAATACATTTCGATGAAACGGCGATAGCAATCGAAGGCGAAACGCTCGTCGCCGCACTTTTTGGCCAGCGCGCCGACGGTGTTGTCGTTGAGGCCCAGATTGAGCACGGTGTCCATCATGCCGGGCATCGAGGCGCGCCCGCCCGAGCGCACCGAGACGAGCAGCGGCCACTCGGGATCGTCGAAGGAATGGCCAGCAACGGCGCCGATTTGCGCCAGCGCCGCTTCGAGCTGCTCCTCCAGGTCTGCCGGCAGCGTTTTGTCGTGCGCGTAAAAGTAGGCGCAGACTTCCGTGGTCAGCGTGAAACCGGGCGGCACAGGCAGGCCCAGCCGGGCCATTTCGGCGAGGCCCGCGCCCTTGCCGCCCAGCAAGTTCTTCATCGACGCTGCGCCGTCGGCCTTGCCCTGACAGAAACTATAGGCCCATTTGCTCATGCGTTACGTGTCCGGCGGAAGGGAAGCTCGACGGTGCAATAGGCGCGCGCAGGGTCAACGAGGGCGCAACGCGCGCCGGCGCAGGAAAAGAGCGAAGTTCAGCCAGCTCGCGCCATACATGATCATGTCGATCCCAAGAAAGATCCCCAGAACGTAAATCGAGTTTTCCGGCCAGCCGGAGACGATGAACACGCCGAGCAGCACCGTCACGACGCCGGCGAAGGCGACATACCACTTCGGACCCTCGGGCAGTCGCGTCGCGAAAATAATACGCACCACGCCAGTAGCCACCAGCGCGGCGCCGAGCATCAGCGTGAAGCCGACCGCACCGCTGAGCGGATTGGCCAGCGCGAAAGAGCCCGCCACGATATAGACCAGGCCGACCAGCACGACGACGATGCGGCTGCTCCATTTGTGCGCCTGAACGCCAAGCGTGATCTCGATCGCCCCGATCAGGATCATGAACGCGGCGATCATATAGACCGACACCAGCGTCGCCACCCAGGCGAGACCGAGCGAAACAAAGCCGAAGAACATGGTGAGCAAGCCGAAGCCGGCGAACCAGCCCCATCGGTCGCGCATATGCTCCAGCGCATGGCCGATATCGTGGGGGATGATGGTGGGGGTAGGGTTGGTCGGGGGAGTGGCGTCGCCGTCGAGGGTCATGGAGCGCTCCTGATAAAAACCATATCCGTCCCGGTCTTGGCTTTTAGGCCAGCCGGGAGCTAAGGCGAAAAGCCGATAGAAGCGGAGCGGGGATCTCCGCCGGCGAGAGTTTATCATATATTCGAGCGTTGCGTCCGCGCCGAATCCAGACGCTCGGGAGCCGTTGCAATGGAAGAGGACAGAGACGAAAAGCCGCGCCCCGCGCCGAGCCACACGCTCGGCCAGCCGCTCGACGCCTTGTCGGTCGCCGAATTCATCGAGCGTATCGCGCAATTGCGCGCCGAAATCTCTCGCCTCGAGGCGGCGCTGGAGAAAAAACAGGCGGCCAACGCGGCGGCGGAGACGTTTTTCAAAAAGTGAGCCGCCTTCGAAAGCTTTGGGGGCCACAGGATTGCAAGCTCTTTGGGTGGTGCGCCCGACGGCCCGGGGGCCGAAGACCGCCTCCGTCATAGGAACATTATTCCTTTCGATGCTGACTATTTCGATTGTTTAGAGGGTGTTATCCCGACTCCGGTTGATTGATTCACGGAAGGTTACGGATTCTTAGAGAGCGCTGAAGCGGATAGCTTGTTTTGTCATGATTCGTTTTGGAGGGGCGATCATGACGAATATCGCGGGGCA
>Ga0265328_10000130_pt1 | contig 35427 bp, 29 predicted proteins | sample 41624metaG_FD_202086 | JGI IMG/M metagenome (GOLD analysis project Ga0265328, IMG submission 202086) | Rhizosphere microbial communities from Carex aquatilis grown in University of Washington, Seatle, WA, United States - 4-16-24 metaG | ecosystem: Host-associated > Plants > Roots > Rhizosphere...
AGCCGCATGATGGCCCGCGGCTATACGGAGCGGCAAGTCCGCCGTCTGGTCGAGTGGTATATGCGCGTAAAACAAGCCGGTTGACCGAAAGGCGGCCGGCGAAAAACGGGTGATGAAACGATGCACATCGTCGATCGTCGGTTGAACCCCGGAAGCAAGAGCTTCGCGAACCGCCAGCGCTTTCTCCGCCGCGCCAAGGATATGGTGGAGAAGGCGGTTCGCGAGGCGAGCAAGGACAGGGCGATCGGCGACCTCGAGAGCCCCGGCGAGATCTCCATTCCCTCCGAGGGCACGCGCGAGCCCACATTCCGTCACACGCAGGGCTCGCGGCGCGACCTCGTGCTGCCCGGCAATAAGGACTATGTCGAAGGCGATCTCATCGAGCGCCCGCGCGGCGAAGGCGAAGGCGAAGGAGCCGGCGGCCAGGTCGGCCGCGGCGACGGCCAGGAGGACGCCTTCCGTTTTATCCTCACGCGCGACGAATTTTTGAGCATCTTCCTCGATGATCTCGAGCTGCCCGACCTCGCCAAACGGCGCGTCGCCCAGACCGAGAAAGAGGGGCTGCGCCGCGCCGGCTACACCACGACAGGCACGCCGGCCAATCTCGCGCTCCACCGCACGCTGCAGACCTCGCTCTCACGCCGCATCGCGTTGAAGCGACCCAAGCAAGGAGCGGTCGACGATCTGGCGCTGCGGCTCGAGGAGGCGCTGCGGCTCGAAAGTCCCGATGTCGAGCGGCTCACGGCCGAGCTCGAGGCGATGCGGACCAAGCGCGCGCGCATCTCCTATCTCGACCCGATCGACCTGCGCTATCGCCGCTTCGAGCGTTTCCCCAAGCCTGTGACGCAGGCGGTGATGTTCTGCCTGATGGACGTCTCCGGCTCCATGACCGAGCATATGAAGGATCTGGCCAAGCGCTTCTTCATGCTGCTGCATGTCTTTCTGACGCGCCGCTACAAGCGCGTCGAGATCGTCTTCATCCGCCATACGGATCGCGCCGGCGAGGTGGATGAGGAGACCTTCTTCCGCTCCGCCGAGACCGGCGGCACAATGGTCTCCTCCGCGCTGCAGGAGATGCTGAAAGTCATTCGCGAGCGCTATGATCCAGGCGTGTGGAACATCTACGCCGCGCAGGCCTCGGACGGCGACAATCTGTCGAGCGACAATCCGCAGACGCGCGAATTGCTACAGAACCAAATTCTGCCGCTCTGCCAATATTTCGCTTATGTCGAAGTGAGCGGGCCCAATGTCGAGACGCATGGCTATGTGCCCCATCACGGCCAGAGCTCGCTATGGCTCACCTATGCGGCGCTGCAGAAGGAAAACGAAAAATTCCAGATGCGGCGCGTCTCGCGGCGCGAGCATATTTATTCGGTGTTCCGGCAATTATTCCAGCGGCGCGCCACCAAGACCGCGGAGGCCAGCTGATGCGCGGCGAACTTCTCTATGAAGGCAAGGACTGGGACTTCGGCACGATCCAGCGCATCCATGACGCAGTGGCGGACATCGCGCATAAGGAGCTCGGCCTCGACACATTCCCCAATCAGATCGAGATCATCACGGCCGAGCAGATGCTCGACGCCTATGCGTCGACGGGCATGCCTCTCTTCTACAAGCATTGGTCGTTCGGCAAGCGCTTCGCCCAGCACGAGGGCATCTACCGCATGGGGCTGCAGGGCCTCGCCTATGAGATCGTCATCAACGCCGATCCCTGCATCAGCTACATCATGGAGGAGAATTCCGCCACGATGCAGACGCTGGTGATCGCGCACGCAGCTTTCGGCCACAACCACTTCTTCAAGCACAATTACCAGTTCCGCCAATGGACCGATCCCGAAGGCATTCTCGACTATCTGTCCTTCGCCAAGGCCTATATCTCCAATTGCGAGGAGCGCTATGGCCATGCGGAGGTCGAGCGCCTGCTCGACGCCGCCCATGCGCTGATGCCGCAGGGCATTGACCGCTATCCGCGCAAGCGTCCGCTCAATCTGCATATGGAGGAAAAGCGCGAGCAGGATCGCAAGGAGGAGCGCGAGCGCGTCTATGACGATCTCTGGCGCACCGTGCCCGGCCGCGCGCGCGGCTCCAAGCAGATGGCCGGCGACAAGCGCCGCGCTCTGCTCGGCCTGCCGCAGGAGAACATCCTCTACTTCCTCGAGAAGGCCGCGCCGCGCCTGAAGCCCTGGCAGCGCGAGGTGCTGCGCATCGTGCGACTCATCGCGCAATATTTCTATCCGCAGCAGCAGACCAAGGTGATGAACGAGGGCTGCGCGACCTATTGCCACTATCGGCTTCTCGGTCGCCTGCACGAGACGGGGCAGATCGGCGACGGCAGCTTCCTCGAATTTTTGACCTCACACACCAACGCCACGCGCCAGCCCTTCTACGACAGCCCGTCCTATAGCGGGATCAATCCTTATGCGCTCGGCTTCGACATGATGCGCGACATAGAACGTATCGTGCGCGAACCGACCGAGGAGGACCGCTATTGGTTCCCGGAGATCGCGGGAACCGGCGACGAGATGGAAGTGCTGCGCAATGTCTGGGCGAATTATCGCGACGACAGTTTTATCGCGCAATTCTTGAGCCCCAGGCTCATCCGCAACTGGCGGCTGTTCCATGTCGTCGACGACCGCGAGCAGCCGCATCTCGAGGTCTCGGCGATCCACAATGAGCGCGGCTATCGCGATCTGCGCCGCAGCCTCGCCGCCCAATACGAGGTCGGCGGCTATGCGCCGGACATTCAGATCGTCGACGTCGATCTCGCCGGCAATCGCAAGCTCGTGCTGCATCACCGCGTCCGCGACGGCAAGATGCTGGAGCTGACCAACGCCTCCATGGTGCTCGGCCATCTGGCCAATCTCTGGGGCTATGAGGTGCTGCTGCAGGAGATCGACTCCGGCACGGAACAGGTGCTGAAAGAGCATATGGTGCGGCCGGAAGCGGGCTGAGCGCGGCGCGGCTTCGATGGCGGGCGGCGCCTACTCCCTCTCCCGCGTAGCGGGGGAGGGTTGGGGAGGGGGCGTCGCGCCCACTTCCCTTCGGCGCCCATCTGTGCGACGGCTGCGTGAACGCTTTCCCACGCATGCCGCACGAATGACCATCAAGCGCAAATATCACCATGGCGCCCTCAAGGAGGCGCTGGTCGAGGCTGCGCTCGAGCTCATCGCCGAAGGCGGGCTGGCCAGTCTCAGCCTCACCGAGGCGGCCAAGCGCGTCGGAGTCACGGCGGCCGCGCCCTATCGCCATTTCGCCAGCCGCGACGAGCTGCTCAACGAAGTCGCGCGGCGCGGCTTTCTCTCCTTCGGCGAACGCATTGAAAAAGCCTGGGACGAGGGACGGCCGGATGCGGCGACGGCCATGTGGCGCATGTGCGCCTCCTATCTCGCCTTCGCCCGCGAGGAGCCCGGTCTCTACAGCGCCATGTTCGGCTCGGTGGCGACGCTCTCGACCGAGGCTTCCGCCGATGCCGCCGATCATGCGCTGGACATTCTCTGGCGCTCGGTCGTCGCCTATCTGCAGCAGCGCGGCGCGCCGGCGCAGGGCGCGCGTAAGCTCGCGTTACAGCTGTGGGCGCTCGCCCATGGCGTCGCCATGTTGTCGATCTCCGGCCATCTCGATGCGGCCAAGGGCCTCGATCCCGTCCCCGTGCTCGACGGCTCCGTGCGCAATCTGATGGAAGCCGCCGTCCGCCGTGCGGAGACGGCGCAGGGCTGAGGTCACGTCTCCGCCCGCCGCGCGAGACGAGCGGAGCGCTCCTTCAGCGCGTCATAGATCGGCTCGTTGCGGCAGACCGCGGCGGTGGACATGGCGCCGAAGCAAGCCGCGAGCATGGGCAGCAGCAGCTCGGAGCTGTCGGTCATTTCGGTGATGAGGATCATGCCGGTGAGCGGCGCGCGCACCACGGCGGCGAAAAAGGCCGCCATTCCGATGAGCGCGAATTTCATTCCCGTCGTCAGCGCGTCATCGCCTGGAATCAGCAGGCCGAAGAACAGGCCGAGCTCGGCGCCGAGCGCCAGCAGCGGCGCAAATAATCCGCCCGGCGTCCCCGCCGCATAAGAGACGACGCCGAGCACGAAACGGAGAACGAAGACGAGCGGCAGAACCTCGAGCGCAAAGGCGCCGTCGAGCGTCTTCTGTGTGAGGAGATCGCCGCCGCCGACGAGATCGGGCGCGAAGAAGCCGAGCGCGCCGACGCCGGCGCCGACCAGAGCGGCCTTCGCCTCCGCCGGCCAGGGCGAGCGATCGGCCATGTCCAGCGCGCCGAGAATGGCGCGATTATAGGCGAGGCTCGCCAGCCCCGTCGCAACGCCGAGAGCGAGGCCGAGCGGAACGTCCAGAGGGCCGGTCGGATAATGCGCCGCGACGCTCAGTTCCGGCGTCGGCCCGTCGAGGAGCCGCACCACGGAAATGGCCCCGACCGAGGCGCCGAGCGCGATGGTCGCATGGCGCATGTCGAAGCGGCGCAGCAGCTCCTCGAGCACGAAAGCGGCGCCGGCGAGCGGCGCGTTGAAGGCCGCGGCGAGTCCCGCCCCGGCCCCGGCGGCGAGCAGCGATTGCTGATCGCGCCAATCATAGCGAAAGAAACGGCCGAACTGATGGGCGAGCGTCGCGCCCATCTGCACCGACGGCCCTTCCCGGCCGAGCGCGAGGCCGGCGCCGATCGCCAGCGCGCCGCCGATGAATTTCACAGGCAGCAGCAGAGGCGGCGACGGCGGCTCCCCGCCGTCTATGACCGATTCGACATGCGGAATGCCGCTGCCGACCGCGGCCGGAACGAAGCGGCGCACGAGATAAGCGGCGAAGCCCGTGGCGGCCGCAGCGACGAGCGCCATCGTCGCCGCGCCGAGCGCGGGATTCGCCGGAAACCAGTCCGGAACGGCGGAACGCAAGCGCCCGGCCGCGTCGAGGACGAGGCGGAAGACGCCGCAGAGCGTCCCCACCGCGACCCCGGCCGCGAGCGAGACGAGGCCGAGCGAAAACAGCCCCGAGAGTTCGGAGGGCGGTTCCGGGACAGGCTCCACCGGCGCAGAAGCGGCGACAGGGGAGCCGACACGGGATTCGACGACGACATCGCCTTTTTCGCCGATCAGGAGCAGGCGTTCCGCCCCCGCGACGGGCAGCAGAACGAGGCGACGCGATCGGCCGAGCGCCAGCGCGGCCGAGACGGCGCGCGAGCGGCCTTTGCGCGGGCGGCGGCGGCCGAAGGCGAGGCGGAACAGAAACGGCAGCGCCCCGGCGCCGATGAGCGTCGCCAGAGCGAGGAGCGTGCGCGCGACCTCATCGGACAATTCGGACATAGAAGCGATTCGCGAAAAAGAATGCGCGCAGGATAGCGCTCGGGCGCGTGAGAAACGAAATCGCGCCCTCTTGGCGAAACAGCGATGTTAATGTATATTACATTCACATTGCGGCGGCGTCGCCCGGATCGTCCGGGCGAGCCCGCGATGAGCGAAGGAACTGGAGAGTCCGAACATGGGCTGTCATCGTCACAACCGCATGGGCGCCACTCCTGGCGGAATGGGCTACGACGCGCGCGATCGTTTCGGCGACTGCGGACGGCCGTGGAGGCCGCTGGAGATTTTCGCCATGGTGCTCGGCTTCATCGTCTTCTGGCCGATCGGCCTCGCCATTCTGTTGTTCAAGGTCTGGCAGCGCAAATTCGGCTATCAGGGCGACCTCTTCGCCTTCGCGCAGGAGCGCGCCGCCGATGTGCAGGCGCGCTGGAAGGAGGCGACCGGCCAGCCGGACGGCCGCTCTTCCGGCGGCTGGCGCGGTCCGGGCTTCATGCGCTCCTCGGGCAATGTCGCCTTCGACGACTGGCGCGAGAGCGAGCTCGCCCGCCTCGAGGAGGAGCGCCGCAAGCTCGCCGAGGCCGAGCGCAAATTCGCCGATCACATCGACGAGTTGCGCCGCGCCCGCGACCGCGAGGAATTCGAATCCTTCATGCGCGCCCGCCGCGACGACGGCCAGCCGCAGAGCTGATCTCGCCCGCGTTCAAAAAAAGCGCCGCGGCCGGAAACGACCGCGGCGTTTTTCGTTTCGGCGAGGCGTCAATATTTGGCGATGACGGGCGCCGGGCCGAAGTCGAAGTGATAGTTCACTCCAACACGCACGATATGGCCGTCGAAGCGCGCCGAAGTGTGGGATGCGGCGAAGGGGCCCACCGGGCGGAACAGGATGAAATCCTGCTCGAGCCGGCCGAGATCGTAATGCAGATATTCGAGCTTCACGCTCCAATTCGGGTCGAACCGCCATTCGGCGCCGGCGCCCGCCGTCCAGCCGACCAGCAATTCGGACGCGCTCGTCGAGCCGGCGCCGAAGAAACCGTTGGTCGAGGAGAATTGGAGAACCGAAGCGCTGGTTCGCGCGCCGCCATAGGCGAGACCGCCGGTTCCGTAGAGGAGCAAAGTCGGCGTCAGCAGATAGCCGACGCGTCCGCGCGCGGTGCCCAGATAGTCGAGACTCTGCGACGCTCTATTGTCCGAGAAGAAGGTATTGGCGCCGAAGAGCCCCACGACCAACGAGTCGGAGCCGCCGCCATTCGCTGCGAGCCCCTGGAAATCCGCTTCGAATCCGAGGACGAAATTGCCGAGCTGAAAATTATAGCCGGCCTGTCCGCCGCCGATGAAGCCGTCCGAGCCAGCGGGATAGACGCCATTCGCCTCCGCCGCCCAGGCGATGATCGGCGCCAGCGGCGACAAGGAAACCGACGACAGAGAGAGGCTCCTGTCGGCGGGAAAAGTGTAGCCCGCATTCACGCCGGCGTAGAAGCCGGTCCAGATCGCCGGCGGCGCGGAGGCCGCGATCGGCGCCGGCGCTTTTCGTGAGGGAAGATCGGCCGCGAGAGCGCAGCCCGTCGTGAGGGCGATCGCCGCCCCGGCGAGACAGATACGTGTGGACATATTTCAACTCTCTGTAAATTCGAACATCGAAAGGGGAACGAGCCCGCTCCTGCGAAACAGGCTCTGATTGCACTAAGCAATGATACCGATAGATTCGTCAAATCGAAATCTCGAGTGGCCTCGCGAACCGGCCTAAAGCCATACGAACGCTCGCGTTAACCAAATTTCTCGACCGAGCGTTAACGCTTCCGACGCCATTGTCACGGCCATGGCACGCCACGTCTCGCCATTGCTGCTTCTCGCCCTGACGCCGCTCGCCGCCGCGGGATTGTCGGGCTGCGGATTCATGTCGAAGCCGCAGCGCCCGGCCTGGCGCGCCAACGCCGAGAACGCCTGTCTCGCCGAGAAGCGCGTGCAGCCCTCGGCCTATGTGCAATTCGCGCCCGAGATCGACGGCCCCGGCATATGCGGCCTCACCAAGCCGCTGAAAGTCACCGCGCTGCAGGGCGGCGCGGTCGCCTTCAACGCGAGGGCGACGCTCGACTGCTCCATGGTCGCCGAGCTCGACCAATGGCTCGTCGACATCGTCCAGCCCTCGGCCATGGCGCGTTTCGGCCAGCCGGTCGCGCAGATCAATTCGATGGGCACCTATGCCTGCCGCGGCATGAACGCCCAGGCCGGCGCGCCGCTCTCCGAACATTCCTTCGGCAATGCGCTGGACATAGGCGGCTTCGTGCTCGCGGACGGGCGCGAAATCTCGATCGTGCGCGACTGGACGCATGGCGATCAGCAAACCAAGGATTTTCTGGCCGAAGTGCATGGCGGCTCCTGCCGGCATTTCACCACAGTGCTGTCGCCGGGCTCCAACGCCTTCCACTACAATCACATTCACGTCGATCTCGCGATGCATGGGCGCAATGGCGACCGGCACATTTGCAAGCCGGTTCCGCGCGACGTCGCGCCGCCGCCGGGTCAGGATCCGCAACTCGTCGCCCATGGCCCCGACGACGACGATGTCGACACGCCCGGCCGTCCTCCGCTCGCGGCTTTTCCCGAGCATGCGTCCAAGGGCGCGACCGACGGTTTCGTCCTCGCGGCGCCGCTGCCGCCCGTGCGCCCGCCGGCGCGCGCCCTGCAGCCTGAAGGCTCGACCAAGGATTGGGACGTCACCTCCAGCATTCGCCCCCGCGATCGCTGATCCCGCGCGCCGCCCGTCCTGCGCCGTTTCGGTTGCGCATCGCGCAGGTTTGTCGATATGAGTATCAATGTCATAGACTAACTGAAAATCGGCATTCGAGGGGCGATATGCAGACGACGTCCGGTCTTTTCCCGTTTCGTGGGTTTTTGCGCGCGATCGGCCTCGCTTTTTCCGTGACCTTCGCGACGCAGGCGTCCTGCGAGACGCTGCTCAACGTCTCCTACGACCCGACGCGGGAATTGTTCAAAGCCGTCGACAAAGCCTTCGCCGCCGATTGGAAGAAGAAGACCGGGCAGGACGTGCAGATACAGGCCTCGCATGGCGGCTCGGGCGCGCAGGCGCGCGCGGTCATCGATGGGCTCGCCGCCGATGTGGTGACGCTCGCCCTCGCCAATGACATTGACGCCATTGCGAGCAAGACCGGCAAGATCCCGGCCGACTGGCAGAAGCGTCTCCCCAATAATTCCTCGCCCTATACGTCGACGATCGTCCTGCTCGTACGCAAAGGCAATCCGAAGGCGATCAAGGATTGGGACGATCTGGCCAAGCCCGGCGTCGTCGTTGTCGCGCCCAATCCCAAGACCGGCGGCGGCGCGCGTTGGAATTTCCTCGCCGCCTGGGCCTTTGGATTAAAGAAATTCGACGGCGACGAGGCCAAGACGAAAGAGCTGGTCAAAGCGATCTACAAGAACGCCCCGGTGCTCGACTCCGGCGCGCGCGGCTCGACGACGACCTTCGCCCAACGGGGCCTCGGCGACGTCCTCATCGCTTGGGAGAACGAGGCGTTTCTCGCGATCGACGAATTCGGCAAGGACAAGTTCGAGATCGTCGTTCCCTCGCTCTCCATTCTCGCCGAGCCGGCGGTCGCCGTCGTCGACGGCAATGTCGATGTCAAAGGCTCGCGCAAGGCGGCGGAAGCCTATTTGAACTTCCTCTACACGCCGGCGGGCCAGGCGCTCATCGCCAGACACGGCTATCGTCCCTCGCGTCCGGAATTCGCGGCCGCCGACGATCTGAAGCGCTTCCACAAGCTCGAGCTGGTGACGATCGACAAGAGTTTCGGCGGCTGGCCCGCGGCGCAGAAGAAATTCTTCGTCGACGGCGCGCTCTTCGACGAGATGCAGAAGCCTTGATTTCGGCCGCGCTCATGCGAAGATCGATTTTTCACCGGCTTCGAGCGGCGCGCGATCGAGATCGACGATTTGAGAGAGTCGGAGACCGAGCCGAAACGGCGGTTGAACAGAGATGAACGCCGCGCGCTGAAAGCCGCGAGCGTCGCCGCTTTCCTGCGTGAATATGGGCGCAAAGCCCAGAAAGATTGCGAACCGAACGACCGACAATATGATCGCGGGCTCGAGGGGAGCCTGAGGCGGATGAACCCGCTCGAGCTCGATCGACTGATCCGCGATGACGAGGTTTGAGTCTCGCTCGAAAGCGTCGTGAGCCGGCTCACGCCAAATCGGCGAGCTGCCCGCGCGCCGCGGAGCGGATGAGGCGTTTCTCCGCCTCCCATCGCGTCGCCTCGTCGACGCTCGTCAGAAATTCGATTTTGCCGCCCGCGAGCGCGGCGATGGGCAATCCGTCGCGAAACAGCAGGCGATTGCCGGTGAGCGCGGCGAGCTTGCCGCCCGGCGTCAGCACGCCGATGAGATTGAGCGGATCGGCGGCCGAGAGCGACACATATTGGCCCGAGGCCGGTCGCCGGCGGATTTCGCGCAGCAGGCCGACGGCGTCCGGCAGCGCATATTGCTCGCCGGAAAATCCGGCGACGAAGCGCCCGCCGCGAATTTCGCCGCGCGCCTCCAGCCGGCGATAGACGCGCAGGAGATCGCGCCAGGGCGGCAGCCAGCCGCCTTCGCGCGCCAGAAGACGCCAGAAGACGACGCCATAGCGGCGCAGCAACGCCTCGGCGATGTGCTCCACGCAAGCGTGCCGCGCCTGCGAGCCGGGCGCCGCATAGGCGCGGCGGATCAGCGACCAGCGCCCGGCGCCTTCCATGCCGAAGGAGAGCACTTTGCCCCTGCGCCGCGCGCCGTCGAAAGGCTTGCGCTTCTCGGAGGGCACGAGCAGCGCGCGCAGGCCGCCGAAACTGTCCGACGTCACCAGGCCGAGCGCGGCCAGCTCGCCGAGCGCCGTCTCCAGCTCCGAGCGCAACAGACGCGAAGCGTCGACGAGCTCCTCGAAGAACAGCGCGCCCTCGGCCCGCAGCGTATCCACGACCATTTGCGCGCGGCCGCTCAGCGCCGGCGGCTCCGTGGCGGCGGCGACAGAGGTCCAATCGCCGAGCCTCCGGCGCTCCAGCAGAGCGACGGGAGAACTCTTCACCGGCGACACGACGCGCCCGCCCTTGGCCGCCGCCGGCGGCGTCAGCCGCGCCCAGGCGACGCGGCCGGAAAGACATAGCGCATCGAGATAGCCGGGCTCATAATCGGAGAGTCGCGCAGGAAGAATTTCCGTCTCCCAGGCGCCCGCCGGCGCCTCATATCCCTCGAGGCCCGAGAGCGCCGCGGGCAGCGCGTCCGGGCCTTTCAACCTCGCATCCTCGGCGACATGCTGCCAATCGAAGAGAAAGCGCAGAAAATCGCGCGCCGCCACGGGCTCGATCTCGGCCCGCAGCCGCTTGATCGTATAATGGTGGATGCGCGCCAGAAGGCGGCGGTCGCACCATTGCTCGTCATTGGCGCCGGGCAGGAAGCGCCCGCGCATGATCGTGCCTTCGGCCTCCAGCGCCGCGAGCGCCGTCGCCAGACTCGCGGGCTCGAGGCCGAGCGCTGCGGCGAGCCCCGTCTGCGTGACCGGACCCAGACCCTCGAGCCGGCCGCGCAATATTTCGATCAGCGCCTGTTCCGCTGACCAGAGCGCCGGCGCCTGCTCTTCTGGCGGCGAAATCTTCGGCGCGAGACGCGCTTTCGGCCAGACGGCGTGAAACTGCGTCAGCCGCTCCGCCGCGACCCAGAACACCGCCTGCTGCGTCTCGAAGCGCGTCGCGCGCTTTTGCTTCGCCAGCGCCTCGAGCCAGCCGGCCCAATCCGGCGCGGCGGCGACCTCGCTTTCCGTGAGGCAGCCGATCCACAGCAGCGCGTCATGCAGCTCCTCTGGGTCTATGGGCTCGGGCCAGGCCTCGGACTTCACGCGCTCGATCGCCTCCTCGTCGAGCCGGCCGAGATCGGAGGCGCTCTGCGGATCCTGCCAGCGGCGCGCCATCACCGCCTGCGCGCGGCGCTCCTCGAGCGGCGCATCGTCCAGGAAAGCGTAAGGCCGCGCGGAGAGCACTTCGAGCGCCAGCGGCGAAGGCTGGGTGAGATCGCAGGCGACGACGCGCACCTCGCCCTGCTCCATTCGCCGCAGCAAGCGCTCGAGCCCTTCGATATCCATCGCCTCATGCAGACAATCCCAGATCGTCTGATTGGTCAGCGGATGGTCTGGAACCTCGCGCTCGCCGACGATATTCTCGAAACAGGCGATCTGATCGGGAAACACGGCGGCGACGAGATCCTCCGCCTGCATGCGCAAAAATTGCGGCGGCGTTTTCTTGCCGCCCTGGAAGCGCGGCAGAGCGAGCGATATCCCCGCCGTCCAGCGCCAGCGCGTCATGAACATGGGCGCCGTCAGCATCGCCTGCACCAGCACGCCGCGCACGCTGTTGGAATGCAGATAATGCGCGACCTCGGCGAGCTCGAAACTATGCGCCGTGGTGAGCGAGAGCAGGATATTGTCCTCCGTCGCCGCCGCCTGCAGCTCGAAATTGAACTTGCGGCAAAAGCGCTTGCGCAGCGCGAGGCCGAAGGCGCGATTGATCCGCCCGCCGAAGGGCGAATGCACGACGAGCTGCATGCCGCCGGCCTCGTCGAAGAAGCGCTCGAGCACGAGCGTATCCTGCGTCGGCAGCACGCCGCCGAAGGCGCCGAGCGCTCCAGCGAGATATTCGACGAGCTGCTCGGCGGCGGGCGGGGCGACGCCGACTTCCTCCATCAGCCAGCGCTGCGCCTCTGCGCCGCTGGCGTCCTTGCGCAGACGTTCGGCGATTTCGCCACGCAGACGCGAGACCGAGACGGAGAGCTCATCGGCGCGCGCCGGCGCCTCGCCGAGCCAGAAGGGAATGGTCGGCGGCTGGCCCTGCGCATCCTCCACACGCAATGTGCCGCGCTCGACGCGCTGCACGCGATAGGAGGCGTTGCCGAGCTGGAAAATATCGCCGGCCATGCTCTCGACCGCGAAATCCTCATGCACCGTGCCGACGATGTGATTCTCCGGCTCGAGCAGCACTTGATAATCGGCGGTCTCCGGAATCGCGCCGCCGGAGGTGAGCGCCGTCATGCGCGCCCCGCGCCGCTCGCGCAGCATATGGTTGATCGCATCGTGATGAAGCAGCGAGCCGCGCCGTCCGCGCCGCGTCGCATAGCCTTCGGCGAGCATTTTCACCACATCGTCGAACTCCGCCCGCGTGAGCGCGCGATAAGGCCAGGCGCGCTTGAAGCGCTCATAGAGCTCGGCCTCCGGCCACTCCTGCGCCGCGACCTCGGCGACGATCTGCTGCGCGAGCACATCGAGCGGGCGATGCGGAATCGTGAGGCGGTCGAGCTCGCCGCGCCGCACGCTGTCGAGCAGCGCCGCGCATTCGACGAGATCGTCGCGCGACAAAGGAAACAGCCGCCCCTTGGGCAGCCCGCCGACGACATGGCCGGAGCGCCCGACGCGCTGCAGAAAGCTCGCTATGGACCGCGGCGAGGCGATCTGACAGACGAGCGTCACGTCGCCTATGTCGATGCCGAGCTCGAGCGAAGCTGTCGCGACCAAGGCTTTGAGCTCGCCGCGCTTCAGCCTCTGCTCGGCGAGCAGGCGATGCTCCTTCGCCATGCTGCCGTGATGCGAGGTGACGGCCGCCTCGCCGAGACGATCCGACAATTCGCGCGCGATGCGCTCGGCCAAGCGGCGCGTATTCACGAAGACCAGCGTGGTGCGATGCTCGGCGATCAGCTCGGCGAGACGATCATAGACTTGCCTCCAGACATCGGCCGACATCACCGCCTCGAGCGGCGCGCCGGGAACTTCTATGGCGAGATCGCGGGCGCGGTGATGCCCGGAATCGACGATGACGGGCTCGCGGGCGGGCGCCCCGTCCGAGCCCGCGCCAACCAGGAAATGCGCCACGGTCGAAATCGGATTCTGCGTGGCGGACAGACCGATGCGCTGCAACCCGTCGCCGCAGAGCGCGGCGAGCCGCTCCAGCGACAAAGCGAGATGCGCCCCGCGCTTATTGGGCGCGACGGCGTGGATCTCGTCCACGATGATCGCGCGTGTGGTCGAGAGCGCCTTGCGGCCCGACTCGGAGCCGAGCAGCACATAGAGCGATTCGGGCGTGGTCACGAGAATATGCGGCGGCCGCTTACGCATACGCTCGCGCTCGGCGGTGGGCGTGTCGCCGGTGCGGACCAGCACGCGAATATCGACGTCCGGCAGCTCCGTGCGCCTCAGATTTTCGCGCACGCCCGCGAGCGGCGCCTCGAGATTGCGGCTGACGTCATTGGAAAGGGCTTTGAGCGGAGACACATAGACGATTCGCGTCTCGTCCCGCAGCGTCCCGGCGAGACCCTGGCGGACGAGATCGTCGATCGCCGCGAGAAAAGCGGCGAGGGTCTTGCCGGAACCGGTCGGGGCGGCGATCACGATATTTCGGCCGGATTTGATTTCCGGCCAAGCTTCCGCTTGCGCCGGAGTCGCGTTGCGGAAATGATCGGCGAACCATGCCGAAACCGCCGGATGAAAAAGGTGCGACAGATGCATGGCCATGAGGAGAGGAGAGAACCCCGCGGAACGGGCAGGCTAGCGGCGATCGGATCGCAAGCCAACCGCAAGATTTGGGAGTTTCGCCGGGGCGCGGCAAGTCCGCGGCGGCTCCAACAGCATTTCGGGCCGGATGAGAACAGGCGGCTCGCGCCGAGCGGATGATCCCGCCATTGCGCCGAGAGGATGTTCATGCGCAGCAAATTCATCGACACGTCGTCGTTTCTCTATGCGGGGTTCGCCATTCTCGCGGCGTCTCTGTTCGGCGCCTTCGCTTTCGTCGGCAAGCAGGCGACCGATTATCGGGACGTGCGACAGCTCATCGGCGAAAGGCAGATCCAGCACAGCATCCTCGATCGCCTCCAGGAGGCAGAATCGGCGCAGCGCGGATATCTGCTGACCAATGACGCTGCCTATCTCGCCCCGCTGGACGCCGCGACGGCGCGTATCGGCGCGGATTTCGACGCTCTGACCGGGACGACCGAGCCGGACGAGGGACGCGGCGCCATGGAGGCGCTGCGCGCGCTGGCGACGGCAAAGCTCGCCGAGATGCGCAGGACGGTCGAGCTGCAGGCCGACGGAAAACATGAGGACGCCGTGGCGATCGTGCGCGAGGGCGCCGGCAAGGCGATCATGGAGCGCCTGCGCGCCGGCCTCGACGCCAAGGCCGCGCGTCAGCAGCAGATGATCGACGCGCAATCCCGCCTCGTGGAGAAAAGCAGCTCGCTGCTGCGCGCGGGCGCGGCGCTCGCGATCTCCATCACCATTCTCATCGGCGCGGCGACGATCGGCGTGCTGCGCAGCCGGCTCCGCGAGATCGCGGCCGCGCAGTCCGAACTGCGCGACGTCAATGCCGCGCTCTCCACGGAAGCGGCGCAGCGCGAGCAACTCACCGAGCAATTGCGGCAGTCGCAGAAAATGGAGGCGATCGGCCAGCTGACCGGCGGCCTCGCGCATGATTTCAACAATATGCTCGCCGTCGTCATCGGCAGCGTCAATCTCGCCAAGCGGCGGCTCGCGACCGACCAGGCGGAGACGCTCCGCTATCTCGACGGCGCGCTCGAAGGCGCCGAACATGCCGCGACGCTGACGCATCGCCTTCTCGCCTTCTCGCGCCGTCAGCCCCTCGCGCCCGAGCCGATCGACCCCAATAAAATGGTCTCCGCAATGGCCGAGATGCTCCGCCGCACGCTCGGAGAGGACGTGATTCTGGAAGCCGTCTTCGCCGGCGGATTATGGCGCGCCTTCGCCGATCCGAGCCAGCTCGAGACGACGATCCTCAATCTCGCGCTCAATGCGCGCGACGCAATGCCCCAGGGCGGCAAGCTCACGATCGAGACGAGCAACGCCTATCTCGACGAGGAATACGCCGCGCGCGAGGTGGGCATTCCGCCCGGACAATATGTGCTGATCGCCGTCACCGACACCGGAACCGGGATGAGCCGCGACACTGTCGACCGCGCTTTCGATCCTTTCTTCACGACCAAGCCCGCCGGGCGCGGCACCGGGCTCGGACTCAGCCAGGTCTATGGCTTCGTCCGGCAATCGGGCGGCCATGTCCGCATCTATTCGGAGCCGGGGCTCGGCACGACGATCAAGCTCTATCTGCCCCGCCATCACGGCGCGGCGAGCGCGGGGACGGCGCCGACCGCCCATGCGCGCTCCGCGCCGCGCAGCGAGAAGAGCGAGACGATTCTGATCGTCGAGGACGATGTGCGCGTTCGCGATCTCACCGCCGACACGCTCGAGGAGCTCGGCTACAGCGTGCTCGAGGCCGAGAGCGCCGCCGCGGCGCTCCGCCAGCTCGAGGTCAATCCCCACATCTCTCTGCTCTTCACCGATGTGGTGATGCCCGACACCAATGGCCGCAAGCTCGCCGAAGAAGCATGGAAGCGCCGGCCCGATCTGAAGATTCTCTTCACCACGGGCTATACGCCCAACGCCGTCGTCCATAATGGCGTGCTCGATCCCGGCGTCGAGCTCATCGTCAAGCCCTATTCGATCGATCGTCTGGCGCGCAAGGTTCGCGACGTGCTGGACGGCGCGCGATCCGCCCCTTCCGAGACGAAGTCGACGCGGCGCAAAGTCCTGATCGTCGACGACGACGCCGCTGTCTGCGAAGCCATGGCCGAACTGCTGCGCCTCGAAAATTACGAGGTCTGCGTCGCCAGCGACGGATTTCGCGCGCTCGAGGCGACGCAGAGCTTCAAGCCCGACGTCGCTCTGCTCGATCTCGGCCTGCCGGGCATGGACGGCTATGAGATCGCGCGCGCGCTGCGCGCGCTGCCGGAAGGGCGCGACATTCTCTTGCTCGCCTCGACCGGCGCCGGCGGCGACACTGTGCGGCGACTCTGCGAGGCGGCGGGCTTCGATCGCCATCTGGTCAAGCCGATCGATCTGGACGCGCTGAAGGCGCTGATCGACGGCCAAAAGCCGCACCCCACTCGCTCCGCGTGAGTCGCTTGCCCATATAGGGGGATTGAAGGTTCGCCCCTATGTCCCCGCTCATGCATGCGACGCCCGAACAGCTGAAGATGATCGTCGAATCCGCCTTCGCGGCGCGATTCCTCTTGAGCGACGATCATATTCTCTACGTCAATCAGGCGACCGAGGACATGTTCGGCTATTCGGCCGAAGAGCTCGTCGGCCGCACGGTCGACATGCTGCTGCCCGAGGACGTGCGCGCCCGCCACGCCCATTTGCGCGAGCAATATTACCAATCGCCGCGCCGCATTCTGCTCGGCGTCGACACGGACCTCCGCGGCCGCAAGAAGAGCGGCGCCGAATTTCCCGTTCACGTCGGCCTCGCGCCGATCCATGACGACGACGGATGCTTGTTCGTCGCCGTCACCGTCTTCGATATTTCACATCACAAGGAGATCGAGCGTCAGCTCGTCGAGCGCGCGCAGGAGCTCGAGCTCGCCAATGAGCGGCTGGCGCGTTTCGCCTATATCGCTTCGCATGATCTACAGGAGCCTCTGCGCAAGATCGCGGCCTTCGCCGAGATCATGGCCGCCTCGCTCGCCCGACGCGAGCTGCGCGAGGCGGAACATGCGAGCGGAGTGGTGCGCCGTTCGGCTCTGAGGGCGCGGGAGCTGGTGGACGGGCTGCTCGCCTATTCGCGGCAAGTGTCGACGCCGCCGCGACTGCAGCCGCTCGACGTGCGCGAGGAGACAGAGGCGGTCGTCTCGGATTTTTCCGAGCTACTTCGCCAGACTCATGCGAAGATCGTCGTCGCCGTGCCGCCGGGCGTGATCGTGAATGCGGACAGGCCGCAGTTCGAGCGCTGCCTCGCCAATCTCCTGTCCAACGCGATCAAATATCGCAAGCCGGAACGCGCGCCAGACATTCGCTTTTCGGTTCAACGCGGGCCGGAGCTGCGCATATCGGTCGTCGATGACGGCATAGGCTTCGAGCCGAAATTCGCCGACGCCATATTCGAGCCGCTGAAGCGGCTCCACAGTTTCACGCAATATCCGGGAACGGGCGTCGGCCTCGCTCTGTGCAAATCCATGTGCGAGCGGCATGGCTGGCGCATAGAGGCGAAATCGCAGCTCGGCGCCGGCGCGACATTCACCATGACGATCCCGCAGGGCGAAGCGCCGCGGTCTAGCGCTCTGAGAGCTTCAGCGTGAGGCATTTGGCGGCGCCGCCCGCCTTCATGAATTCCGAGAGCGGGGCGATTACCGGCGCGAAGCCGGCGTCGCGCAGGCGCTTCCGCAGCTGCGGCGAAGCGTCGTTCATCGCCACGCTTCCGTCGAGATCGACGGCGTTGCAGGCAAAGCGCATCGCATCCGCTTCGTCGATGTCTATGCGCTTCTCGGGCGGAACGATCTTCTCGATCGCCCCGCGCGAGACGGCGTCGAAAGCGGGCGGATAATACATCAGCCAGCCGCCGGCGAGCGGACAGAAACACGTGTCGAGATGATAGAAGCGCGGATCGACGAGCCGCAAGCCGATGACACGCCGCCCGATGATCTCCTCCAGCGCCGCCGGCGCCTCCTCCGCCGAGCGCATGCCATAGCCGCACCAGACGGTATCCGCGCCGCGGTCGATGAGCGCGTCGCCCGCGCCCTCGAAGGGAATATGCTCCGGCCAAGGCGCGACATGAAAACCCTGCGCCTCGAAGAAGGCGCGAAACAGCGGCTCCTCCGGCCGCCGCTCTTCGGCGCGAAAGCGGCTGACGACAGCCGTATTCCCCAGCACGAAGCCGGCGTTGGCGGTGAACACCATATCCGGCAGGCCGGCGGCGGGCGTCACGAGCTCGACCTCCGCGCTCTGCGCGACGAGAGCATGGAGATTGCGCCATTGCTCGCGCGCGAGCGTATGCGCGGTTTGGCCGATCTGATGCTCCATCCAGGGATTGATGACATAGCGCACGTCGAAATCGTCCGGCGCGCACATCAATATGCGCTGGCGCGTCTCGTCGCGCGGCGCGCGGGCGGGTTCGAACAGCTTGTGCGGCTTTGTCATCTCGATCCTTTCTCTTCGCGTCGCAAAGGACACGACATCGGCGCCGAGACGTCTACATCGCCTCGGCGCCGAAATGATGAAAGGCGATCAGCTCGCCAGAGCGCGCTTCGCGGGACGCGCGCGCTCGACGAGTTCGGCGAGCGTCTCCTCGAAGCGATCGAGCGCCCAATCGAGATCCTCGCGCGCGATGACGAGCGGCGGCGACAGGCGCACGACGCTGTGATGCGTCACCGTCGAGAGCACGCCCTTTTCGCACAGGATCTCGCAGACTTCGCGGCCGGTGGCGTAGCGCGGATCGATCTCGGCGCCCGCCCACAGCCCCTTGCCGCGCACGTCGCGCAGCGCCGGACTGTCCATATTGCGCAGGCGGCGCAACATATGCTCGCCGAGCATGCGGCTGCGCTCCACCAGCTTCTCGTCGCGCATCACATGCAGCGCCTCGAGCGCGACCGCCGCCGCGAGCGTATTGCCGCCGAATGTGGAGCCGTGCGAGCCGGGCGTGAACATATCCATCAGCGCGCGTGTGCCGACGAAAGCCGAGACCGGCAGCACGCCGCCGCCGAGCGCCTTGCCGAGCATGACGCCATCCGGCTTGATGTTCTCGTGCTGGAACGCGAACCAGGCGCCGGTGCGCCCGAGACCCGCCTGCACCTCGTCGACGATGAGCAGCAGGCCGCGCTCGTCGCAAAGCTTGCGCAGACCGGCGAGCCAGCCGACCGGCGGCACGATGACGCCCGCCTCGCCCTGCACGGGCTCGACCATTATGGCGACAGTGTCGGGTCCGATCGCCGCCTCGGTCGCGGCGAGATCGCCATAGGGAACCGCGCGGAAGCCGCCGCCATAGGGACCGAAATCATCGCGATACGACGCCTCGGACGAGAAGCCGACGATCGTCGTCGTGCGGCCATGGAAATTGCCCTTGGCGACGATGATCTCGGGATTCTTCAGGCCGCGCACACGGCGTCCGTAGCGGCGCGCCGCCTTGATCGCGGTCTCCACCGCCTCGGCGCCGGTGTTCATCGGCAAAGCGACATCGAGGCCGGTGAGCTCGCATAATTCGGTGAGGAAAGCGTCGAGACGATCGTCGTAATAAGCGCGCGACGGCACGGCGAGACGCTGCGCCTGCTCGGTCAGAACTTTGAGAATGCGCGGATGCGCATGGCCGTGGCTCACGGCGGAATAAGCGCTCATCATATCGACATAGCGCTTTCCATTCACATCGAAGAGAAAAGCGCCTTCGCCGCGCGCGAGCGTAACGGGAAGCGGCGCATAGTTGCGCGCGCGATGCGGATTGTCGACGGATTTGACGTTGGCGTTCATGAACGAATGACCTCGCTTGTTCGTTATGTGGGCGTCGCCTCGACGATTTTCATCGGTGCCGGGCGATCGGCGGCTCACGGGCGCCGAGCCTCTGCGAGCCATTCTTGCGGAGCGCGGCGTTACGTCGCCCCGTCGTTCGCATTGCAAATACATCGAACACGAGCTATTTGCGAGACAATTAAAGCAGCAAAAAGACGAGATAGGAAGCACAGGAATGGAATCTCGTACAACATCCAGCGATATCGCAGCGCGAGCTGAAGAGTTGCTTTCCCGTATTACTGTTCCGCCTGCGCTATTCCGTGATGGACAATTACACAGCAAGACGCCGATTACCGGAGACGTCATCGCCAGGGTGAAAACACAAGACAGCGATGCTTTAGGCGCCGCGATCGGCGAGGCCGAAGCCGCCTTTCGCAAATGGCGCAATATTCCTGCGCCACGACGCGGCGAATTGGTGCGGCTGCTCGGCGAGGAATTGCGCGCGGCCAAGAACGAGCTGGCCGAGCTCGTCACTTTAGAAGCGGGCAAGATCGTTTCCGAGGCGCGCGGCGAAGTGCAGGAGATGATCGATATTTGCGACTATGCCGTCGGCCTGTCGCGCCAGCTCTACGGCCTCACCATCGCCACCGAACGCCCCGGCCATCGCATGATGGAGACATGGCATCCGCTCGGCGTCGTCGGCGTCGTGACCAGCTTCAACTTTCCCATAGCGGTCTGGGCCTGGAACGCGGCCATCGCGCTCGTCTGCGGCGACACGGTGGTCTGGAAGCCCTCGGAAAAAACGCCGCTGACCGCGCTCGCGACTCAGGCTCTGTTCGAACGCGCCGTCGCGCGTTTCGGCGATGCGCCGAAAGGACTCTCGTCCCTCGTCATCGGCGGGCGCGAGCTCGGCGAGGCGCTCGTCGACGATCGCCGCATCGCGCTCGTCTCGGCGACCGGCTCGACGGCGATGGGCCGCGCCGTGGGGCCGCGACTTGCGCAGCGTTTCGCGCGCTCCATTCTCGAGCTCGGCGGCAACAACGCCGCCATCGTCTGCCCCTCCGCTTCGCTCGATCTCGCCGCGCGCGCCATCGCCTTCGCGGCCATGGGAACGGCGGGTCAGCGCTGCACGACGCTGCGACGGCTCATCGTGCATGAGTCCGTCTATGATCAGCTGATCGGCCGGCTCTCGCTCGCCTACGCCTCGGCGCCGGTGGGCGATCCGCGCGAGGGCAAGACGCTCATCGGCCCGCTCATCGATGGCGATTCCTATCGCGCGATGCAAAAGGCGCTGGACGAAGCCGCCGCGATCGGCGGCGCAAAAATCTATGGCGGCCAGCGCCTGTTCGCCGAGCAGCGTCCGAACGCCTATTATGCGCGGCCGGCGCTGGTCGAGCTCGTGGAGCCTGCGCCCGTCGCGCGGCGCGAGACCTTCGCGCCCATCCTCTACGCGATGAAATATCGCGATTTCGACGAGGCGCTGCATATGCAGAACGATGTGTCGCACGGCTTGGCTTCGTCGATCTTCACGACCGATCTGCGCGAGGCGGAGCGCTTCCTCTCGGCCGAGGGCTCAGATTGCGGCATCGCCAATGTGAACATCGGCCCCTCCGGCGCCGAGATCGGCGGCGCTTTCGGCGGCGAGAAGGAGACCGGCGGCGGCCGCGAGGCGGGCTCGGATTCCTGGAAGGCCTATATGCGCCGCGCCACCAACACGATCAATTATTCGAGCGCATTGCCGCTCGCCCAGGGCGTCGTCTTCGACGTGTGATTCCCTCTCCCCGCATGCGGGGAGAGGGCACGCTACGCGAAGCGACTTCGAGGAGTCCGACATGACAGAGACCCATGTTTCCGCCGACACGATCCGCTCGCTCTTCTCCGCCGCGATGACGCAGATGTATCGCGACGAGGTGCCGCGCTATCTGGAGATGACGCGCATCGTCGGCGAGATCGACGGCGACGCGCTCGCCCGCGATTCCGCGCTGGAGGCGCGCCTTCGCCGCTCCGGCGCCTTCGATCTCGTCGGCGTCGAGCGACACGGCGCCATACGCGTCGGACGGCCCGAGGAACTGGCGGGATTGCGTCGGCTCTTTTCCGTCATGGGCATGTATCCGGTCGGCTATTATGATCTCTCGCCTGCCGGCGTGCCGGTTCATTCAACCTGTTTCCGGCCCGTCGAGGCCGCATCGCTGAGGCGCTGCCCGTTTCGCATCTTCACCTCGCTGCTGCGACCGGAGCTCATCGAGGGCGAGGATCTGCGGCGCGAGGCGCAAGAGATTCTCTCGCGGCGACGCATCTTCACGCCGCGTTGTCTGCATCTCGTCGAGCTGTTCGAGGCCAATGGCGCGCTCGGCGAGGCGCAGGCGATCGAATTCGTCCATGAGGCGCTGCACACATTCCGCTGGCGCGCCGAGGCGACGGTCACGGCCGGCGTCTATGAGGCCTATCGCAAGGCGCATCCGCTCGTCGCCGACGTCGTCTGCTTCCATGGGCCGCACATCAATCATCTGACGCTGCCGACGCTCGACATAGACGCCGTGCAGACGGCGCTCGGCGAGCGCGGGCTCGATCCGAAGTCGATCGTCGAAGGGCCGCCGCAGCGCGAATTTCCGATTCTCCTGCGCCAGACCAGCTTCAAGGCCATAGCGGAGCCGGTGCGTTTCGCGGGACGCGACGACGCTCGCGGCGAGCATCGCGCGCGCTTCGGCGAGATCGAGCAGCGCGGCGCGGCGCTCACTGCAAAGGGCCGCGCGCTCTATGACAGATTGCTTTCCGAGACGCTCGCCGCCAATCCGCCACGCGACGGCGCGGTCACGGAGTATATGGCGGAGCTGAAGCGCCGCTTCGCCGCCTTCCCCGATGACGCGACGACAGTTCGCGCAGAAGGACTCGCCTTCTTCCGCTATGCGCCCGGCGACAAGAAGAGCGCGCATGGAGACGTCGAGACGCTGCTGCGCGACGGCGCGCTGCGCGCCGAGCCGATCACTTACGAAGATTTTCTGCCGGTGAGCGCCGCGGGAATTTTCCAGTCCAATCTCGGCGAGGGCGGACGTCGCGAACTATCGGCTTTCGCCAATCGCGAGGCTTTCGAACATGCGCTGGGAGCCAAAGTCGCCGATGAAATGGCGATCTATGCGCATGAAGAGAAGGCTTCGCTCGAGCGCGCGCTCGAAGCGCTCGGCGTCACCGAGCGATCACCAATGACCGAGAATGCAGGCCGATAGCGGATAGCCCATAGCGAGGCCGAGCGTCAGCCCGCCGAGCACATCGCTCGGATAGTGATGCGCCGTGGCGATGCGCGACCACGCCATGGAGAGAACCAGCGCGCCGGCGGAAGCGGCGGCGGAAGGCCAAGCGAGAACGATCGGCGCCAGCACGCCGCTGAGCGTCATCATGTGACCGCTCGGAAAAGAATGCTCGTCGAGGATCTTCAATAGCGACGTCAGCCGAGGATCGACATGGAAGGGCCGCTTGCGTCCGATGCGCTTCTTGATGATGGGGAAGAGCGTGTGCAGCAGCGCGGCGTTGAGTCCGCCGAGCGCGATGACCGGCCAAGCTCCGAGACCAACGAGATAGAAGATCGCCGCCGCGAGGATCGGATAGATCCATCCATTGCCGAGCTTACTGATCGTGATCGCGAGCATGCGTCCGAATGTGAATTTCGTGGAGAGCGCCACCAAATGCACGCCGGCGAGATCGGCGCGCAGCAGGCGATCTCGCCACAGGAGCATCGTCTCGGCGAAGACGAGGCGTTCGAGAGAAAGGCGACGATTCGATGCGAGCAGCATGGCGAAAACGCTAGGCGCCGCGTGCTGCCGTTTCGTGACACATGAACGACGTTTCGATTGCAACGACCGCGACGAGCGTCACATCATTGTCAATCGCGCGCGTGAGTTCGCGCGAGCAGAAAGAGATAGATCATGAGCGTCGGCGCATCTCGACGCGCGAAGTTTTTTTCACGCTTCCGATTTTTTGACCATCGCCGCGCGCCGCAAACGCCGCGACCTTCGCCATAGCGGCGCGAGCGCGACAATGGCGCGGCGACGGCGATACAGCCAGAGCGAGAAGTCTACGCTGGGCGCCGAGGCCTCTCGCGACAACCGTCGACGACGTCGAATGGCCGCGCCGCGCCTGTCCCATTTCTGTCCAAGAGCCGACACGCCGCGCGCGCCGTCCTGTACCGTTCCGGGATAAACAGCGCAGCGAGCCGCAGCGGGCAAATTTTCCCGCCCCCCGGACGAAACCACGTTCTCCCGCCACACTCGGATGGTGACGCGGTCGGAGCCCGAAGCGGAGGCCTGATCCTATTTTCGCCGCGTCTTGGGTAAGGCTGTGGCGGGCTCAGGATCGAAAGTGAAATAGCGGCCGCCCAGCGTTCCCTCGAACGGCGCGCCCTCGTTCTGCCGCCGCAATTCGAAGCGGATCACGGTATTGGGCACCATCACGCGCATCGTCGCCTCGCCGACCCGCTCGATTTCCACTTCGAGCGGCTCGCCCGGTCGGTCGATATCGGTCAGTTTGATACGCCTTTCCATCTCGATCCTTTTCGAGACCATCATCCCTGGATCGTCCCGGATCGCATCGTCGATCGGAGCGAATCTCGCCGTCTTGAAATGGAACGAATGGCAATCGGCTCGGCCCCGGCATCAAACGCCGTGCCACTTTGTCAACATCGCGACGTGACGGGGGCGGGAACAGGATGTCTCCGCTCACAGAGTCGTGATGAACGAACGGCGCTTATGCCGATTCTTCCCGCGTGAGATTACCGACAAATCATACAGACAGAGGCGAGGCCGAAAACCTATATCTCGCCGGCCCCGCCCCTCGCTTTTTCGGGCGAATGCGTTGCGACGACGTCGAGGGCGGCGGACGATAAACAAGAATGGCTCGAGAGATCGCGAGCCGTTGTTTCACGAGGCGACATCTCCATTCGGCTCTGCGATTCGCCGGGCGATGGCTGTTGCAGGAGGACTCGTCGATGAGGAAACTACTGAATTCGGTATCGCTGCTCGCCGTGCTGACGGTGGCGCCGATCGGCGTCGCTTCGGCCAATGACAAGCTCGATCAGCTTTCCAAGAGCGAAGACAACTGGGTGATGCCCGGCAAGAACTATCACTCGGACAACTACAGCACGCTGACGCAGATCAACACGGACAATGTGAAGAATCTGAAGGTCGCCTGGACCTTCTCGACCGGCCTGCTGAACGGCCACGAGGGCGCGCCGCTCGTCGTCGACGGCAAGATGTATATCCACACGTCTTTCCCGAACAACACTTTCGCGCTCGACCTCGACGACCCGACGCGCATTCTGTGGCAGGACAAGCCGAAGCAGAACGCCGCCGCGCGCGCCGTCGCCTGCTGCGACCTCGTGAACCGCGGCCTCGCTTATTGGCCGGGCGACTCCAAGACGCCGCCGCTCATCCTCAAGACGCTGCTCGACGGCCATATCGAGGCGCTCAACGCCAAGACCGGCGAGCTCCTCTGGAAGGTCGAGAACTCCGACTATAAGGTCGGCTCCACGCTCACCATCGCGCCCTATGTCATCAAGGACAAGGTGCTCGTCGGCTCCTCCGGCGCCGAGCTCGGCGTGCGCGGCTATGTGACCGCCTATGACGTCCACACCGGCGAGCAATCCTGGCGCGCCTATGCGACGGGTCCGGACGAGGATGTGCTGCTCGCCAAGGACTTCAACAGCAAGAACCCCCATTACGGCCAGAAGGGCCTCGGCACTTCGACCTGGGAAGGCGACGCCTGGAAGATCGGCGGCGGCACCAATTGGGGCTGGTACGCCTATGATCCCGGCACGAACCTCTTCTACTACGGCTCGGGCAATCCGGCGCCGTGGAACGAGACGATGCGTCCGGGCGACAACAAATGGACGATGACCATCTTCGGCCGCGACATCGACACGGGCGAAGCCAAGTTCGGCTATCAGAAGACCCCGCATGACGAGTGGGACTTCGCCGGCGTGAACTTTTTGACGCTCACCGAGCAGAAGGACAAGGAAGGCAAGGAGCGCAAGCTTCTCACCCATCCGGACCGCAATGGCATCGTCTACACGCTCGACCGCACCAATGGCGATCTCGTCTCCGCGGACAAGATCGACGACACGGTCAATGTGTTCAAAACGGTCGACCTCAAGAGCGGCCTGCCGGTGCGCGATCCGGAGTACGGCACCCGCATGGATCATCTCGGCAAGGACATTTGTCCTTCCGCGATGGGCTATCACAATCAGGGCCACGACTCCTACGATCCGACCAAGCAGCTGTTCTTCCTCGGCGTGAACCACATCTGCATGGATTGGGAGCCCTTCATGCTTCCCTATCGCGCGGGTCAGTTCTTCGTCGGCGCGACGCTGAACATGTATCCGGGTCCGAAGGGCGATCGCCAGAAGGGCGAGGGTCTCGGCCAGATCAAGGCCTACAACTCGATCACCGGCCAGTTCAAATGGGAAAAGGCCGAGCGCTTCGCCGTTTGGGGCGGCACCACGGCGACGGCCGGCAATATCGTGTTCTACGGAACGCTGGACGGTTTCATCAAGGCCCGCCACAGCGACACTGGCGAGCTGCTCTGGAAGTTCAAGCTTCCCTCGGGCGTGCTCGGCTATCCGATCGTCTACAACCACAAGGGCTCCGAATACGTCGCCATTCTCTACGGAGTCGGCGGTTGGCCGGGCGTGGGCCTCGTGTTCGATCTGCAGGATCCGACCGCCGGCCTCGGCGCGGTGGGCGCGTTCAAGCAGCTCGCCAACTATACCCAGATGGGCGGCGGCGTCGTCGTCTTCTCGCTGAACGGCAAGGGCCCTTACGACGATCTGAGCATCGGCGAATACAAGGCCAACTGATCCATCGGCAACCGTCGGTCGCGTCCTCCCTCGCGACCGACGCAGCGCCCCGCCCGGATGCGTCAAAGGCATCCGGGCGCCCTTGCCTCACGATGCAAACTCATCGGATCGAGCCCATGTCGCGTATCACCCCTTCGCGTCTCGTCGCCTCTGGCGTCGCCCTGGCGATCATGTCCGGCGCCCCTGGCGCTTCGGCGCAAGAGACGAAGCCTTCGGCCGCCGCCTCCTCGAGCAAGGCGGACACTCTGCGCATCTGCGCTTCTGCGGCGCAGTCGCCTCTCTCCCTCGAGAACGAAACCGGCCTCGAGAATCGCATCGCGGTCGCTCTCGCCGAAGCGATGGGACGCAAGGCGCAATTCGTCTGGTCGTCGAAGCCCGCGATCTATATCGTCAGGGATTATCTCGACAAGAACCAGTGCGATGTCGTCATCGGCCTCGACACGGGCGATCCCCGCGTGCTGACGAGCAAGCCCTATTTCCGCACCGGCTATGTGTTCGTGACCAAAGCCGAGAAAAATCTCGACATCAAATCCTGGTCCGATCCGCGCATAAAATCCTTCAGTCACATAGCCGTGCCGTTCGGTTCTCCGGCGGAGGTGATGCTGAAGGAGATCGGCGAATATGAGAACGACATGGCCTATCTCTATTCGCTGGTGAATTTCCGTTCGCCACGCAATCAATATACGCAGATCGATCCTGCGCGCATGGTCGGCGAAGTCGCGACCGGCGCCGCCGAGCTCGCTGCGGCCTTCGCGCCGGATGTGGCGCGTTTCGTCAAATCCTCGTCCACGCCTCTGCGCATGACTCTGATCGACGACGATTCCAAGCGCAGCGACGGCCAGAAGATCGGGCAGCACTACGACCAGTCGGTCGGCGTGCGCCTCGCCGACAAGGAGCTCCTCGCGCAAGTGAACGCCGGCCTAGAGCGCGCCAAGCCGAAGATCGACCAAATCCTGACGGCGGAAGGCGTTCCGCTGTTGCCCATCGTCAATCCGGTCGCAGCGCATTAGAGCGCTTTCCGCTCGAACGGATTCGTTCGCGCGATCAGAATTCGCTCCAAACGAAAAACGAGCCCGGCGAACATTCGAAGAGACCGACACAGATGAAATCGACCAAGAAAAAGGCCTTTGTCCTGGCCGGCGGCGCCTTCGCCAGCATGATCGCCCTCACGGCGATCGCGCAGAACGCAGGCATAACGTTTCGCAACACGATCACCGGCGAAGTGCTGAACTTCGACGACGCGCTTCCCGAGGGGCGCGACACGCCCGGCGTGAAAGACTTCCTGCAGACGGGCGTCAATCCCTACAATGAGGACGTGAGCTGTCTGAAGCAGGGCGAGCAGACCTTCCTCTCCGCCTGCTCGGGCTGTCACGGCCATCTCGGCGAAGGCAAGATCGGCCCCGGCCTCAACGATTCCTATTGGACCTATCCGCAGAATGCGACCGACGAAGGGTTCTTCTCGACCATCTTCGGCGGCGCACAGGCCTCGATGGGTCCGCAATACGCCAATCTCCAGCTCGACGAGATGCTGAAGGTCATGGCCTGGGTCCGCCATCTCTACAAGGATCCGATCCAATTCGCGACCTGGCTGACGCCGGAGCAGCGCGCGAAATTCAAGCCCTATCCCGGACACGAGACATTCCCCGACGATCCGCCTGGTCAGTGCAAGACTTCTGGAAAATAAACGACGTCGGGAAAATGAAAGTCGCGTTCGCGATAGCGGCGCGACGGTCGCGGCGAGAGCCGCGCATAAATTGGAGGAAGGCACGATGGGAGTTTTGAAGATTGCGGCGGCCCTTACCGTCGCGTTCGTCATGAACGCGGCTGCGATCGGCGCGGCCTCGGCCTATGACGGCACCAAATGCAAGGCGCCCGGCGATTGCTGGGAGCCCAAGCCCGGCTTCCCGGACAAAGTCGCCGGCTCGAAATACGATCCCAAGCACGACCCGAAAGAGCTCGCCAAAAACCAGTCCTCCATCGCAGCGATGGAGGAGCGCAACAAAAAGCGCGTCGAGCACTTCAAGAAGACGGGCAAATTCGTCTACGACGTGAACCAGATCCCGCAATAAGTCGAACGAGCAAAGCCGTCCTCGCGCCCGGGGACGGCAGTCATGCGGCCACGGTCCGGGTCCGGCGTCATTCGACAACAACGCGTCGGACCCTTTTCCCGGGATCGTGGCCGCAATGCTCTTCCTTCCGACGAGATGTTGGACCAGCTCAGCGTGACAGAGACCGCCGAAACCGCCGCCCTCTTGGCCGAATGGCGCGCCAAGGCGCAGGAATTCCAACGGCGCGTCGCACGCGTCGTCCTCGGCCAGGATCGCGTCATCCGCCTGGTGACGATCTCCATCTTCGCGCGCGGCCATGTGCTGCTCGAGGGCGATGTGGGCGTCGGCAAGACCACGCTCCTGCGCGCCGTGGCGCGCGTGCTCGGCGGCGCCTATTCGCGCATCGAGGGCACGGTCGATCTGATGCCGAGCGACCTCATCTATCACACCTATCTCGCCGACGACGGCCGCCCGCGCGTCGAGCCCGGCCCAGTGCTGCGGCAGGCGGAAAATCTCTCCATCTTCTTCTTCAACGAGATCAATCGCGCTCGCCCCCAGGTGCATTCTCTGCTGCTGCGGCTGATGGCCGAGCGCAGCGTCTCCGCCTTCAATCGCGAATATTTCTTTCCCGCGCTGCAGGTCTTCGCCGACCGCAATCTTGTGGAGCGGGAAGAGACCTTCGAGCTTCCCGCCGCGGCGCGCGACCGCTTCCTCATGGAAATTTCCATGAAGACGCCGACCGACCCGCAGGCGCGCCGCGCGCTGATCTTCGATCCGCGCTTCCACGATGTCGATCGCCTGCTCGAGAACATCGGCGAGCCCGTCTTCGACTATCGCGAGCTCTCCGCCGTCGCCGAGCTCATCCAGACGCGCGTCATCGCGAGCGAGACGCTGCAAGCCTATGTGGCGAAGCTCTGGGATGCGCTGCTCGATCCGCTCGCGGCGGGCGTTTCGCTGCCGGACGTCGAGATGCGCGGCCTCGTGCGCGGCGGCGCCAGCCCGCGCGGCCTCGCCTTTCTGGTCCGCGCGGCGCGCGTGCGCGCCTGGCTCGAAGGACGCGACGCGCTGACGCCGGAGGATATTCGCGAAATCTTCCTGGAGACGATGGCGCATCGCATTTTCGTCGATCCGATCTATGCGATGCGCGGCGACGACATCGTCCGCGATCTGTGCCGCGCCGCCTTCGCCACGGTTCCGGCGCCCTAGTGGAAGGCGCGTGATGGCCGAGCTCCTCGACATCGCCTATCGTCCTCGCGGTCGCGTCTCCAATGGCGCGGTCGGCGCACATGGCGGCGTCGACGTCGGCGGCATAGGCGTGTTTCGCGATCACGCGCGCTTCATCCAATATCCCGACGCGCGGCGCATCGACATACGCGCCACCATGCGCGACCCCACCGGCGAGACCCATGTGCGCCGCTTCGAGCAGCGCAACTCCATCGACATCTATGCGCTCGTCGATCTCTCCGCCTCCATGGGATTTACGGGCGCGGCGCGCCGGCTCGATCTCGTCGCCGATCTTTGCGTCGCGCTCGGCTATTCGGCGACGCGCATCGGCGATCGCTTCGGCCTCGCCGCCTGCGACGAGACGTTGCGCGGCGACCTGCTGTTGCCGGCGACGCGCGCTCGCGGCGCGGCAATGGAAGCGGCCGAGCGCCTGCGCTCCGCGGAGCCGCGCGGCGCCTCGGCGCAAGGGCTTACGGAAGCCGCCGGGCTGATCGCCGGGCGCCGTAAGCTCGTCCTGCTCGTCTCCGATTTTCGCTGGCCGGAGCGCTTCGCAGCCTATTTGTTCGGCATGCTGGCGCAGCATGATCTCGCGCCCATACTCATCGGCGATTCTGCCGAGGAGCGCGATCTTCCGCAGTTCGGCCTCGTCGAGCTCGACGATCTCGAGAGCGGCGCGCGGCGGCTCGTGCTCATGCGTCCCAGCCTGCGCCGCCGCTGGCTCGCGCGCGAGGCCGAGCGTCGCGACGCTCTGCGCCGTCTCGCTCTCGCGCATGGGCGTCCGCCCTTCGTCATCAGCGACGCCTTCGACGCCGCCGCGCTGTCGCGTCATCTGCTCGGGCTCTGACGGATGCGCGCCCGCCTCCTCCCCCTTTCTCTTCTTCTCGCGCTCGCCGGCTCGGTCGCCGCGGCGGAAGTGAAATCCGTGCGTCTCTTTGCCGATCGCAGCTTCGGCTTCTTTGTCGGCGATCTGGTGACGGCGCGGCTCGAGATCGTCACCGACTCCGCGCTGCGTCTGCAGACGGCGTCGCTGCCGCGCCCAGGCGCGCTCGACTATTGGCTCGATCTGCGCGACATCCGCCTGCGCGAGGAAGCCGCAGGCGGCGGCCTCACGCGCTGGACGATCGACCTCGCCTATCAGCTCTTCTATGTCGCGCTCGATGTTCGCGATCTACAGATCCCGCCTTTCTCGCTGCGCTTCACGCGCGAGGGCGCGACCGAGACCGTGCAGGCGCCCGCCTGGGCGATCGGCGTCTCGCCGCTGCGGGAAGTGCTGCCGCAGCGCCGCGACGATCCGACCGATTATATGCGCCTCGACGCAAGCGTCGCCGAAGGCGACGCGACGACGCCGGCCGCACGCGCCGGCGCCTTTCTCGCGCTCGCATTCGGCGCCTTGGGGCTGGTGGCCCGCGACCGCGGCTGGCCGCCGTTCCATCGTCGACGCGCTCGCGTCTTCGCCGCCGCCGCGCGCCGCATCGCGTCTCAGGCGGGCCCCGGCGACGAGCCGGCGCTGCGCGCCTCGGTGCTGTCGCTGCATCGCGCGATCGATGAAACCGCGGGGCGCCGAATCTTCGCCGAAGACCTCGGCGCGTTTCTCGCTCACCATGCGGAATTCGCATCCGCGAAAGATACGCTCGAGCGTTTCTTCGCGACGTCGCGCGCGCTCTTCTTCGGCGTCGCCGACACGAGCGCCCACCTTTCCCTGCCGGAGATCGTCTCGCTGGCGAAGTCGCTGGCGGCCCTCGAAAGGAGCGCGCGATGAGCTTTAGCGTCGCCTCTCCTCTCGCGCTCCTTCTGCTGCCGCTCGCTCTGGCGCCGCTGCTCTTCTCGGCGCTGCGCCCGTCGCCGGTCGCCTCCGTCGCGGCCGCGCCGCAGGATACGCTCTCCGGCGCCGTCGCGCTGGCTTTGAGGCTCTCGGCAATGGTCGCCATCGGCGCGAGCGCGCTCGCCGTCGCCGGCCCCTATCGCGAGGGCCGCTCGGTGCTGCGCTATGGCCAGGGCGCGGAAATCTCGATCCTGATCGATCGCAGCGCGAGCATGAACGAGACTTTCGCCGGCCGCACGCCCGCGGGCGGCGACGAATCGAAAGCCTCCGCCGCCAAGCGCATCATGAGCGACTTCGTCGGCCGTCGAGCGCATGATCTCTTCGGCGTCACCGCCTTCTCCACTTCGCCCATTCTGGTCATGCCGATGACCGATCATCGCGAGGCGGTGCGCGCCGCCATTCAGGCGATCGACCGGCCGGGCCTCGGCTACACCAATATCGGCCGCGGCCTCGCCATGGCGCTCTCGCAACTGCCCGTCGGCGGCGACGTCGAATCGCGCGTGATCCTGCTCGTCTCCGACGGCGCCGCCGTCATCGATCCGCGCATACAAGATCAGCTGCGCGCCGACTTCCGCAAAATCATGCCCAATCTCTATTGGCTGTTCCTGCGCACGCAGGGCTCCAAGGGCGTGAGCGACAAGCCCGATCCCGGCGAGCTGGACACGCCGCAGGCGCTGCCCGAGCGCCATCTCGATCTCTTCTTCAAATCGCTCGGCGTTTCCTATCGCGCCTTCGAGGCCGAGGGGCCCGCCGCAGTGGCGGAGGCCATCGCCGAGATCGACCGATTGGAGCGCCGGCCCTTCCGCTACGCCGAGCGCATTCCGCGCAAGGATCTGACCGACGAGACGCTCCTCGTCGCCGCTTTCGCTTCGTCTTTGCTGCTCGCCGCCAAATTCGCCGAAACCGGCCTGAAACAGACCGCGCGCGCTCCGGCGCCGCGACAGGCCGCGAGGAGGCCCGCATGACCGACGGGACGCGCGCGCAGACCTCGCGGCGATGGCGGGAGGCGATCGTGCGTCTCTTCGCGCGCTGGCGCTCGACGCTTCTGCTGCTGCTTTTCGGCGCGGCGCTGGCCGGCGCGCTGCAGGGTGCCGCCGCCGCATTGCGCGCCCGCGCCGACAATGCCGCAATCGCCTCGCTCGCCGGCGGCCGCGACGTCGAGACCGACGCCTCCTCCGCGCCGGAGTTGCTCGCCGCGCGCGCGGGCTTTCTGGCGAAGCGCGACGAATTCGACAAAGCGCGCGCTCTGCTGGAGCTCCTCGACGCCTCCGGCCGCGACGATCTCTCCGCTCTCGCCCATTATGATCTCGGCAATGCGCTGCTGCGCCGCGCCTTCGATCTTCTGGAGCGCGGCCAGCTCGAGCCCGCAGGCCCCTTCGTCGAGCTGGCGCGGCGCGAATATCGCCGCGCGCTGCAATATCAGCCGAGCTTCTGGGACGCGAAATATAATCTCGACGTCGCCGCGCGCCTCGTGCGCGACAATCCGCAGCTCGAACATTCGGGCGGCGACGAGCTCCCCGCCGATCCGAAGAAGATCTGGACCGACATTCCCGGCGCGCCGAAGGGCCTGCCATGACGGCCCGCCTGCGCGACGCACGAATTCTTTCGCTCGCTTTCGCTATGGCCATGTTGGCTTCGGCCTTTCTCTTTCCGCGCGCCAGCGCTGTGCGCAACGGCGTCGACGTTCTGGCGACGCTCGACATCACCGGCAGCATGAACACGCGCGATTATTCGTTGGACGGCGCGCCGGTCAGCCGCATCGATTTCGCCAAACTGGCGCTGCGGCGGTTCGTCGCCGATCTGCCCTGTCCCTCGCGCCTGGGGCTCGCCATCTTCACCGAGCGCGAGCCTTTCCTGCTGTTCGAGCCGATCGACGTCTGCGAGAATTTCGCGGCGATCGACGCGGCGATCTCAGGGCTCGACTGGCGCATGGCCTGGGAGGGCGACAGCCGCATTTCGGCCGGTCTCTTCCGCGCGATCGAAATGGCCCGCCGTGTGGACGCCGATCTCGTCTTCGTCACCGACGGCCAGGAGGCGCCGCCGCTGCCGGCCTATGGCGCGCCGGTCTTCGAGGGCAAGAGCGGGGAGGTTCTGGGCCTCATCCTCGGCGCCGGCGGCTATGGGCCAGCGCCCATTCCGAAATTCGACGATCGCGGCCGCGAGATCGGCTTTTATGGCGCGGACGAGGTGCCGCATGAGAACCGTTTCGGCCTGCCGCCGGCCGGTGCCGAGCAGCGCGAGGGCTACAATCCCCGCAACGCCCCCTTCGGCGGGACCATGGCGATCGGCACGGAGCATCTCTCTGCCGTGCGCGAGCCCTATCTGCGCCAGCTCGCCGAGCGCACGGGTCTGACCTACGCCCATTTGGTGAAGCCGGACGGACTCGCCTCCGCGCTTCTCGCGGTCGCCCGTCCGCGGCCGAGCCTCGCGCCCATCGATCTGCGCCCCGTCTTTGCGGCTGCTGCTCTGGCGGGCTTCGCGGCCCTCTTTCTCATCATTCCGCTCGCCGAAATTTTTCTCGGGCGGCGCCGTCGTTTCCGTCCCGCAACCGCACTCCCGAGGAGATCCCCGTGAAACCGAAAATCGCCCTTTTCGCCTTCCTCCTGTCCATCGCGCCGGCGTTGGCGCATGGCCCGACGCCGATCAAGGTGGACGAGAAGATCACCGTCGCCGCCGACCCCAAGGCCGTCTGGGCGATCGTCGGCCGATTCGGCTCGCTGGACTGGCATCCGGACGTCGCCAGCGTGAAGGCGACCGGGGGCGATGCGGCGGGCGGGGTGCGCGAAATCACCCTGCGCAAGGGCGGCGTGGTGACCGAGAGCCTCGACGAATACGACCCGCAGCAATTGAAGCTCAGCTATCGCATGTCGGACCCCAATCTCGAGGCGCTGCCGATCAGCTCCTATTCAGCGACGCTGGCCGTCAAGCCGGCGGCGGGCGGCGGCAGCGAGGTGCAATGGTACGGCCGCCTCTATCGCGGCGACACCAGCAATGAACCGCCGGACGAGCTCAATGACGACGCCGCCCGCGCCGCCATGACGAAATTCCTCCAGGACGGTCTGCAGGGCCTCGCCAAAAAGCTGCAGGGCAAATGAGCGAATGAAGACGCCGCGTCTCGCCGCCCTTTGCATGACGCTCGCGACGCTGCTCTGCGCCTGCGGGGATACGACCCCGCAGCGCCCAGCCGTGGAGGTGAAGCGCAAGGACGAGCTGCCGAAATGGCTGACGCCGATCGACCGCGTCGATCCGGCCTATTGGCTCGCGGCGCGCAAGAGCGGAGGCGCGTCGGTCGATGAGGCGAGAGTCGCGCGACTGCGGCTCGCGCTCGAAACCGGCGGCGGTCAATTTCTCGAATCGCCGCGCATGCTCGCCAATCGGGCGGCGCAGCTCGGCGACATGCTCGCGGAGATCGGCGCGGCCGAGGACGAGGCGGAATTGATCGAAAGTCTCGCGCGCATTTCCGCCGTGACGCCGAACAAGCAGACCTTCGGCGATCTCTGCCAGCATTATTTCAATTTGCGAAAGCAGGGCGCCGCGCGAGAGACGGCGCTCTCCGATCTGCTCGAGCGCTATAGCGCGCAGACCCACGGGCAATGAGCAAAAAAAATGCGGGCCTGGAGGCTCGCGGTCCAAAGCGCGCACTGGACCGCGAGCCTTCAGGCTCGCCTATTGGTTCTCGCGTCAGCCGCGATTGTAGACGTCCTGCAGGCGCACGATGTCGTCCTCGCCGAGATAGGAGCCCGTCTGCACCTCGATGAGCTCGAGGTCGATCTTGCCAGGATTGCTCAGGCGATGGATGCAGCCGATCGGCAGATAGACCGATTCGTTCTCGTGAACGAGCAGGGTCTCCTGGTCGCGGCCGACCTCCGCCGTGCCCTTCACCACGATCC